>UMHV01031375.1_pt1 | contig 19143 bp, 14 predicted proteins | sample 1965621 | NCBI WGS metagenome assembly UMHV01 (sample SAMEA4836108, study PRJEB28245) | human gut metagenome | biome: gut microbiome; material: fecal sample | place: Denmark | collected 2008 | reverse complement strand
GTCGGTCAAAAGGACTGTGCCTGCGTTCACCGGCGCGGAGGCTGGCGCGGCCGCTTGCCCCAGCCACGGTAGGGGTGTTTGCTTCTACCGGGTGGCGATTATCAAATCGCGCCCATTGCGGCGCGAAGCACCGCAATGGGTAGGTGGCGGCTAACGCCGCCGGGATATGGGGGAACCTGTCTCCCTGCGGGTCGGTCGGTTCGCGGGTCTGACAGGCCACCGGCGTGTCATTCAACACCGCGAACCCTGCGAGGGGAAGGCTAACGGGGGTACGCCATTCAACGCCGCGGACCCCCCAGGGGGAAGGCTTTGGGAGGTACGCCGCTCGAGGGGAAGACTTGACGCTGCGGCGGGACGAGAAAAAAAGGGAGCCGCCCTGCGGGCGGCTCCCTTTTTTTCTTCAGCGCTTTTTGGTGGTGCAGGTCAGGCCGGTCAGAGACAGGAGTGACAGGGCGGCGTAGAGGGCTACGCCGGGGTCGGCGGTCTTGGGGGCCTCGATGGGCTGCTCCGCGGGCGGGGCGTAGTAGTAATAGCCGCCGGAGGAGGGATTCTTCTCCCACTTGGCCGTGAGGGTCAGCGGGGCATTGACCGGGGTATCGAAGTCATATGGCGCATCGCCCAGATACCAGTCGATAAAGGTGTGGCCACTCTTTTCCGGATCGCTCGTGGGCCGGGGCACCTTGCCGTTCCATGGCACCAGCGTCGGCTCGGGCTTCGTGCCGTCGCCCGTATCAAAGCGCACCGCGAAAGTGCCGCCGGTGACCTGTCCAGGGCCTACCTCATTTACGATCGGACCGTAGAATGTGCCGCCGGTGACGCTTCCAGTAATATTCAAACCCATAGAGTTTTTCTGATTTCTCACTGTGCCGTAAAAAGTACCGCCGATGATCGATCCCGTGTTCTCCACAGTCCCATTATAAGTTCCAGCTTCGATGCAGCGCTTTGTATACTTGGACCCACGCAGATATACAGTTTTATTAAAAACGGTTGCGGCATTGGCATTAGTACCATTACTGCACGTAATCGTACCTTGACTGTTCACCATGCCATCCACTGTGCCGCCATCGGCATATATGACCCCCTCTTTGTTCCAAATCGCATCGTCACTTCCCCAATTCGATGTGCATTTCTCGATCTTAGCCGTTCCGCTCATGTACAGATTCCCGGAAGACCGTATACCGCCGCCACCGTAGCTCGCATGGCAACCCGTAATACATCCCCCGGTCATTTTCAGTGCCGCATAATCATCAACGTACACGCCGCCGCCATCCACGGCATTACCGCCGGTGATGGTGCCGGTGCCCTCCGCGCTGCTGTCCTGTATGGTCAGGGTCGCACGGCCACTCACCTTGAGCACGCTGCCGGTACCGGTCATCCTCAATGTACAGCCGTTCAGGTCGAGGGTCAGCGTACTCGTGACATGTAGGACCGCATCGATGTCAATATTATTTGTCAGCTTAACGGAATTTCCGGCGGTTATTTTAGCCCGCAAATCGTCGGCGGTACTCACTTCTTCCAATTTAAGCGGCTCCGTCGCGTCGGCGGTGGTGAGCAGGGGATTTGTTACATCGGGGGATGTAACAAAAGCTGCCCATATGGGCAGCGCGCATACCAATACCAGGGTCATCAGGATGGGGAGCAGTCGTCTCTTCATGGCGGTTCCTCCTTCTATGGCTCACATATTTCTCTCCCGGGCCTGTGTGCCGCAAAATTTCTTGTTGGGAAAGTTTTTTGGCGCGCAGGCTCTGTTGTACGACCATCTTACCAGAAAGTGTCGCGAAAGGCAACGGGAATATCCAGATGTTGGTATAATAAATGCGGGTGGGAGGCATTAGGGGAAGTTATGGGCCTTGGCTGGGGACGAAAAAAGACCGGCGGGGCCGGTCTTTTGTGTTCAGGCGTGGTATTGGGGTTCGTTGCCCTGGTAGATATCCTGCATCTCCCGGTCGATCTCGCTGATGGCGTCGGAGCACAGGCGGAGGCGGGCGGCATCCTGCTGGGTGAATTTGCGGTCGGATTTATACCGCAGCTCGTGCTCCAGGCTGGCCCACATATCCATGGCGATGGTGCGGAGCTGGATCTCCACCGGCAGGACCATGGTGCCCTCGCTGATGACGATGGGCACGTTGACGATCAGGTGCAGGCTGCGGTAACCGGTGTCCTTGGGCTCCTTGATATAGTCCACCTCGCGGAGGACGGTATAGGACTCGCTGCGGGTGAGCAGGGAGCGCAGGTAGTAGATATCATCCAGGTAGTTGCAGATGACGCGGATACCGGCCACGTCCTGGATGTGGGCGTAGATGTTGTCGATGCTGACCTCCAGGCCCCGGCGGCGCAGCTTGTCGATGATGCTGTCCAGCGTCTTGATACGGTATTCGATGTGGTGGATGGGCGAGTGGTCATACAGACGGGCGAACTCCTCGTCCAGGATCTCCATCTGCGTTACGGCTACCTTCAGCGCACTGCGGTACAGGTGCGTCACCCGCACCATGCCCGCCGCCAGCTCCTGCTCCTTCGGGGAAAGGCCCGCGGCGGTGGGAATGTCCCGCAGGCGGATGGTGCCGCTTTTTTCGATCATCATGGGCAGACGCCCTCCTTTCGGCCGCAGCCCACGTCCGGGGCCGCAGTTTCATCCTACTATACGAATATGACCTGCCTGTGAACAAATCGATATTTCTTTAACAAGTATACCGACAGTTTGCGCGAAATGCAAGAGGGACGCCGTGCAAAAAGCGCAAAGAAGGCGCCCACGGCTGCCGCCGTGGGCGCTGGGGTCATTTCTTGCAGCGGGCGAGGACGGCGGCGGCCACACGGTCGGCGGCCAGGCCGTCGAAATCGCGGCTCTGGGCAGCGGTGATGGCCTGACGCTGCTGTTCGTCCTCCAGAAAGGCCAGGGCCGACGCGGCCATGTTGTCCGGCGGGCAGGAGGCCGCCCAGCCGTGGGCGGTGAAGAACGCCTCGTTCCGCGTTTCGCAGCCGCCCACCATATCCGCCAGCAGCAGCGGCACGCCGCGGGTGCCGGCCTCGGTGATGCTGATGCCGCCGGGCTTGCTGACCAGCACGTCCGCGCTGTCCATGTACAGCTGCACCTGAGTGGTAAAGCCCACAGCCTCCACGCGGTACAGGCGGCGCAGCTCCAGGGCATAGCGCATCTGCTTGTTGCTGCCGCACAGCACCGTGGCAAAGTCGCCGTCGGCCATACGCATATTCAGGTCCTCCGCCACGTCGCCCATGGGGCCGCAACCGATGCTGCCGGACATGAGGACGATGTGGCGGCCGGTCTCCGGCAGGCCCAGAGCTCTCCGTGCCGCGGCCCTGTCACCGCGCTGGCGGAAGGCGGAACGCACGGGAATGCCGGCGGGCAGGAGGGTATCGCGGGCGATGCCGCAGCTGACGAACTCGTCGGCCAGCTCCTCATGCGGGATAACGCAGATATCCGGGGTACAGGCACCCACCGTGGGGCTGCAGGTATAGTCCGTGGCCACGAAGCAGAACACCGGACAGGCGCTCCACGCCTGCTTCAGCGCCGTCATCATCATGGCGGGGATCACGTGGACACAGACAACGGCATCGTAGCCGCCGCTTTGCAGCGTGCGGCCCAGACGGCGGGCACCGCGGGCAATGTAGCGGTACACCGGGCCGTCGCGCCGGTCCATCTCCTTGTCGCCCTCGGCGGACATATAGCCCGCCTTGTAGAGCCTGGGATACCGGCGGTAGAACCGGGTGTGCCACTTGGAAACGAATTTGGATGCCTTTTTGGAGATGAAGCCCAAGCCGTCCATCACGTCGCAGGACGCGCCGCAGCGTTGGAGGCTGTCACGCAGGGCGGCGGCTACGGCGTTGTGCCCGCCGCCGGTATTACAGGTCAGTATCAGTACGCGCACTTGTGTCTCCTTTCTTCTGCTCCCGCTTCCGCAGCAGCGCAGCCAGCCGCACCAGACGCGGCCGGTTGTATCTCTGTATCACCATAAAGGGCAGATTGGCCAGCAGCACCCACACCGCCAGCACCGCCGCGCCGCCCGCGCCCGGCCATAGCCGCAGAAACGCCAGCCCCAGCAGGCAGGAGGCGGTGTGTACCACCTCCGCCCGGCACGTCTCCTGCACCAGCGTGTCCGCCTGCTCCGCCGTCACCGCGCCGCTGCCGGGCAGCTCCTTTTTCACCATATCCGGCAGCAGGCGGCTCATATCCGGCACCAGCTTTTTCCATTTTTCGATGCCCAGCCTGCTGTATATCCGTCCGTTTTTCTCCCATTTCCACGGTCGGAAGGGCGGCCGCTCCGGATGAAACCGCCGGGGCAGCGCCTGTCCCAGCGGGTGCGCCGCCAGCGCCAGCACCACCGCGTATACCACGCAGCGCCAGAAGCCGCTCACGGCGTTTCCTCCCCGCAGCTGCGCTCCAGCGCCTGCCGCATGGTGCCGTCCGTCAGCCGGGCAACCCGCTCCACGAACCGCTCCTCGTCGTGCTTCATGCCGTAGTGCAGCCAGCTTTGCAGCAGTCCCACCAGCGTGGCGGTATACAGCGCCGCCAGCGACTGGATATCCTCCTCCGCCACCGGCAGATCCCCCGCCGTGCGCCGCACCAGCTTCTCCACCGCGCCGAACACCACCTGATAGTACTCGTTCTCCAGCAGATCCCGCTGGCTGGACTGATACAGGTGGTACACGCGCCTGCGGTTTTCTCTGGCAAAGCTGGTCACGCGCATGGTCAGCTGGTACCAGTTCTCGCAGGGCGGCTGGGCGTTGAGCACGCTGTCCAGCTCCGTTTCCAGCACCTCGCGCACCAGCGCGTAGATGTCGCAATAGTAGTAATAAAACGTGTTCCGGTTCACGCCGCAGTGCTCCGCGATGTCCACCACGGAGATCTTGTCCAGAGGCCGCTGCTCCAGCAGGTCCAGAAAGCCCTTGCGAATGGCGTTTTTTGTGGTCTGTGCCATGTCCATGCTCCTCTCTTTGTGCAAAAACTGCCTTACCACCTGTATCATACCAAATTCAGACAGTTTTTGCAAGATGCCCGTACTATGCACTTTAGGCAAAATGCGCGTAAATGTATGAACACAGTGTAAAAAAGCATCCCCGCACGGTGTGCGGGGATGCTTTTGCTTCAAATGGGATCAGGCCGTCACCACGGGGCCGCCGTGCTTCTTGGCGCTGATCTTCTGGTAGGCGATGACCGCCGCCACCAGCACCAGGCCGACCACGTCGGTGAGGGTGCCGGGGATCATCATGCCCAGACCACCGATGGCCAGCACGATGCGCAGCACGGGGTGGATCTTCTTATACAGGAAGCCGTTGAGGGACGCCGCGATGGCGAAGATGCCCAGCAGCGCGCTGATGCAGATCTGCGCCACCTCCCACCAGCCGGAGATGTTCTCAAACAGCAGGGCCGGACTGTAGGCGAAGATGTACGGCACGATAAAGGCGGCGATGGCCAGCTTGGTGGCGTTGATGCCGGTCTTCATGGGGTCGGACTTGGCGATGGCCGAGCCGGCGTAGGCCGCCAGGGCCACAGGGGGCGTGATATCCGCCACGATGCCGAAGTAGAACACGAAGAAGTGGGCGGCCACCAGCGGGAAGCCCAGCTGAATGAGGATGGGCGCGCAGGTGGAGGCCATGATGCAGTAGTTGGCCGTGGTGGGCACGCCCATGCCCAGGACGATACAGCACAGCATGGTCAGCACCAGACCGACGATGGTGGCGTTGCCCGCCAGCTGGACGATGGCGTTGATGAGGATGGAGGCCAGGCCGGTGACGGTGATACAGCCGGCGATGATGCCCGCCATGCTGCAGGCCACGGCCACGGTGATAGCGCCGCGGGAACCGGCTTCCAGAGACTCCACCGCGGAGAAGAAGGAGCGCTTGCCGGCATTACCCAGCGCCTTACCGGTTGTCATGGGCTGGGTGTCGCCCTCACCGCGCTTGCCCTGCAGGAAGAAATTGACGAAGCCCACGGCAATGGCGGCCAGAATGGAATAGGCCGCGGAGTGGGACATGGTCTTGCTGCCGGAGGACACCAGCCACACCAGCAGGATCAGGGGAATGATCAGGTAGCAGTCACGGACCAGCAGACGCCACGCAGGCAGCTCCTCGCGGGGAACGCCCTTCAGGCCCAGCTTCTTGGCCTCCAGATGGACGGCGATGAAGATCCCGGTGAAGTACAGCAGCGCGGGCAGGATGGCCTTGACGGCCACCTGGGCGTAGGGCAGCTTCATGTACTCGGCCATGAGGAAGGCTGCCGCACCCATGATGGGGGGCATGATCTGGCCGCCGGTGGAGGCCGCGGCCTCGACGGCGCCGGCGAACTCGGGCTTGTAGCCGGTCTTCTTCATCATGGGGATGGTGAAGGAACCGGTGGTGACGGTGTTGCCCACGGAGGAGCCGGACACCATGCCGCACAGGGCGGAGCTGATAACAGCCACCTTCGCCGGGCCGCCGCTGGACCAGCCAGCCAGACGGTTGGCAAAGCTGATGAAGAAGTTGGCGATGCCGGTGCGCTCCAGGAACGCGCCGAAGATGATGAACAGAACGATGTAGGTATAGCACACGTTGATGGGCGTGCCGATGACGCCGGAGGTGGTGTAGAACAGCTTGTAGATGATGGTTTTCAGCGCGTCATACAGGGTGGCACCGTTCACCGCGCCGGCGTAGCTCAGCTGGTTGATGAACGCGTACACGATCAGCACGCCGGCCACGCACAGAATAGGCAGGCCCACGCAGCGGCGGCACAGCTCCATCAGGATCAGGATACCCACCACGCCGATGATGACGTGGACCGTCTCGATACGGGTGGACAGGCGCACCAGCGTCATGGCGTTCAGCGCGAAGTAGAAGAAGCAGGCCGCGCCCACCACCATCAGCACGATATCGTACCAGGGCAGGTAGTTGACCCTGACGTGGTGCTTGCTGGCGGGGTAGGTCAGGAAGCCGATGATAATGATGCAGCCCACGAACATGGTGAGCCGGATCTCGGGCATGGCCTTGGAAAACAGGGTCATGCCGATGCAGAACAGGCCGAACGCGGCCATGAGGATGCGGATGATCAGCTGGGGCGTACCCTCCCACAGGCGGGTGGCGGATTCACGGTCATATTTACGCATGACCGCGTCCAGATCCGGGGCCTCGTCCGCGGCGGTATTGACGCCGTCGGCCGGGTCGGTATCCGGTTTTTTCTTGTCGATGCTCATAGTCGTTTCTCTCCCTGAAGATTACAGAATAGCGCGAGGACTACGGCGGGAAACCCCGCCGTAGCCTCGAAAAGCGTCAGTTTTCTGCTAAGGATTTAGTCGCCGAAGTACACGTTCTTGGCGATGACGGTCTCGGTGTAATAGTCGGAGGTCTCCAGCAGCTTGGCGATGTGCTCGCTGTCCAGGCTGACCAAGTAGGTATCCTTGGTGGTGGCCAGGTCGGTCACAGCGGTGGTGGGGGCGCCGGCTACGATGAAGGCGGCGTCGATCTGGCCGTTCTTCAGGGCGTCGGCGCTGTCGCTGAAGGACTGGTAGGTGGGCTTGATGTCGTCCTCGGTCAGCCCGTAAGCACCCAGGACGTCAATGGCGTTGAAGTACACGCCGGAACCGGGAGCGCCGATGGACACGGACTTGCCGGCCAGGTCAGCCACGGTCTTGATGGCGGGGTTGGTGGTGACGATCTGCACCTGCTCCATGTACAGGGCGGCCACAGTGGAGAAGCCCTCGACCTTGCTCTCGAACAGGTTGGTGCCGTTGTAGGCGTAGGCCATCACGTCGGACTGGCAGAAGGCGAAGTCAGCGGTGCCGTCCACCAGCTCCTGCACGTTGGCCTGAGAGCCGTTGCCCACCAGACCCACGACGTTGACGCCGGCGTTGTTGGTGGCGTGCTGGGCGATGACGGAGCCGAAGGCGTAGTAGGTGCCGGACTCGCCGCCGGTGACGAAGCGCAGGTTGCGGGAGTCGGTGTTGCCGGCACCGTCCTTGACGGCGGCGACCTCAAAGCCCTTCTCGGCGAAGTACTTGGCAGCGCCGGGGTGATAGGGCACGGAGGTGATGGAAGCGCCGTACTCCAGACTCAGCTCGCCGTACTTGGCGTGGCTGGTGGTCAGGGACGCGGCGTTGTCGAAGATGTCCGCCACGAACTTGTACACGTCGTCGCTGGACACGTCGTCGCGGGCCAGGATCACCGCGCCCACGGCCACGGTGGTGGTGTCGGTATGCTCAGCGGTCACATCGCCGCTGTCGTCCTTCTTGTCGCCGCAGGCGACCAGGCTCAGCGCCATGACCAGCGCCAGAACCAGTGCAAAAAACTTTTTCATGTTCTTTCTCCTTATTGATAGATAAATTGTTTTCCTCTTCCTGAAAAACAGCTTTTTCCGCCGGCCGGTCGGGCACGGCGGTGTTCAACGGTGCCATTATATCGCAGGCGTAAACTTTTTGCAATATCTAAATGAGGAAAATTTCATTTTTCTGCGGAACGATTTTCCCGTCCGTGCGGACATTCCTCTTTTCTTAGTCGGCATTTCTTTCGGCAAATCCGTAGTTTTGTCTGTATCATGGTACTTTTTAGCGGTGGTCTATTCATAATGCTAAATTGTTTTATGCAGGAACGCCCCGCAATAAGTGCATTTTCTGCTGGGCAATCCTGCAAAATAACAGAGGCGGGGCAAAGCCCCGCCTCTCAGCTTTCTGTCACATTCAACAGCTGCGCCGCAGCAGCTCGCATACCAGTTCATAGGTGCGCTCCGTGGAGGGCACGCTTAGCCGCTCCCGCACGGAGTGTACATCGTGCAGCTCCGGCCCCATGGACACCGCGTCCAGACCGGGGATCTTCTCCATCAGCAATCCGCACTCCAGACCGCCGTGGGTGGCCTCCACCACGCCGTCCTTACCGGTAAGATCCTTATACGCCGCCAGCAGCGTATCCCGGAACTGCGACTCCCTCTTGTACTGCCAGCCGGGGTACACGCCCCGCTCTGCCACAGTGCCGCCCGCCAGCGCCGCCACAGCCCGCACGCGCTGCGCCAGCATCAGCTTCCGGGACGCGATGGACGACCGGATGGAGAACGCGATGTGCAGTCCGTCGCCGTCCAGCTTCACCACGCCCATATTCAGGGATGTCTGCACCAGACCGGGGAAATCCGTGTCCATAGCCTCCACGCCCTGCGGCATGGCCGTCAGCGCCTGCACCAGCGTCACGGTGCGCTCTGCGGACACGGCTTTTGCCGTCTCCGCCGCCGCGCAGGTCAGCGTCACATCGGGGTCGGTGACGGCGTACTCGTTCTTCAGCACCCCCTCAAGCTCCCGAATAAACGCTTCGAACGCCCGGCCGCTGCCCTTGGGCAGCGCCACCGCCGCATCGCAGCGGGAGCAGATCACGTTGTCGAACTGGCCGCCGGAGATGGCCGCCAGCCGCAGGCCGGGGAACTTCTCCAGCGCTGTGGCCAGTACCCGTCCCATGAGGCGGTTGCCGCTGCCGCGTCCCAGATGGATGTCCGCACCGGAGTGACCGCCCCGCAAGCCGGCCACGGTGATGCCGAAGCCCTCCATGCCCGCCGCATCGGTCAGCGCTGCGGGCAGCAGGCAATCGGAGTGCATGCCGCCTGCGCAGGACACGGTGAACACGCCCTCCAGCTCGGAGTCCAAATTCAGCAGCTTTTTGCCCTTCAGGTCAGAGCAGTCCAGCGCAAAGGCGCCGTCCATGCCCACCTCCTCGTCCACGGTGAATACCGCCTCGATGGGCGGATGTACCAGTGTGTCGTCCGACAGGATCGCCAGGATCATGGCCACGGCAATGCAGTTGTCGCCGCCCAGCGACGTCTTGTCCGCCCAGATCCACTCCCTGTCGGTCATCAGGTCAAGTCCCTCGCGGGTCATGTCCTTGGTGCAGTCGTCGGTCTTGGCGCACACCATGTCGATGTGCCCCTGCAGGATGATCGGCTCGGCGCTCTCATGGCCGGGAGATGCCGGCTTCCAGATCACCACGTTGTTGCACGGCTCCTGCCGGTACTTCAGTCCCAGTTCCTTGGCAAAGTCCACGCACAGATCGCTGATGATCTTCGTGTTGCCGCTGCCGTGGGGCACCGAACACAGCTTTTCAAAATATGCGAACACCTTTTCTGGCTTCAAGCCTTTCAAAACAGCCATTTTGATACTCCTTTCCCATGCGGCCGCGGTCTCCGCGCCGCCCATTCAGTATAGCATATCCGCCTGCCGCCCGCAAGCAAGTCCCTATGTGCCCACAGCCCATGCTTTCGCATGGGCTGTGTATGCAGCACACATTATCAGAAGTCGCCCAGGCCCATATCGTCCTCGGTGTTGGGCGCTTCCTCGTCGTCCTCCTCGGCGGGAGGCGCGGGGATGAATTCCTCCAGATAGGCCTCCTCCGGCAGACCAGCCATATACGCCGGCAGGTTGATGATGATGCCGTCGATGTTATGGGGCAGTGTCATTTGGTACGTTTCCGTTGTCTCGCTGCCGCCCTTCTGCTGCATGACCTCCACGGTCAGCTCCAGCTTGTCGCCGATGACGGTGGTCAAGCAGCGCTCCTTTTCGTACAGCTTGGAGATCTGCTCGCCGTTCACATACACAGTGATCTTATAGGGTGCCTCCACAGACTGGCCGCCCTTGTCCACTGCGCGGTTGTCGAAATAGACGGTGTGGCCGCGGCCGATGCGCAGCATCAGCACGGCGACGAGCACCAGCACCAGAACGAAGGCGATACGGATGATCCACGAACGTTTCGTCGTTTTCATGCGGTTCTCCCCTCCTCCTCGGCCTTCTGCTCAATGGCCAGCTGCTGACCCAGCGTGCGGTTCTCCTTGCGCTTCTTGGCCTCGTACATGACCAGTGCCACGGTGATAACGGCGTAGGACACGAACACGCGGAAGTACTCGCCGATCATGGAGTCGCCGGTGATCTTGGTTCCGGCGGCCGGCGCCACGATGAACATGGTATGGAACAGGAGCACACCCAGGAACACGTTGCCGATGGACGCCTTTTCCACGGAGGCGCCGCCCACCAGCAGCGCGGCGATGCAGAACATGCCGACGTTGGTATGCGCCGTATAGGTGGGGAAGTTGCCCATGTTCTGCAGATAGATGATCATGCCGAAGCCCGCAAACACGGTGGACATGACGATGGAGATCAGGCGGGTGCGGTCCACATTGATGCCGGCGTCACGCGCCACGTTCATGTCCTGTCCCACCGCGCGCATGTCCTGTCCCAGCTTCGTGCGGCGGAACCACACGATGAACAGGCAGGCCAATGCGATGATGATCAGCGTCAGCACAGGGATCTTCACGCCGCCCACATAGACGGCCAGCGCGTTATCCACGCTCTGCCGCATCTGCAGAAGGCTGACTGTGTTGCGGATACCAAAGCCGCGGGGCAGCTTCAGTGTGTTGTGGAGGATGGGGATGATGGGCCCCATCATATACAGCACCACCAGCTGGTACACACCGGTCATGCAGTAGGCGATAAAGTAGCTGGTGACCATCTCGCGGCCCTTGGCGCGGTTCAGGATGCTGCCGCACATAAGACCCAGCAGAATGGACAGGGGGATGGACAGGATGGCCGCCAGCACCAGACCGGGGATACCCCAGATCTGCCAGTCCGCCACCAGGATCAGCGCGATCTCGCCGGCCATAGCGCCCAGCGTCATGGCAAAGTTCAGACCCATACCGGCCATAATGGGGATCAGCAGGCTCAGGATCAAAAAGGCGTTGCGCCCCAGACGGGTCATAGCCTCGTTAAGTATGTAGCTCACCGGCAGGCCGGACACGGGGATGAGCACGGCGCAGATGATGATAAACAGGACGGGCACTGAGTTTTTGCCCAGGAATTGCTTTACGTCGAATCTCTTACCCTTCATGTCAGCGCCCCCTTTCCGTCTTTCTGGTCAGGGCATAGAGGATCATGCCGTTGGATACCACGATACGGATGACCTCGCTCATATCCATCTGGAAGGCGGCGCTCATCACGGTGGGGGTCATGGTCACCACGCCCTGATACAGGATCGTACCGATAATCACATTGCCGATGGATGCCTTATTCACCGACGCGCCGCCGATAAGGATGGCGGCCACGGCGGGCATGGCCATCCAGAAGGGGCCGTTGTACAGCTGTATGAAGCCGAAGCCCTGCTCATACACCAGAATACCCACAGCACCCAGCCAGGTGGACATGATCACGGAGATAAGCCGCATCTTGTCCACGTTGATGCCCGCTGCGCGGGCAAAGGCGGGGTTGGAGCCCACAGCGGTCATGGCGGTGCCGGTCTTGGTGTGCAGGAACGCCCACATCAGCACGGCCATCAGCACGAAGAACAGCAGCGTACCGGTGGGGATCACCAGATTGATGCCGATGCTGTTCAGGTCGATGGTCAGAATGTTGGCCAGCGCCTTGTCGTAATAGCCCTCCAGCGAGATGACGGTACGCAGACCGCTGGCGGAGAAGCCCCACACCATGGTAGGGTGCTTATACGGCAGCAGCAGCCACATCATGCACATGAAGGACACGGACGAGAAGCCCACATAGGTGGCGATCATCATCTCGCCGCCCTTGATCTTGTTCAGCAGCCAACCATAGCCGCCGCCGAACAGCAGGGCAAAGGGCGTGGCGATGAGGATGGCCATAAGGAAGCTGGCAAAGCCGGTGTAGCCCAGCTCGATGGACAGCGTGGCACCCAGCAGTCCGGACACGATACCCAGCGGCAGGCCGAAGTTCAGGCCGCAGCCGGAGTGTACCATGGGCACCATGGCCAGCACCATCACGGCGTTCCAGCTGAAACGGGTGATGATATTGGTGATCTGTGTGGGGAAATCCAGCCCCACGCAGGGCGCGGCGATGAGCAGCAGCAGCAGGAAGCACGCGATGATCAGACGCGGCAGGCCGAAGCTGTCCAGCAGCTCTCGGAATTTTGACTTGTTTCCAAGTGTGGTCGTATTGCCCATTTCTTCCTCCTTACTTCACCTGACTGACCATGAGCATACCGAACTCCTCGGAGGAATGGTCAGCAGGCAGGATACCGGCGACCCTGCCGCCGGAGACGATGGCGATGCGGTCGCAGATCTGGCGCAGCTCCTCCAGCTCGGAGGAGATCATCACCACCGTGACGCCGGATTCGCGGTTAAATTTCTTCAGCGCCTCCAGCACCAGCGCCTTGGCGCCCACGTCGATGCCGCGGGTAGGCTCGGACACGAAGAGGAAGCGGGGCTCCAGCGCGAACGCCTTGGCCAGACACACCTTCTGCTGGTTGCCGCCGGACAGCTCTCTGGCCTTCTGGCTGGAGCCGGTACACTTGATCTGCAATTCATCGATATACCGGTTCGTCACCGTGTGGATGGCCTTTTCGTCGCGCCATGTGAAGAAACCCATTCTCTTCAGGAACTTGTTCTGCACCTGCATGGCGGGGAACGCCACGTTCCACTCCAGTGACTCATCCAGCAGCAGACCCACGCCGCGCCGATCCTCGGACACGAAGGCCAGCTGGGAGTCCAGACACTTCCGGGGGCTGTTCAGCGCGATGGGCTTGCCGTCGAACTCCACGGTGCCGCCCGCCTCATACAGGCCCATCACACCGTTGGGAATACCCAGCTTGCCCTGGCCGGCCAGACCGCCGATGCCCAGGATCTCGCCCTCCTTCACGTCCAGATCCACGTTGCGGACGATCTCGCCGGGCATATCCACCCACAGCTTGCGGATGGACATAATGGTGCGGGCATCGGAGTGGTCGCGGATGTCGTGGGCAGCGCCGCCGGCAGCCACCTCGCGCCCCACCATGTAGTGGGTGATGTCGCGGACGTCCGTCTCGCGGGCGGGCACGTCCTTGACCACGTAGCCATCCCGCATGATGACCACCTTATCGCACACCGACAGGATCTCCTGCAGACGGTGGGTAATAAAGATCACGGCGATGCCCCGGGAGGCCATGCCGCGGATGGAGTCCAGCAGGGCCTGTGCCTCCTGCTCGGTGAGCACGGCGGTGGGCTCATCCAGGATCAGCAGCTTCAGGTTCTCCTTGCTCAGCTCGCGGGCGATCTCCGTAAACTGCTTGTGCCCCACGGGCATGCTGCTGATGACCATCTTCTGGTCGATAGCCACGCCCATCTTCTCGATGGCTTTTGCGGCGCGGTTATCCATTTCCTTATAGTCGAGAGTGTCCAGGCGCGGGCCGAACACTTCTGAAATGACGCTTTTTTTCTTGGGCTCGCGGTTGAGGAGGATGTTCTCCGTGGCAGTAAAGCCGGGGATCAGCGAGAACTCCTGATGCACCATGCCGATGCCGGCCTTCAGCGCATCAAAGGGGGTGTTGAACTGCACTTTTTCTCCGTCGATCAGGACATCCCCCTCGTAGCCGCCCGTCTCACGGATCACGTCCATGCCAAACAGTATTTTCATCAAGGTGCTCTTTCCGGCGCCGTTTTCGCCCACCAGGCCCAGCACCTCGCCCTCTTTCAAGGTGAAGTTGATGTCTGTGAGCACCTGATTGCCGAAAAAGCCCTTTTTGATATTCCGCATCTCAAGCAGCGGAGCATTGTTCTTTTCCATATTCATCCCTACCTATAGCAGCGAGGAGGGAGGATGCCCTCCCTCCCCGCTTTAATGGTTGCTTCAAAAGCCTGTCGTCAGCTGATGGTGAAGTATTTTTCCGGGATCTCCACGGTAGCGTTGCCCATGAAGTGGCCGGGATCGCCCATGATATAGGTATCCTGATAGATCAGGAACACGTTTTCAGACTTCGCGCCGGTGGTGGCGTTGGTGTAGCTGGCGCCGTTCCAGGCCGCCTTGGGAGAGTAGACCTGCAGCGCGGCAGCCACATCGTCCATGTCCTTCAGCTCGCTCTTGCCGTCCAGCACGTTCTTGGCGTGCAGAGCAAGACCGGCGGACAGGGTGTAGCCGTAGGAGTAAGCCCAGGTACCGAAGTGATCGGCGCCGCCCTTCTCCACGATGGCGGACTCGACCTTGGTCAGGATCTTCTCGAAATCACCGGCTTCCTCGGTCAGATCAATACCCAGCGCGCCGGGATAGCCCATCAGGGGGGAGGGCAGGTCGGCCTCGATGAAGTAGCCGCCGCACTCCAGCAGGCGCTTCAGCAGAGGCTCGGTGTGCGCATCGTTGGTGCAGAAGTAAGCAGCCTTCTGGCCGTACTTCTCGACCCATGCGGGCACCTGCTCCAGAATGTAGGCCTGAGCGCCGGAAACGCCGACGTCAGAGGTGGGATCGGGAGCCGTCTCCAGGACGAACTTCATGCCGAACTCCTCGCAGGCGGCCTTCATGATGGCCACGCGGCGGCTCATGGTCTCATAGGACATGTGGCGGGGGAAGGAGATATGTACGAAGGTGTCGCAGCCCAGCTCGTGCGCGGTGCGGATGATCAGATAGCCGCGGGACACGAAGTCGTTGTTGGTGACCAGGTCGGCAGCGGAGCCGATCTCGGGCAGATCCTCGTGAGCCTCGCCTGCGATGCAGATGATGTCAGGGCGGGTCTCCTTGATCTTGCGGAACGCCTCGGTGGTGCCGGGAACGGACTGGTTGACGATGATGGCCTTCATCAGGGGATCAGCGGACAGGTTCACGATGGACTGGATGGTGGTCTCAGTCTCCTCGGTGAAGTTGTCGGGATAGATGGCCAGCTGGACCATATCCTCGCCATACTCCTTCTGGAAGGCCTCGGCGCCGCGGCGATCATCCTCGGACTGAGAGACGGAGCCGGTCACGATGCCGATCTTGTAGGGCACGGTGTTATCATCGGTCTCGCCCTTCTTTTCGCCGCAGGCGACCAGGGAGAACGCCATGATGAGAGCCAGCAGCAGAGAAACTACTTTTTTCATGTTTACCTCCTAATTCCTTTACCATAGTTTGTTGTTTCCTCCGCCAGAAGGAAACAGCGAACAGGGCGCGCCCCATTCACTTCTATGCATTCGGGTGCTGCGCACCCATTTGATTTTACCAGATAAGTTCACACTCTGTCAACATATTTGTGTCTCTGAATAGTGTTCAATAGCGCATCTCCTTGTTTTTCATCCACACACTTTCCCCCATTTTTTGGCGCATTTGCATCATTTTCATGTATTTTTCATGCGGTTTTCTGTCAGAATCCTGCTGTTTTGCTATAATAAACTTTTCTTTTGGCGAAATCTGTTTTTTGTCTGACTGCAGCAAAAGAGACAGGCTTCCGCCTGTCTCTCCCGCTTACCTTATGACTTATGGCACTCGTCAGATCTTCTGCTTCTCATCCACGATCTGGCGCAGCTTGGCAGAGAAATCCTCCAGCGCCATAGCGCCCAGGTCCTCGCCCTTGCGGGTACGGACGGAGACGGTGCCGTTCTCCATGTCGCGGTCACCAACCACCAGCATGAAGGGGATCTTCTCCAGGGTAGCCTCGCGGATCTTCTTGCCGATCTTCTCGTTGCGGCTGTCCACCTCCACGCGGAAGCCCTGCTTGCGCAGCTCCGCGGCCTGCTGCACGCAGTAGTCGGCAGCGCGGTCAGTAATAGGCAGGAAGCGTACCTGCTCGGGCATCATCCAGGTGGGCAGCGCACCGGCGTACTCCTCGATCAGGTAGGCCAGCGTCCGCTCATAGCAGCCCAGAGACGTGCGGTGGATGATATAGGGCAGGGCCTTGTTGCCGTTCTCATCGATATAGTACATGCCGAAGCGCTCCGCCAGCAGCATATCGATCTGGATGGTAACAAGGGTATCCTCCTTGCCGTACACATTCTTGTACTGGATGTCCAGCTTGGGGCCGTAGAACGCGGCCTCGTCAATGCCCACGGTGTAGTCCACGTTCAGATCCTTCAGGATGCGCTCCATGGCGGCCTGGGCGTGGTCCCACTGCTCCGCCGTGCCCTCGTACTTGTTGTTGGGGTTGGCGGGGTCCCACTGGGAGAAGCGGAACGTGCACTTTTCCAACAGGCCCACGGTGCCCAGGCAGTACTTGGCCAGATCCAGGCACTGCTTGAACTCCTCCTCCAGCTGGTCGGGGCGCAGCACCAGATGTCCCTCGGAGATGGTGAACTGGCGGACGCGGATCAGGCCGTGCATCTCACCGGAGTCCTCGTTGCGGAACAGGGTGGATGTCTCGCCCAGACGCATGGGCAGGTCGCGGTAGCTGCGGCCGCGGTTCAGGAACACCTGATACTGGAACGGGCAGGTCATGGGACGCAGGGCAAAGCACTCCTTCGTCTCATCCGCGGGATCGCCCATGACGAACATGCCGTCCAGATAATGATCCCAGTGACCGGAGATCTTGTACAGCTCACGCTTGGCCATCAGAGGCGTCTTGGTCAGCAGATAGCCACGCTGCTGCTCGGTGTCCTCCACCCAGCGCTGCAGCAGCTGGATAACGCGGGCACCCTTGGGCAGCAGGATGGGCAAGCCCTGGCCAATGCAGTCCACAGTGGTGAAATATTCCAGCTCGCGTCCCAGCTTATTGTGGTCGCGCTTCACGGCCTCCTCCCGCTCCTTCAGATAGGCATCCAGCTCGTCCTTGCTGGGGAAGGCCACGCCGTAGATACGCTGCAGGGTCTGGCGGTTGGAGTCGCCGCGCCAGTAAGCGGCGTTGCAGGCGGTCAGCTTGATGCCGTTGCCCTTGATGCGGCCGGTGGAGTCCACATGGGGACCGGCGCACAGGTCCACGAACTCGCCCTGCTTGTAGAAGGAGATGTGGGCGTCCTCGGGCAGATCGTTGATGAGTTCCACCTTGTAGGGCTCTTCCTTTTCCTCCATGTACTTGACGGCCTCGGCGCGGGGCAGCTCGAAGCGCTCCAGCTTCAGCTTCTCTTTACAGATCTTACGCATTTCAGCCTCGATCTCGCCCAGGTCGTCCTGGGTGAAGGCGAAGGGCGCGTCCAGATCGTAATAAAAGCCGTTGTCGATGCTGGGGCCGATGGCCAGCTTCACCTCCGGGTGCAGGCGCTTGACAGCCTGGGCCAGGATGTGGGAGCAGGTGTGCCAGTAGGTCTTGCGGTACTGTTCGTTTTCAAACGTAAATTCCTTGTTGACTTCGCTCATAGTCTGTTCCTCCTTGTGATCGGGGCTGGATAAATAAAAATCCCCACCCCTGAATGGTATCAGGGGTGAGGTAATAGGCATTACTCCACGGTTCCACCCTGCTTACGGCCTGCGCAGCATTTTTACTGTCCGCTGCGGATGGCGGGATATCTTTCGTCGAGACAAGGCGCAGGAGCGCAGGAATACGGTCTGTATTTCAAGCTTCTGCAACGCAGTATCGGCGGAAGAGATCCGGCATACGCCGTCGCTTTCGATCGCTGTAACGGGCGATACCCGTCCTGCTCGTCGCAGGCGGCTCGGGAGTGGTACAGGCCGCGCCGCGGGCGGGACGCTTTCAGCCGGGGCGTCCCTCTCTTTGGCCGGTGGGAAGCAGCTTCTTCTCCGTCATTGCCTTTTTGATGGCAATAAGTATAAACCGTTCGGCGCGGTTTGTCAACGGGTGGTTTCACGGGGGAAGGGCAAAATCAGCCACGTGAAGCAAAAAGAGACATCCTTTCGGATGTCTCTTTTTGCTGGCGCGGAAGGAGGGATTTGAACCCTCGCGCCGCTTTTGACGGCCTACTCCCTTAGCAGGGGAGCCCCTTCGGCCACTTGGGTACTTCCGCATACATATTTATTTTCTGGCGGAGAGAGTGGGATTCGAACCCACGGATGCTTTCACATCGCCGGTTTTCAAGACCGGTGCTTTCGACCACTCAGCCATCTCTCCGTGCGTAAAAGCGTCTCTCGTGCCAAACGCGAGTATTATATTACCATGCGCCGACGCCTTTGTCAACAAAAAGCCTCGGAAGAAATTTGAAAAAAATTCAAAATAGGACTTGCAAACCGCCGAAAACTGTGGTATTCTAAGTGGGCTGTTTGAGGCACAACAGAATATCCGGGTGTGGCGAAGTTTGGTATCGCGCTTGAATGGGGTTCAAGAGGCCTCGAGTTCGAATCTCGACACTCGGACCATATGAATGAAGCCCGCTTTTCGAACATTTTTATCGAAAAGCGGGCTTCTTCATGCCCACAAAGCCTTGAGAAGTCAAGGCTTTTTTCTTATCCCCTTCTTATGAGTGAAGGTGAAAACTCTCAAAATGTGAAACGAATATTTTTACGCAAAGTCGTTATTTGAACACAGTTTTACGATAAACTCGCCCAGTACGCCTCCTCAAATGCCTGT
>UMHV01064176.1_pt1 | contig 19291 bp, 19 predicted proteins | sample 1965621 | NCBI WGS metagenome assembly UMHV01 (sample SAMEA4836108, study PRJEB28245) | human gut metagenome | biome: gut microbiome; material: fecal sample | place: Denmark | collected 2008 | reverse complement strand
GGCGCGCACTGCACATTTTCGCTCACATGAGGTTTTTAGAGGTAACCATAAGCTCTGACTGCTCAGCCGAATTGATATATGATACAAGCTCATATATTGTAAAATGCCCGGGATTCAGATATTTTATTCCATCATCAATAAGCCTGAACGTGTTAAAATCAAAGTCTTGCTTCACATCATATAAAAAGTCGTCGTTTATCCAGACGATCCTCTTAAAAAAACCGGGCGTTTGCTCGGTTGTCTGAATGCAGAATTCCTCTTTCATGAAGTCCTTAACGGGTAAATATGACAACGAATATTCCGCGGTATCAGAAATAAACTTGTTTAACATCTTTTCCAATACAAAAGCGAACTTATAATCTGAGGTTACATATGCTATTATGTTATCAGGCACAAGCTCCACGCATTCGTCATGCGCCGTTTTTTCGCTATAATAAACAGTAAAGATACTTCTATCCGGGATTCCCTCTCCGGAAACGAAATATTTACCGATAACCGCTTCCAGTTTGCCAGTGAGCGAAAGTGAATAATGTGGTTTCGGATAAGGTCTGACCGCTGAATCAATTATATTTTTCACATGTTTTCTCCGTCATAAAATGCGTCTGCCACGCAATAATTATCGAATCTCAAATCCGTAGCCGCCCTCAAGCGGGATATTCTCCGATTCTATGCGCTCGATATTTCCCCAGGAATGTTCGTCAAGCTCACGTATAACGGCGGCTATGTCGGCGGGATAGCCCTCCGCTTCCATCTCGACCGTGCCGTCGCTGCAATTCCTCACCCAGCCGGTCACGCCGCGGTTTTTCGCACTGTAGCAGGCTTTATACCGGAATCCGACGCCCTGCACGGTTCCGTGAAAAATATAGTGTATGCGTACTTTCTCCATACTCATAGCGGTTCTCCTATTAAACATCAAAAAATCCCATCCGGATATATTATAGCAGGTTTCTCAATTTGTTTCAAGCATTTTCAGTAAATATATCAGTCAGCGCCACAAATAAAAATAGGATTTTCGTATATTTCACGCAAAGAATTGTTGACTGAACCCCAAAAATATGGATAGAAGAAGCCCGCGAGCGATACAATATTCGATAAAGATATTGCAGGAATACGAGTGCTGGGGGCTGTGCGGCGAAGTTAAAAAGTTCATGGGCGCGTGGAAATACGACCAGACTGACATTGAGCGGCAGAGCCTTATAATACCCCTGCACGAACAAAGAAGTGGAGCAGTACATGGATATCCGATAACAGCATCAGATAAACGCCAAACTCCGGCAGTTACGAACTGCCGAAGCATTTTTGTATATCGAAAACCCCGGCAATTGTGGGAGCGTCTGAGTGATGATATTGTCAATATAGCTTTACACATTTCACTCAAAAATTTTGAGCAGCAGTGCAATGGAATAAATGCCCACTCCACTACGCTGCGTGGATATTTATTCCATTGCGGCGGCCGATATGCCTGTCTTATCCGAGTAATATCTGCGGAGTTTCTCAGCCGGGGGCATTCTACCTATCGACGGGCATCCGCCTGTTATTCCAATAGCTCATGTACTTTCACAGGAAGCACGGGAGTACCAACCTTTTCTTCTACTCCGGCTACGATGAAACAGTTTTCTGCTAAAGCAATTGACAACAGCTTGTTTTTGTGATAAAATGGAAGCAAAACGATTTCAGAGCCACCGGAAAAGGAATACACGTGAATATAAGGACATACAAGGGCGATTTCAGCTATGCGATTTTTCAGCGCGGACAGATATATTACCGCCAGAAAAAACTGAAAGAAGTGACATGCGACGGCAGCGGAAACTACCGCTTCATCGTCGAAGGAACGAAGAACTACAACGTTACAGCGTCGATAACCCCGGAGGGCGAGCTTTCGGGGCTTTCCTGCGACTGCCCGTACGACCGCGGATACTGCAAGCACCTTGCCGCCGCGCTCATATATCTTGAGAGCATATATGACAAAACGATATCGAACCGCAGTTCAAATTACGCCAGGGGACTTATCCGTCACTATATCGAAAGGGCCGTTATTAACGCGCAGGAACACGGAATACGGCTTGTGCCGGAGCTTGAAGCAACGTTCGAGGGGCTAAAGTACTCGCTGAAAATAGGGCGCGAAAAACTCTATGTCGTGAATGATATTTATGACATGTATCAGGCTTTCCAGGGCAGGCTGAACAAGAAATACGGAAAGGAACTGGAGTTCGTACACAGCCCGGAAGTACTGGACGAGCAAAGCTCGGCGCTGCTTGAATTAACATTCAGTATCTTTATGAGCTTGAAAGAAGGTGCCGACAGAAAACGCAGGTTTCTGATATATGGACAGGACGCAGTTCGCTTCTTCCAGATAGTCAGGGAAAGCGGAGTTAATTACGGCCGCAGTCATTTTGACGTGAAATTTTCCGACCCGGAAATCAGCTTTGATATCGCGAAAACTGACACGGGACGCTATTTTCTGCGCCCGGTGGGTAAAATAGAAATATTTAATGCAGAGCAAAATTTCTGCATTATCATCGACAGCGACAAAAAGCAGATTTTCGTATGCGGCAGGGAGTTCACAAACGCAGTCGGAGCGCTGCTTTACGCCGCATTAAAGGAAGAACTGCTGATTTCCGAAAAGGAGATCGCGGCATTCTACACTGCGGTGATCCGTCCGGTGAGCAAATATGTGAAATTCTCCGGACTGGAAGTGCTCTCGGATTTCACTCCTCCGGAATTGAGCGCGCGGCTTTATATCGACATGGACGCAAGCGGAGAAGTCGCTGCAAGGCTTGAGTATCTTTACGGCGACGAGAAATTTACACCGGAGCAGAGCAAAAGAAAAAATCCGTTCTGCGACCATTTTGCAGAGGCTTCCTGCGAGTTGTCGGTCAAGAATTATTTTGACATTCGTGACGATAAAAAGAATCCGTATTACATTGACGGCGACGATGAAATTTACCGCCTGCTGACCGAGGGAATACCCTCGCTTTCAGAGAAAATGGAGATATACACGACCGACCGTTTCAGCAGAAAAGCAGTAATACGTCCTGCGGTCCGTCCGGCTCTGGGAGTGCGCCCGAGCGGCAGCGTGCTTGAACTGGAGCTTACTGCGGACGGCTACACTCCGGAGGAATTGCGGGAGCTTCTCGCGGCTTACCGTCTGGGGAAAAAGTATCATAAGCTGAAAGACGGAAGCTTCTCTATCCTTGACGACGGGCTTTCCGAACTGTTTGAAATCACTGAAAGTCTTGACATTTCAGATAAGTCCCTTATGAAAGAAAAAATCAGGGTTCCGGCGTTCAGAATGCTGTATCTCGACAGTCTTGGGAGTACCTCTGAGAATGTCAGAATTGAACGAAGCTCTGAGTTCCGCAGACAGGTAAGTTCCTACCGTGAAATGTTGGATTACTCCGATAAAATCAGCGTTCCGGAACAGCTAGACGGTATTCTGCGCGAGTATCAGATTTACGGGTTCCGGTGGCTGAAAACGCTGTCTGCGTACGGTCTGGGCGGAATCCTCGCGGACGATATGGGACTTGGAAAGACATTGCAGGCAACAGCGCTGATGCTTGACGAAAAGCGCTCCAAAGGCGGCAGAAGCCTTGTCGTATGTCCGGCTTCCCTTGTACTGAACTGGCAGGGCGAGATCGAAAAATTCGCGCCGGAACTGCGGGTGCTTGCCGTCATGGGAACGGCTTCCGAGCGCGCCGCACAGTTCGCGGAAATGGGAAAATACGATGTTGTGATAACCTCGTATTCCCTTATCGCAAGGGACTTCGTGGAGTATCAGGAGCATGAATTCCGCTATGAATTTCTGGACGAAGCACAGTATATCAAGAACAGCTCCACGCAGACGGCAAAGGCGGTGAAATCCGTGAACAGCCGCTGCCGGTTTGCGCTGACCGGAACTCCGGTAGAGAACAGCTTTGCGGAACTCTGGAGCATATTTGACTACATCATGCCGGATTATCTTTTCAGTTACAGGTATTTCCGGCAGCATTACGAATCCCCGGTCGTAAAGGACGGAAACGAGCAGGCAAAACAGTCGCTGCAGCGCATTGTGAAGCCGTTTATCCTGCGCAGGATGAAGTCCGGGGTGCTGACCGAGCTTCCCGAAAAAACGGAAACGGTGCTGCTTTCGGAAATGGAAAAGGAGCAGGGCGGAATTTACTCCGCGAACGTTGTGGAGGTGCGCTCCGCGGTGACGGCTTCAAATGGTGATAACACCGAAAAAATAAAGATCCTCGCAATGCTGACGCGATTAAGGCAGATATGCTGCGACCCGGCGCTGGTCTACGATAATTACACCGGGAAAAGCGCCAAGCTGGAGCAGTGCGTGGAGCTTGTGGAAAGCTGCGTTAATTCCGGGCACAAGCTGCTTTTGTTCTCGCAGTTCACGTCAATGCTGGATATTGTCGCGGCGCGTCTTGACGGCATGGGAATACGGTATTTCATGCTGACTGGCTCCACAAAACCCGCGCAGCGGCTGAAAATGGTGAACAGCTTCAACGGCGACGACACCAGCGTATTCCTGATATCGCTGAAAGCAGGCGGCACGGGGCTTAACCTCACCGGCGCGGACGTTGTTATACACTACGACCCGTGGTGGAACAGCTCGGCTGAAAATCAGGCTTCCGACCGCGCTTACCGTATCGGGCAGAAGAAAAACGTGCAGATCTATAAGCTCATCACCCGGAACACCATCGAGGAGAAGATACGCGAGTTGCAGCAGGCAAAATCTGGTCTTGCGGATATCGTACTCAGCGGAGGGGAGAACTCCGGAAATATCATGAGCATGACCTCTGAAGAGATACTGGAGCTGCTGAAATGAGCCTTGTAAAATGAAAAGTCCCCACAGAGCTGCGGCTTTTCGGGGGACTTCTATATTGTGCGGCGATTTTAATCAAGAGATTCCTCGTTGATAACGCCGAAATCAGGTTCGGAGCAGAAAAGTCCATGGTGCTCCCAGACTGCCGCGTCGAATTTTTTTCATCAGTTCGGAGGCGGCGAGCGCTATTTTAGCGCCGCCCTATAAGCCCCACACGATTCGCCATGCGTTACCCTCGCCGTTTATCTCTACGATTCCGATGGAGTGCTCCGGGTCAAGAATGCTTTCACACATCTTTTTCCGAAACCTCTTTCGGATATTCACGGAGTTTATCGGGATCGTGCAGCGGATCCCACACCTGCGCAAAGAACGGATCCACCTTTGCTCGATTGCCGTAGTTTCAGCTTCTGCGTTCGCACTCGTCGCACCAGTGACCGCCCTCCAGGACAAGACGCGGGCTGGCAGTGAATTTATGTCCGAAAGCGCACTGAAATTCCAGCTTGCCGCTCCAGTCGCCCTTGTTCATTTCTGTGCTGAGCAGCCTGCCGCATATCCGCAATGTCAAGTTCGCTTTCCGGTTTGGTTTCGTCATAGCCGTGGTTTATCGGAACAACTGCGTCCCAGTTAGTGAAATGCTGCATTTCGGAGAGCTTATCCGGAAGCGCCTCCCATCTTTTGCGGCCGCCCCAGTAGGCGTCGATGTGATCCTCCGCGTTATCCTCTATAAAGTGTAATGTTCCGTGCTCCGTCCGTGCCAGCTTGTCAAAGCGTTTGCGGAGAATGCTTCCCATGAGCCGCTGACCTCCGGGCAGCCTGCAGAGTATCTTTGAAACATTGCACAGCGCTCCGAGCTTTTCAAGATAGCAGTCATAGAAATACTGAATTGAATCATGGCGTAAATGCAGGTAATTTTCCAGCTTGTCGCTGTCGAGATAATACTGACCGTGGAAGTTCAGCGTTGCTTACTTTTTGGGACTGAGAATATAGTCAAGATTTGTTATGCCTATAGCGCCGTAAATTATCCTGTACATCTCGTATGTAGAGATACGGCAGGGCGCGCCGCCGCCTATATTGTAGATGTGTCCCCAGAAGCTCTCCTCAAGCGTACCGTCGTGGAAGAAAGCGCAGAGGTTCTTCATCGCACGCGCCGAATCACGGTCGGAGCAGTATTCAAGCACGTTATCGAAGCAATTGTGGAACATTATCGCGTCCTCAATTCCTGCCATTGCCCTGCCGATTATACCTGTCTGCCGCAGGGAAACCCAGTATTTCAGACTGCTCTCGATAACAAGCCGTTCCTCCGCGACTTTTGAAACCGCATAATAGTCGAACATACTAGGCTTTATCGGATCGCCGACCCTGCCCCAGTGTACAGGCGGCATAATGTCGCCCATTTCGGCAACTGTGCCTATGTAGACGAGGCGGGTGCGCTCCTGCTGTCCAAGCTCGTAAATCGCGTTGATTATATTCCGCGTGGAGCCGTAATTTACTTTCATTGCCTGCTTCGGGTAGTAGTCTGCGGCAGGGGAAACGAACGCCGCAATGTGAAGGATCAGATCGCAGCCCTTCACGCATTTCAGTACGTCGTCATAGTTGTTGAGGTCGCCCCATAATATTTCAAGCCCCGGCGTTTCCGTATAGGACTTCAGAATATTACGGTTCTTTTCGGAATCCCTTGCGAGAATAACTATATCCTGCCTGTCGGAGTATTTCAGCATTTCTTTCAGGCTTGCAAAGCCCATTCCTCCGGTGCGTCGGTAACGAATACGCGCTGTTTCATGATATCACTCACCTTTCATGCCGATGGTCTTTGCTTTGCCGTCAAGGATATCGTCGCAGAGCTTCATAATCGCCGATATCCGCGTCAATATCGTCCTCTGTAACTCCCAGCGGTACGCTGCTGAGATTCTTGTCGATATAAAGCTCGCCGTACTGGATATCGCACAGCCTCGGCATATACAGACCGCCTTGCAACGCTGATTTCACGCGCGGCAATACATGGCGGAATGGAGGCTGACGAGGCGCTTTTGTACAGCGCAGCGAGAGGTTCAACAATCTTCAGCAGATCACAAATCTGCAATAGCAGTATCCGTCAGGGGGAAAAGCCTACCCAGCTGACCATATCCGTTTCAAACTACGTCCGCCGTCACTTTTCGGAAAAAATATGCGTTGAGGATATAGCCAGGGAGCTTTTTATGAGCCGTCCGTATCTTTCAGCTAAATTCTCGCGCGAAGCCGGAATATCTCTCACGGATTTCATTCTGAAACAAAAAACGGAGGAGGCGAAGCGCCTTCTTCGTTATTCGGACAAATCTGCCGCAGCAATAAGTTCCTACCTCGGTTTCTCATCGCAGAGCCATTTCTCAAGGGTGTTCAGAAAGTACTCCGGTAAAACTCCGGCGGAATACAGGGATAAATATCAGCGATAATGATGATCACAAATCTTGTTATTATGGTTGGAATTTATACGGGTAAATCTTATACCATATGTGTATTTCCCTTGACTTGATTTACATTTTGTGATATAATGGATTTGTAATATTATATCGAATTTTGCGAGGTTGTAGAATGAAAAGAATAAAGCTTACTGCGCTGCCGTGTATATGCGCCGATGTTTTTGACGGTACTGACATAATCAGACCAGGAGGAGAAGCGCTGAATTTTGCTGCCCATGCCTCTCGCTTTGATGAGATAGATGTTACGCTGCTTGGAATTGTCGGAAAAGATAAATATGCGGAAGCGATAATGGATTCAATATCAAGGCTTGATATTGATAAAAGCCATATACGCACTGATGAAAGGTATCAGACTGCCAATAATATGACATACCTTACAGCAGACGGCGACAGGTATTATAAAGATGATTCATGGAACGGAAAAATACTTGATGACATCATTCTGAACGATGACGAAATCAGAATATTATCCGAATCCGATGTGGTCTTTGTTCACTTCTGGGCTTCGTGTTTTTCGCAGGTAGTTGAACTGAAGAAAACGTCCGGATTTAAGCTTGCAGTGGATTTTGACGTCTACAGGGATTTTGCTGATTTGGAACGGCTTGCACCGTATATGGATTTCTTTATGATAAGCGGCTCGGAGGAACTGCTGCCGAAGTTCAGAGAGTTATCGTGTAAGTATGATTGCCTGTTCAATATATCCCTTGCAGAACGAGGAAGCGTCACATACTTTAAAGGTCAGGAATTCAGAGTACAGGCTGTAAAGGTCGACACCGTAATTGACACTACCGGGTGCGGCGACAGCTACCACGCCGGATTTGTATGCTCATATATGCTTGAAAATGATATTGAAAAGGCTATGAGGGTTGGTTCTGAGATCGCAGCAGAAACCCTGAAACATTACGGCGGCTTCTGATTATACCATGATATAATAAACAGCACCGGAAGTGATTTTCGTTCACTTCCGGTGCTTTTATTATTGAAACTTGAATTCAAATCTTACGGCATGACCCGCAAAGAACAGATGCCAGCAGAGCGCCATAGGGAACTCCTTTCAAATAAATACAGTGAAAGGCTTGTCTACTGCCCTTCACGGAACCGTACGTGCGGATTTCCCGCATACGGCTCTTCAAACAATCGTTTGACCCCCGGTCCCATATATTGGTCGTCAGATGAGGCTCGGCGACATAGTAATTCCACACTCTCAGATACTTTTCGTATCTGAATCTGCCTTTCTGGTCGCGTCTGTTCAACATCCGGTATGTCGAATATTTAAAATACTTCCATAAATTCTGTATACCGAACCGTGTAAATGCCAATAATGCCCACGGAAAGCGAAGTATTAGGACATGAAAAGAACACACGGATTATGATTTACTTTGAGGACAGATTTGCAGCTTAACGTCTATTGGGGACTCTGGTCTGTCGGTCAACCCCTCTGTCACTCCGTGACACCTCCCCCCACTGTGGGAGACAACCCAGACCCCTGGAGTTTATCCGCTGGAAGATACCGGTGAAGTAGAAAAGCAGCGAATTAGCTACGCTGCTCTTCACCGTTTGTTTATCTTGCAGCTGCGTTGGGGCACTCTCCAGGGCTACCCTGTTTCGCTGCATTTTTATCTTTGGTACGTTTTTCGGGATTATTCGCGTTTACACAGTTCTTTTTTCAGACCCCATAAGATAAACGCCAAACTCCGGCAGTTACGAACTGCCGGAGCATTTTTATTCTGATAAACGCTCAATCAATTGACCCGTCTGCCGCTTTCTTTGATTTCGCCGGAACGGTATGCCCTCAGAAGCTCGCGAAGGTCGTTTATCTGCTCCAGAAGCTCCGCACCCTTGTCGGTGTCAGAAATATTTGCGCGGCGTTCCAGCCTTTCAACAAGATGTATCTCCGGAGTGTGCTCGCTTTCGCCGGCAACAAACGGCTTGTGCTCCGCCAGATTCAGGCTGTGCGAATCGTATATCAGCGTGTATCCGGCAATTCCCGTAGCCTTCTGGTACGCCTTGGAAATTCCTCCGTCAATAACGAACAGCTTTCCGGCCGCCTTTACGGGTTTTTCTCCGTTCTTTATCTTCACGGGAACATGACCGTTGATTATATGACCTCTCTCCGGGTCAAGCCCGAACATTTCAAGTATCCAGCCGCAGACTTCCGCCTGCTCTGAAAAATGATAATAGGCGTTGTAGTTTTCCTTGTGCAGTTTCTTGTCATCAAGGAAATACCTCTCAAAGAACGCCATCTTATCCTTGCCGTAAAGCGGTGAACGTGCTCCGCTCCACAGATACCACATGTAGTCAGCGGCGTAGTCTTTTTCCTCGCCAGGCTGCATGAAATACGCCTTGTTTGCGATTTCGTCAAGTTTATCAAGCAGAGCCTTGCCGGAATAATCCGTTCCCGCGATATTCACACTCTGGAGCTGCCCGTTTTCGTCAAGCGGAATACAGCCATGAAACAGCAGATTTCCGTTTATCGTCTTGTACATCGAGCCCTTTGAATACAGGAACCGAATGTGGGAATTGAGCCGCTCGCTGTGCATAAATGAATTCTCCAGCACAGACATAAGCTCATTTTCAGCGTCCGTCAGCGACAGCGGATCTTTACGGCAAACCGTCGGGAAGTTCTTGTCTAGCAGTTCGTACTCACTGCCGTCGATCGTTACTGTTCCGCGGTCAAAATCGACCATTCGGAATATATCACGCTTCCCCATGCCCCATTCCGGGTGGCGCTCAATAAGCTGACCCTCAAGCTTCAACTGAATTATCGTTATCGCCTTGTGCATTTTGGCTACGAGCTTTGTGTCCACCGGGTCGTAGATGTTGTCGTCCAGAGTCTGCGGCATGAACAGAACGCAGTCGTCGTTCTTATAGTACTCCCCTGAGAACACTGCAAGCGCTCTGAGATTAAGTCCGTATCCGTCCTCGAGCACATCGAAATTGTTATACCGCATGGAGATCCTGATAACATTCGCGATAAGCGCCCGGTTTCCTGAAGCCGCTCCCATCCAGGAGATGTCGTGATTTCCCCACTGGATATCAACATCATGTATTTTAATCAGTTCGTCAAGGATCACGTCAGCTCTCGGACCCCTGTCGAAAATGTCACCTATCAGATGGAGTTTGTCGATGGCAAGCGACTGGATAAGCTCACAGAGGGATTTAATAAAGCGGTCTGCAATGCCGGTATCAAGAATAGTCGTGATTATCTCGTCGTAATAGTATTCCTTGACCACATCATCGGTGACATTCAAAAGCTCATCAAGTATGTACACCATGTCCTTCGGGATACGCTTGCGCACCCGGGAACGCGTATATTTAGCCGACACAGCCTCGCAGACTAAAATCAGGCGATATATCGTGAGTCTGCGCCACTCGTCGGACAGTTCGCCCTTCATGCGGAGGTTTTTCAGCTGCTTGTCAGGATAGTAGATAAGATATGCCAGCGCTTCACGTTCGGCTCCGGAAACCGACTTCCCGAGGGTTATGTCAATCTTGTTCTTGATCATTCCCGAAGCGCTTTTCAGCATATGCAGGAACGCTTCATACTCGCCGTGGATATCACTGAAAAAATACTCCGTTCCCTTTGGAAGACTGCGTATCGCAGAAAGATTCACGATCTCGCTCACTGCGCTGTCGATCGTCGGGAACTCCTTTGCCAGGAGCAGTAAATATTTTTTGTTCATGTTGTTTTCCCTCGAACAATATTGTTTAGCTTATCTGACTGAAAAACAGAAATTTACCATCTATTCATATTCTTTTCAAACTTGTCGATATATGCTTGTTTTAATTCGTCTGCTGTAATCCCATAGCACAACATTACATCATTATAATACATTAAAACATCAGCCATTTCTTCAACTAAAGCTTTTCTTAATTGAGTATCTGACGCTGCTTTTGTTCCACCATTCTTTTTTATAATATCAATCACTTCGCCTATTTCTCCAATCATCCAAAGTAACTTGTTTTTACCTGTTTCCGGACAAATCGACTCCCACTTATCTTTATACTTGTTCTGAAGTTTTATTTGCATTTTTTGCATTTCATCTATACCGAAATCCATCTTTTAATTTTCCTCCACAAATTACGATTTGTCAAGTCAATATATTATTTATATTATATCACACTCACTTGACTTTTTCAATCCCTGGAAGGGAATTCACAGACAGAAAAACACAGAATCATCGTAATTTTACCATATTTCTACAGCCAAACCTCCTCTTGTACAGCCTCCACAATTAAAGCTCTATAGTAGCTGAATCGATCTGAAGCTCCGGCGAATGGAAAGGTATCACCCTGGCGAACCTGTTGCGCTTCATCAGTTCCGTGAATTCAGCAAAATTCTGATGCACCGGGTATCTGAGGAATTTCATTCTGCCGGAATTTATCAGCCTTTCGCTAACTGAGCCTGGCTCAGCTGTGCCGGTCATGATCGCAGCGCCGCCGCCAGCAAGAATGCTTTCCCACGAACATAAATGGTTTTCAAACTGCGGCAGATTTTCTCTTGACTTTTCTCCTGCCTTGTGATAAAATCGGTATATACTTTAATCAGCATAAGAGGTCATTGTATGAAACTTGATGTATTAGGTCTGCTTGGCGCATGCTCCTATGCGCTTGACTGCGTGGAAGCGGAACTTGTTCATGTTACCAGCCGCCATGCGAAGCGCGTGGCATATATGAGCGTATGCACCGCGGAAACACTTGGCGTGCATGGAAACGCACTGCAGGATCTTGCAGCATGCGCGCTCCTTCATGACAACGCCCTAACGCAGTATATCCAGGAGGAATTCCACGGAAACGCCGAATCGCTGGATCTGCTGCCGGAGATCCCGCATCTGGGGCTTCACTGCTCCCAGGGCGAGGAGAATATCCGAAATCTGCCGTTCAGCACCGACGTCAGCGGAGTAATTCTATACCACCATGAAAACGCAGACGGAAGCGGTCCGTTCGGGAAAACTTGGGGGGAAATCCCGCTGGCTGCCCGGATAATACATCTGTGTGATTTACTGGATGCATTCTGCCGCGCCGATAAATTCACCCCGGAAGTCTGGAACAGAGCGGAAGCTTTTATTTCCCGGGTTCGCGGGAAAATCTTCGACGATGAGTGCGCCGAAGCATTCCTGAAGGCATTCCCAGCGGAGCATTTTATGTCTCTCGGAAACGACGACCTTGAATCGCGCCTGTGGAGCATAGTCCCGCGCGGAAAGCAGGAGCTAAGTTTCCCGCAGATCAAGGCGCTGGCTGATTTCTTCGCAAAAATAGTGGACTACAAATCGCCGTTCACCAGCACGCATTCGATTGGAGTTGCCTCCTGCGCTGAAAAGCTGTCCCGCTTCATGGGATTTGACGATGAAACCGCGCAAAAAATGTACCTCGCTGGAGCGCTGCATGACATCGGTAAAGTCGCGGTGGGCAATGAAATACTCGAAAAACCCGGTCGCCTGACCGACGAGGAATTCGCAGAAATGAAGCATCACGCCGCATACACCTACTACATACTCTCGGAAATCGAGGATTTCGAAGAGCTGCGCGACTGGGCTGCATTCCATCACGAGCGGCTTGACGGCACAGGGTACCCATTCCGGAAAACCGCCTCGGAACTGAACACGCAGGAGCGTATGATGGCATGCGTAGACATTTATCAGGCTCTGACTGAGAGCCGCCCTTACAAGCCCGGAATGCCTCATGAAAAAGCCTGCGCTATTCTGCGTGAAATGGCGGGCAAAGGCTGGCTTGATGCCGGAATAACAGAACAGGTAGACGCTTGTTTCGGTACAAAAAATGCGGGGTAATTTTACCCCGCATTTTATTTTAGCTTAATATACGATTTTATTTCAGTGTTTTTAATGTTTCGGGAAATATCTCCCAATAGAACCTGCGAGCAGACGGCGGAAAATCGCCGAGTATTCCATGCTCAGGGTCGTAAAATACGCCGTCTGCGTAAAGCGACCAGTGCCAGCATCGAGGAGTTTCAAGGCTGAGGAGCGCGCACCTAGGGAGGTCGAAAACTGTTTGCGCCTGCTTTCGTTCCGGCGAAAATTTAATTCCGTGATCGGTCAGGACGCGCTTCATTTCGCGAAGGTCGGTTTCCCGGCTGTTCCCGAGGTATTCACAGATGTATTCGGCAGTAGTTCCAAGCAGCATTGCGAGGACTGCCTGACCACATTGAAGGTCAGTTGGTTCGTGGATATAATCAATATTCATTTTTCACCTTATATGACGTTTGCCTGCCAGGAAACATAGAAATCCATCAGTCAGTTATATCGTTCAGAAAAACGTAATAAACGTCTCCGCACTTATCCGTGTGCAAAAATCTGCCATAATCGAGAACCTTTCGCTCAGTTCCGTCCCTGCATACTATCCTGTATTTTACACGGTTGATATCCCGTTCCCGTTTTATCTGTGTATAACACACCGTCTGCTTCTGTCAGCAAGCGAAATTTCTGATGTAACGATTCGGCGCACTCTACCCATTTTCCCTTTTCAAACCGTTTTTTAGAGATTCACTTATTTATTATCCTCTATAACAAGAAGCGTCTTTTTCCCATCAGTATTCTTCAAGAATGCTGATTCCGACCATTTATGAGCAAAAGATAATACTTCAAACATCTTTCAGTTAATTATACCACACGAGATAGATTTTTTCAATCATTATTTTATACAAATATATTATTGCGAACAAAAAGCGCAACAATAATAGATAACACAGACCATGAAATAAAGCGTTGACCCGTTTTGAGCATGTCCGCATTGATTTTCTGCAATATAAATCTCTTCTCTGTACTAACACATTAATAAAAAGGCGGCTTAAATATCTCATATCCTGAGAATTATAAGCCGCATTTATTTTGATGTTTGAATCAAAAATCTGCTTATTCAGTCCCCCGCCTTAAAATTGTATACCGGCTTTATAATGCTGACTATCTCGGCAGTGGGCGTGATATTGTCAACGATATCCTCCATGCTTTTGTAAGCCATCGGGCATTCGTCTATTGTCGAAAGGTGTATCGAGGTGGAGTATATCCCCTCCATGCTGTTCTGGAACTCATCAAGCGTGAACTTTTCCTTTGCAGCATTGCGGCTAAACATTCTCCCAGCCCCGTGAGGCGCGGAACAGTTCCACTCAGGATTCCCCTTTCCGATACAGATAAGGCTGCCGTCCCGCATGTTTATAGGAATGAGCAGCTTCTCGCCCTTCTTTGCCGACACTGCGCCCTTGCGGACTATATTGCTTTCATGGTCGATATAGTTATGTATGGTCTCAAACCGCTGGCAGTCTGAAAGCTCCATGCCAAACGCCGCGGAAAGTATGAGCCCTGCGATGGTCACGCGGTTCAGCGACGCGAATTCCTGGCATATGCGCATATCGTGCAGATACATTTCGCGGTATTCCCCGGTGAGATAACAGAGCTCCCTCGGAGTGAAGCACTCATGTGCCTGAAAGCTGCTGCGAAGCTCCTTTATCGCCGCCTGTATCTCACTGCGCCTTCCCTCAGCCTTGTAGCGCGCGATAAGCTCGTTCTGCTGACGGAACAGCTTATCCTTTCCGCACATAAGTTCGTACGCAAGGCTCTGGTAATGCTCCGCGACCTGTGTGCCAAGGTTGCGGCTCCCTGTGTGGATAACCAGATACTTGTTACCCTCGTCGTCGCTGTCTATCTCAATGAAATGATTGCCTCCGCCGAGGGTTCCGATGCTGCGCTCCAGCCTCTTTGTGTCCTTGAGTTCCCGGTAGCATTTCAGCTCCATAAGCTCTGGGAATCTCACGATCCTTCCCTCGTGTACTTTCATTCCCGAGGGTATGTTTTTCCGTATCGCTTCGTCCAGCTTTTCAAAGTCGATCCCGATTTTTCCAAGCTCAACCGTATACATTCCGCAGCCGATGTCAACGCCCACGATGTTTGGTATCACCATATCGCCGAGATCAGCGGTAAAGCCTATTACACAGCCCTTCCCTGCGTGGACGTCCGGCATGATGCGAATACGGCTGCCCTTTACAAAAGGCTGGTCGCAGAGCAGCTTTATCTGCTCCTCTGCTGTTTCCTCGATAATGTCGGTGTATACTATCGCCGATGAGTAGGTCCCTGTTATTGTTTTCATGGAAGTTCTCCTTTCTGCCTTGCGGCGTTTCTTCCGATGAATTGAGTATACAACATCAGCACGGAAAAGTCACGGAAAAAAACTTGCGAAAACAAAAGAGCGCCGGAGCGCCCTTATCTTATTCCAAGCTCAAACTGCATTTTAAGCCGCTTTTTTATCTCGTCTACAAGCGATTCCGGCGCATTGACTTTCATCATCGGTCCGAAGGACAGAACGCGGATAAGCATTTCGGTTTCGTCATTTTCGGAATAGTATATTCGCAGCCGATACCTGTTTCCGCCGAGGTGCGCAGTCTCCCGCTCGAAATGTGCGAAGTGGAGCATTGCGCGCTCCAGCGCATTGCGACAGTTGATCAGCTCCGCCTCCATGCAGAGCATTTTCGGCGATTCCGGCTGACCCTGTTTGCAGTACAATCCCGGGCAGAGGAGTATCTCCTCTATCCCGGCAAGTCTGAGCATATCGACATTCCGGCAGCCGGCGACGTCCAGCCGGAATTTGTCGTCTTTTTCGGAATACTCCAGGCTTTGCAGGCGGCACTTTATACGGCGCGTCCTGCCTTTTGCGCTGTGATACAGTATCTCGGCTGTACTTCCCGCTTTCACGCCCTCAAGCGCAGTGCGGAACACGCTGATATAATGCGGATCCTCAAACGGGTCGCCGTCAAGATAACGGTCGAAATACACGATATCATCCGGCTGGAACAGCGGCTGTATTCCTTCCAGGAAGCTCCAGTCCACCCCGAACAGTTTCATGCGCGGATCCTGGGATACCGCCTTCAGCCAGCGCTTCTGCAATAATGTAAGCGGCGTTGTCGGCGCTTTTTTCAGCGGGGTGGAAAGGCCGCTAAGAAGCTGCCATTCACCGCTGTTCAGCGCCGGAATTATTTTCAGAAAGCTCTCAGAAAACGCCTTTTCATCGCATATCTGCTTCATGAGCTCCGGAGTAAGCTCCCCGGAAACAGCCCGGCGGAGTATCTCGGAAACTGCGCTGAAATACGCGCCGTAAACCTCATGGAACAGCATTTTAACCGCCCCCTATTCCGTAAATTTCGTACATCTTCTGCATATCGTCCCGGAGCAGATTCTCGGCGGTGCGGTCGCCGAAATCAAGCTGAATTATCCTTCCGGTGAAAGTACGGATCCACAAGCGGATTTCCGCGCTGTCCGTAAGTTCAGCGGAAAAACGCGCGGTGTGCTGGTCTATCCGCTCCACTGTGCCGCAGCGCTTTTCACGGAGCAGTCTGCGGTAGATGTGCTCCTCGTTTTCTCCTATGTATATCAGGAATTCCACGCGCTGTGCCCTTGTTCTTTTGCTGCATGCAACTCCCCACATATTCTGCTGCATTCCGCTGAGGACGCCGCGCAGCTCGTCAAACCTCGGAGCGATTTCACCTATCCTAACTCCCGTTATGAAATCAATGCGGTAGGAACGTATTTCATGAACCACAGGGCTGTACGCCATCAGCCATTCTCTGCCGCTCTGTACGCTCGAAAATATCTTCAGCGGAACGACTTCCCATTCAGACGAACGCACCGTTATCCAGACAGAGCGTTTCTCAGACACAGCGGAAAGCAGTTCGCCCAGAATATCGCTGTCAAGTGCGCGAGTTATATAATGGTGCTTGAATCTGAATATGCTTTCGGAACTTTCATCAAGCATAAAATTGCCCAGAGCGCCGCACGGCGCAATTTCCGAAAAGAAGTCAACAGCGTCGCCGTATCCGGAAATCTCCGGCGTTTCGCTCCGGCAGTACAGCACCTTTCTGCCCTGCTTTTCAGTCCGGATAAGCCCTAGCGCTTCGTATTCAGACAGCTTTTTTCGCACTCCGGATTCGTCAAAGGTCATAGGCTCGCTGAAACAGGCTGTGTAATTATTCAGCCGCTCCATTATTTCCGGGAAAAGCAGCGGCGGCTTCTCGTCCAGCATATCCATCAGCAGAAAGTGCAGCGTGATATCCCGGTCGGTGAAGCTGCAAGTCCGCAGCAGGCGGTACAGCGGGTTTCGTTCGCCGCTGCGGCTGTCTATTGACAGGAAAACATTTTTGCCGCGGGAATCCCGGGAGCTTTCGGTGTGCTCCCCGAGCACGCACTCAAGACGGCGACGCTCGTTGTCGTATGTTCTGCCGCTTTTACCGGAAAAGCCGCTGCGCGTGCGGAAGCCATAAACATAGAATTCCCGCATATAACCGCGTATCTTTTCAAAGCTTTTCACCAGTTCGCTGAATGCCACCAAACCACCTCCCACGCAGTTTCTTCAAGTATATCACGAATTTTATGCATTGTCAATTGCCGATCGTCCTTTTATCAAGCAAAATGGAGCCGCAGCGGCTCCATTTTTGTTCTATTCCTGACAATTGTCAAGAGTCCTTTCCCAGCGCTTCTCAGTCGGGCTCATTGCGTTTTCGAAGGTCCGATCCTCAATGTCAAGATCGCCGTTCTTCGCCGCCGGCGCCAAGTCCTCCAAGCTTTTCGACCGTGATATGAGTCTGATCATGCCGGGAAGAATTTCTGAATTATACCAATGACGAATATAACAGCGATCATCACAGGAAGAATATAAGTCATATATCCACGCATGAAGTTTTTCATCTTCATACCTTTTCCTGTGTTTACTTCACTAATGTAATTATCCCAGCTCCAGCCCTTCTTCATTGTGCAGAACAGCGTCAGCACAAGGGAGCCTAAAGGAAGCACCAGATTGCTTACGATGAAATCCTCGATATCCATTATATTGGTACCCTCGCCCAGCGGCTGGAATCCACTCAGCACATTGAATCCAAGGCAGCAGGGTATTGAAAGCACAAGAAGCAGAATTCCGTTGAAAATGCAGCATTTACGTCTGCTCCAGCCTGTAAGGTCCTCAACGCAGGCGGTGATCTCCTCGAATACAGCGAGCACGGTAGAGAGCGCTGCAAACGACATGAACACAAAGAACAAACTTCCCCACAAACGCCCGAGAGGAATATGGTTGAATATATTCGGGAGAGTAAGGAAAATAAGACTTGGACCGCTGTCAACGTCAACGCCATACGCAAAGCATGCCGGAAAGATGATAAGCCCGGACGAAAACGCAACGAACGTATCCAGCAGCGCAACGTTCACAGACTCCCCGAGCAGCGATCTGTCCTTGCCTATGTAGCTTCCGAAAATGGCCATTCCGCCCATTCCGAGGCTGAGCGTAAAGAACGCCTGATTCATCGCGTTTACAATAACGTTTCCAATGCCGACTTTCTGTATTTCTTCGATGTTTGGCTTGAGATAGAATGCAAGCCCCGCTTCGCCTCCTTCCATGAAGAAGCTGTTTATCGCAAGGATCACCATTATCACCAGCAGAGCCAGCATCATCACCTTCGTCACGCGCTCCAGTCCGTTTTTAAGTCCTATCGAACATATCAGCACTGCCGCAGCAAGAACTATCGCCACAAACAGTATCATTGTCAGCGGATCTGCAAGCACGGAGTCAAAGTGCTCGGATATACCGGCTGCGTCCAGATCGGCAAGCGTCCCGCCTGCAGTGGAAAAGAAATACCTCAGCATCCACCCAGCTACCGTGGTGTAGAACATCAGCAGTATATAGCTTCCAATCATCGCGGCAACGCCGTGGTAATGCCATTTTGAGCCTTTCGGCTCGATCTGCTGATACATCTTGACAGGGCTGCACTGTGCGGCTCTTCCGACTGAAAACTCCATTGTCAGCACAGGTATGCCCAGTATCGCCAGGAACACAAGATAGATAATCACGAACAGCCCTCCGCCGTTCTGCCCTACGATATACGGAAACTTCCAGACATTTCCTATACCTATGGCGCAGCCTGCGCTCAATAGTATAAATCCCAGTCTGCTCCCAAGTTTTTCTCTGCTCATTAAACGACCTCCGTTTTTGACCGCAGTATTTTCCGGATAATATTGCGGCACTTTTTCGA
>UMHV01042131.1_pt1 | contig 19807 bp, 18 predicted proteins | sample 1965621 | NCBI WGS metagenome assembly UMHV01 (sample SAMEA4836108, study PRJEB28245) | human gut metagenome | biome: gut microbiome; material: fecal sample | place: Denmark | collected 2008 | reverse complement strand
AAGAATCACAAAAATAGTTACACCACAGACTAAAACTGAGATATAAAATACACATTCAATTTCTCATCAGGAACACGCTCTCTATATTATTGGTATCAATTTGGTAGCAAAGCAACCTATAAATACACAAAAAGTGCCTTATATAAGGCACTTTTATTCGTTTTATCTCTATTCGAACTCAATCGAAACCAATATATTATATGTTATATATGCTATATATAAAGCATTTTTTATCTCTCATTTATATACAATATACAATAATTCACAATAAAATTAAAAATTTGCGTACCTTTTCAGTACCTCATTACATATCTATTTGTCTCTTTGTATTTGAAAAGAGATGATTACTAAAAGACAAATAAGATTCTATATACAACAACTCTTTAATTCTAGTAATTATATCTTAAATATGTTTTGAATCCATGTTCTGATATTCTTATGACTCTTTTAGCCTTCTACATCTCCAAAACACATTCTGCATAAGTTGAACATACTTTTACACTCAAGTTTTGATAATAAATAATATTTCGAATCTGCTCAAAAGCTCTTCCTGCACACACATTGCAAAGTCTAATACATAAACAACCTTATAGTCCTAGAAAAAGGAATTATTTTTGAAATTGGCAAGGATGACAAATACTAAAATGGTTAAATAAAAGACCCAGGCAACTAAATGTTGTCCGAGTCTAATCTCGGATATAATCCGTTTAGAGCTATATATCTCCTTAATTTTTTAGAATTAAATACACTTAGCCTCATATAAATTTGTGTATCCTCTTTAAGAAGTATTTGGTATAGATCATTCGTTAACAGTAAAAAGTACATTAATACAATCAAAGTTAAATATATTCAATTTTTTTTAGAATTTAAATTCATAATGACAAATCAGAGTAGAGAGTAAAATTTCAGCATTCATCTTGTTATTTAGCATACTGTACCAGCATTTCAGCATAATCACCAAAGTCTATATTATTTACATTTTCTAAAAATCTTATTTCATCCTCTGTGAAAACATTATTTGCAGCTCCGCAAATTGATGTTGCAATTGAACCAATCGTATCTGTATCTCCACTAATATTTGCAGAAAGCTCTGCGCATTTATGAGGCATCAATTTACTTAGTTGCAATAGAGCCATAACCGTTGGTATTGTCTCTATTGTTTCCATACCAGTTCCATAAAAAGATTCTAATTCATACAAAATCTCTTTCTCGTTTTTTTCATTCATCATCATTCTAACAGATTCTAATCGAGCTGCCAAAGAGGCACTAGGCAAATCATTTCCTCTTCCATTGCATTTATTTATGACAGAATAGGCTAAATTCCACATTTCATTTATATCCTTATTGCCTCTCAAAACGTAACTTGATAGTGCGGCAACAATACTAGCGCCTGTAATCGCTATATTTGTATTATGTGTTGGAAGGCATAATTGCTCGACTGTATTCACCAAATTATCCAGATAATGATAATCACAAATGATACCTAAGGGTGAAACCTTCATGGCTGCTCCATTGGTTGTGCCAAATAATCCGGATGTGTTTATAGAATTCCCTTTTTCAATAGACGTTAATGCCTTTAAAGTGCTAGGGCCAAAAATGTATGGACTCTTATCTCTATTCATTTTTATCCAATTTTGAAGCAAATGAATATATTTTTGTACGTCAAATTTTCCACCATTTTGAATAATACAATCACAAACAAATAAAGTATTGATTGTATCGTCTGTTACAGCTCCTGCTTCAAATTTTCTTCCAATAAAGTCATAGGGAGTTGACGGCAAAAATTTATGGACTCCTTCTGGAAATGCTTTACACATAGTTTTTCTAGACATCATTTCACTAGGCATTCCCATTGCATCCCCATATGCACAACCAAATAATAATCCAAAAATTCTATTTTTCATTTAAGCCTCCTTAAATTCAGACTTTGCTCTTACTGCTGTAAAGATTGGATCTTTTACTTTGACTGTTGTTACGTTATTCAACAATATGTCTAGATAATCGTTTGTATTTGAAACAATAACAGCTGTGTCTGCATTTAATTTTTTTTCTTTCATCTTATTCAAATCAAAAGACACAAGCAACTGTCCCCTTTTTACAATGTCACCTTGGCTTACATATTTTTTAAATAATAACTCTTTTTTATCATACAAATCTGTTCCGATATGAATTAAAATTTCTGCACCATCATCACTTTTTATTCCAATCGCATGCCCTGTAGGGAATATAACGGTCACTTTACCAGAACATGGAGAAAAAACTTTACCTTCATTTGGTACAATACATACGCCTTTTCCTAAGCTCCCGTTAGCAAATGCGATATCATCCATATCATCTAATGGCTTTATTGTCCCATTCATTGGAGCCACAATTGTTTCTTTAGTGTTTAATTTTTTTATAGCTTTAGCATCTTCTTCACTTCCAGCATCTTCTTCGTCTCTATAGGTAATCCAAGTTAGAACAAATGTAATTATCATGGCAGCAACACATGCAATAACGCACCAAACCAAGCCTGCAAAGCCACTACCTTGTGGATTAACGAACGACATAATACCTGTTGTTCCCATACTAATTGCAAACATAGGAGAATTTGAAAGAGCTAAAATTAATCCACCAACTAGCCCACCTACCATGCAAAAACCAAAACGTTTTTTTACAGGAAGTGTAACGCCATAAATGGACGGCTCAATAATACAGAAACAAGCTGACAGAAATGCCGGAAAAGCAATATTTCTCATCTTTATATTCTTTGTTCTCAAGAACACTGCTAAACATGCCGCCATATGTGTAAAACTTGCTGGGAATATAGCTGCAACTATCAAGGATGAGCCTGTACTTGCAAATTCCATCAAGCCTAAAGTAATCAACGGCCAGTGTAGCCCAAAAATAACCAATGGTTGGTAGATTAAAGTGATTAGGGCAAATGCTAAGATTTGTGATTTATCCATCAGCAACGATAATCCGGCTTGCAAACCATTCTGAATAATCATAGAAATCGGTCCAATAACTAACACGCCTACGGTGCCAGCAATTAGGATTGTTAAGAATGGAGCCAAAAACTGTTTAGTCACATCAGGAAGTTGCTTATCTAAGAATTTTTCAATTTTTGAAGCACACAAGTTAATCAACATAATTGGAATTAATGTTGAGGTATAACCTGTGGCTGGAAAAATAATTGGCAGTCCAAAAAATGTTTTAAACACGTCCATTTTAAATGGACTGTTTGCAAAAATACTGAACATTACCTTACCTGAATTCATATCTGTGGATATATTTGGAAAAATTAATACAGCTCCTAGAATCATCCCTACAAAAGGATTCATTCCAAATGCCACAGCGCTTGTATACCCTAAAATAACAGGAAAAAACGTTAAACACGCATTTCCCATTGCATTCAATAGAATGTTAGTACCAGATCCAGATTCTATCATTCCAGTTGCTATCAACACTGAATTTAATCCTGCAATAATACCACACGCACACAACACACCCAAAGCGGGAACTACAATTTTAGTAATTGTTGCTGCAAATCGATTGATTAAAGAATTTCCTTCTTGGCTTGTGCCTTCGTTCGTTTTAACTTTTCCTATTTGTTTTATTATTTCTTCATATACTTCACCAACCTGCGTACCAATAATCACTTGCAGCTTTCCCTCAGCTTTTTGGCACGAAATAATATTGTTATTAGATTCTAATTCTTCAATATTTACTTTGTCATTATCTTTTAACTTAATTCTTAAACGAGTCATACAATGTGTAATGTTCACTATATTATCTTTTCCACCAATATTATTAATTATAAATGATGCCAATTTTTCATACTTACGCATATTATTTTTCTCCTAATTATTTAACATAGCTCTTTGAATATGAATAATTAAATACAACAGTTCTTCGTTTCCAATTTCAATATTATATTTGGCACGAATAAATTCTTGTATATTTACAGCGCACATATATGATTTTTGATATGTAACTTTCATCATATCCAAAAGATCTTTATCTTTTTTCTCATCCAAAAACATAGATTGATTCACAATTCGATAAGCAAAATACCTTAAATGATTAATAAAGCGAAAATATACTAATGTGCCTTCTGTTATTTCTTGTTCGAAATAGTTTGTCACAATATCCAATATCTCTGCGATGATTTTCGTGGATTTTTCCACCATATTTGCACACATTCCGTTCTCTGTTTCAGCATTTACAATATGTAAAGCAATAAAACCGGCTTCATCAATACTTAGCCTTATTCCTGTATTCTCCTCAATAATATCCAATCCTGCTAGTCCTAGCTTATATTCATCTGGATAAAATCGTTGAATATCATACATAAGATTATTCGTAACATGTATGCCTCTCTCATAGTTTTTTAAGGCATAATGAATATGATCGCTTAAAGATACATAGATAGATTCACTTATTTTTTTTCCTATGTGCATTCGAATCTCAGTAATAATCTTTGTCACCACAGAAATTTCTTCAAGTGGTAAATTAACAATTACATCTTGAAATTTTGTATTTAAGTTTTGTGAAGATAAGCAAAATTTTTTTTCTATTATTGCTGGATTTATTGCCTCACCTACCTTTTTTTTAAAAGCAATTGCCTTGCCAATAACAACTACTTCTTGGCCATCATCGTCTAATACAACTGCACTATTATTGTTAAGAATTTTTCTTATCTTCATGATGCCTCCTCCTTTCTCATCTTTTGTATATTCACCAAGCAACATAAAAAGCCCGTTTGCAAAGTAAATACACAAAATGCAAACGAGCTTAAGCTTACCAATTAAATAGTAATAACTTCCCCGTAATTTATATTTAAATTATAACACCAATATAAATAATTTCAATAAAAAATTAGGTTCTATCATCCTTACAATTACAGGTAATATATTATGTTGATTTAAAATACGTTCTATAAAGTATATTTACAATATCCATTTAGGTTTGCTAAAAAAAGAAATGACTTACGCCATAAAGTGAAAGTCAAAACGCTTTTTACTTATAGAAGTGATTTAATAATATGCGTCTAGTATGCGTCCTTATTAAGAATATAAAGAAGAATAGAATGATAGTAGCTTTCAAGATAATAATTAAGTAACTATTTTTAGGGTAAATTTCTTTCATACCATAATATATAATGTTATACTATTCAACGCTGGATGAGCACCATAACCCTTTTAATTTAAACCCAATTATCCAGCATTTCCTATTCTGGAGCTGGAACCCTTGCAATCATTGCATAAATCCAGCTCATTTTTTATTTATTCAAAATTTAAACACAAGATTTTTAAGCCTGGTTTCTACCAAACTCTAATCCGGAATAATCTAAACGCTCTTTAATCTCTGTTAATGAATAATTTCTTCTAATATATTGCTTATATGGTTCTACCAACGCTTCATCACAATTTAGATCAACGTCTACATTTAATAAAGCCTTACCTATAAACCATGTAAAAGCCATAGCATCCAATTCAATCTCCTGGCAAGATTCATCATTACAACCTGGATTATATCGACTAAATACTCTTTTCCATTTATAAATCGTTTCCGGCAATGCAATATCAGTCAACCCAATCCCTTCGGTAGCCTGGTATTGTGCACAATGTCGTATTTCATGAGCCAATATAAAATAAATATCATTCTCTCCATACATTTCATTAAGATTAACATATATCCTATTTTCATCTGGCATCACATACGATTTACAGTGTGATTCCATTTGAAATGGTTCAACATCAAATCCATTCACATCGTAATACTGTCCCTTAAAACAATAACAAATATCCGGAATATCAATAGCCATTAGGCTACATAAAAATTAACATAAGAACTATAAGTTTTCATATCTCAACAATAGCATTTAAAAAGCAAAAAAGCTATTCCATAATATATATAGAATAGCCAACTATCCACATTTGTTAGGAAGATGAATAGTAATACTAATTATAGCTTTCGACTGTTTTGCTGTCTACTTTTATTGACCTGAACAACATCATTTGCTTCTTTTTCTGTATGATACACTTTTGATTCACGCACTCGTATACCAGAAGGTCCATCATTACCATTATTTGTATCAAACTTAATAGTGACAAAGCCAGCTGCAGCACGTATTACTGTAGCCTTTCTAACAAAAACAGATGAACTAATAAAATACACTGTATCCCCAACATTAAACTGTTTAGCCATTATTTACCATCCTTTCTGTACTTTCCAAAGAAACGCTCTTCGCCTTCCAACCTGGCATTAATAGCATCTTCTTTATCATCATATCGTCCTAAGTTATAATTTTTCCTTTGAAACGTTATCTGAGCAACCCATTTATTACGTTTCCTATCAAATGTCACGCCACGAACTCCAGTACTATTGTTTTTATTTATCTTCCTGGAAGAAGAAATACTAGATAGTGTAGTTCCATCCACAAAGCCAAACCGATCTTTAGCTGTTTTGGAACGAACCTCTGTATTTAAACAACCACACGATCTTGTTTTACAATCTCTTAATGAATGTGCATTAACAACAACTTCATTCCCACAGTCACATATACATTTCCACATGGTATTGTTATTTACTCGCCCAACATATTCTTTTACGACAAGCCGGCCAACCCTTTGATTAGTTAAATCATTTCGATTTCCTAATCTACATCCACAGCTTGTTGTATGACCAGTTCTTAGATGATTTGAAGTCACTTCACAAGTGTTACCACAATCACACTTACACTGCCATATAGCCAGGCCTCTATATCGTTTTCATGTATCTTTTATTGCTGTTAACTTTCCAAAACGCTGGCCAGCTAAATTTAATTTGTTAGATGGTGCCATTTAACTATCCTCCAAGAGTAAAGGACTGTTCATTTCTGATACAGTCCGTGTTTTACTTTTATAATATTTTATAATATGAAACACATTATCTTGCACTTCTAAATTCATCAAACATTACTTGGGCCAATGCACTCATAACAGCACGATATTTCGTAGCATCTTCAAACAATTTAGTATATGTTTCTGTGCTCTCGATATAAGCTTCTTGAGCAATATCATCAAAAACTTGAGGGAATATATTTTTTACAAATATTTGTTTTCCATCTGTTTTTGCTGCATTCATTAGCTTTTTATTATCTTTTAACTTTTGATGTAAAGTAGTAATTACAACCTTATCACCTTCTGTAAAAGCACCTTTGTACTGTTCGTTAATTTTATCAATAACTTGTTCTAATGGACTAAACACATCAGTAGTTTTTACTGGATTTTTTAATTTAGCCGGTTCATACATACCTTTTACATTATCAAGTTCAATTGAGCCTTCAAATGTTTTCTTTAAATTATAATATTCTAATTTTACTTTATCCCCTAAATCAAATGGAACTGTCGGATCTTCCGGTAATACTTTTGCTAAATAAGAACAGAATATGTATTCACTATGCATATCCTTATCAAACATACGAATAACTTGAGTGATATAGCCATACCATTTCACAAATGATCTACAAAGTTTTCTAAATTGATATCTTTCTTCCTGGTTTAAGTCATTGTACTGTTTTTGAACCGGTAATAAAGCATTAGTTATAGCAGACTGTATCTTATTGTCTTTACGTTTATCTTCATCAAAATAAATATCATTCACTTTTTTAATATCTTCATCATCATACACTTTAAATTTACGAAGCAATTTTTGCGTCTTATAAATTAAATCTGTATTAATTTCTTGTTCCAAAAAAGTTTCCTGGTAGAATGGCTGAAAAGCCTTAAGGATATCTTCTTTTGCATTGATAAAATCAATAATGAATGTATCTTCCTTATCTGGATGAATTCGATTTAAACGACTCAACGTTTGAACTGCCTTAACTCCACGAAGCTTCTTATCTACAATCATTGTGTGAAGTAATGGTTCGTCAAATCCAGTTTGGTATTTCTCAGCAACAATTAAGATATTTCCATTATCATGGAACTCCTGTTTTGTTTGAGCTTCACTAACACCGTTCAATTTAGCTTCTGTCCACTCAGTGCCCTCTATATCATCCGGATCTTTAATAACTCCAGAGAAGGCAGCTAGAATTTCAACATCATCATATCCATTAGCTTCTAAATATCGCTTTATTTCGTGATAATAACGTACCGCAGCTAATCTAGAAGAAGTTACAACCATCATCTTTCCTTGACCCTTTATTTTCTTTTTCGTCACATTACGGAAAGTTTCAACAATAATTGCTGATTTCTGTTGAATATTGTATGGATGCAATTCCTCATACTTTCTAATAACCTTTAAAGCCTTTGATTGAGGTACATCCGGATTTCCCTCAACGTTCTTAGCTATCTGATAACAAGTCTTATAAGTCGTATAATTTTGAAGAACATCCAAAATAAATCCTTCCTCAATAGCTTGTCTCATCGAATATATATGGAACGGATGATAAGATCCATCATTATGTTCAGTACCAAACATCTCAAGTGTAGGTCCTTTTGGAGTCGCAGTAAACGCAAAGAAAGATAAGTTCTTGTGTTTTCCATGAGAAATCATTTCTCTTACCAAACGATCATTCATATCCAACACTTCATCTTCTGCCTTGCCCTCTAATTCAGCATATTCTTTTAAAGCATCTGAAGTATCTGCTAAAGCAGCTTTTAGTTTCATTGCAGAAGATCCAGTCTGTGAAGAATGAGCTTCATCCACGATAATAGCGAAACGCTTATCTTTTGTATCATCCACTTCCTCATAAATTACCGGGAACTTCTGTAATGTAGTAACAATGATTCTTTTACCTGCATTTAAAGCATCTCTCAAGTCTTTTGAATTCTTATTCTCACCAATTGTACACACACTTCCAAGTGTATGATCAAATCCCATAACTGTTTCTTGTAACTGAGCATCTAAATTTCGTCTATCAGTAACAATAACAACAGAAGTAAATATAGGTTCATTCTCATCATTGTGAAGCGATGCCAAACGATATGCAGTCCATGCAATCGAATTAGATTTACCTGATCCAGCTGAATGTTGTATCAAATAATTAGTTCCTGACCCATTTTTACGTACATCCGCAATTAATTTGCGAACAACATCTAATTGGTGATAACGAGGGAAAATCAAGCGCTTTTTAGTAACTGTTTTATTTTCTTTTTTTTCTGTTTTCACTTCAAAACTAATGAATTTTTGTATAATATCTAACAAGCTATCCTTTTGAAGTACATTCTCCCACAAATATGATGTTACATAATTATCACCATTCGCTTGTGGGTTTCCCGCACCACCATCATTACCTGCGCCATTTGAGCCTTGATTAAAAGGTAAAAAATACGTACTAGCTCCCTTTAGTTCAGTAGTCATCCAGGCTTCATAAAAATCTACCGCAAAATATGCCAGGATTCTATGATTTAACCAAAATGCTTGTTCTCTAGGATCACGATCGTATTTCCATTGAAGTTTAGCATTATCTACTGTTTGTCCTGTTAGTTGATTCTTTAATTCAATCGCAACAACCGGAATACCATTGATTGCTAACATCATATCAATAGAATTGTTATTCTGTTCTGAATAATGCCACTGTCTAATGCATTGACAAACATTCTGCTTGTATCGTTTTACCGCAACATCATTTAGAGTAGATTCTGGCTTAAAATAACATACTTTAAAATCCATACCACGATGTTTAAAACCATGGCGCATAACAGATAATAATCCATCCATTTGTACAGCATCTTCAAAACACTTATAAAACTTTTTGTATGGATCTGAATTGCATTGTTTCTCAAAACGTTTCCACATTACTGGCTGTGTTGTTTTTACAAACTCAACCAATGTATTAATATCCAACGCCATACTAGATGAAGCTACATATCCAGCATCCGTTGCCTTTGTATATCCTCCAGCTGGTGAGATAAGAAAAGCTTCAATATTGGTTTCAAACTGTTTTTCATTTTCAGCCATAGCTTATACCACCCTTCTTTTTCCTGTTACCACTTCATAAATCAGTGATTTCTTGTATGCTTCAAGGTCATTGATGAGAGATTCTTTTTCAGTAATCAGAGAATCCAATTCAACAACTTTATTATCCAAATAATCAGCAATATCCTGTTGTTCTTTTTTTGATGGTAAAGGTAAATAAATATCTTTCATTGACTCTTGAGTTAAATGTGGAACTCCCATTCCATTTTTTAATCTTGCAATAATGTTTTGAAATAACGGACTCATAAAATAATAATACTCATACCTATAATCTAATAATTTATTGGGGGTAATGACTGACAATGAACTGTTTACAGTTGCTTCTCCTAATGGCATTTCATCAATTCGTGCACACTTTCCAATACCAGCACCATCCTTTACCAGTACTAAATCACCAATTGATAACTTAATTTCTGGAGATTCGTCATATCTTTCTTTGGTAATACAATTTAGGCTTTCCCAACACAAATGATTATTCACAATGTGATACGCAGCTAAAAATGGATAACCAACATCGACATATTCTTCTGCTTTAAGTCCTTTCCATCCTAATCTAGCACGAACATAGTTAACTTTCATAAATCGAACAACAGACCATTTTTTAGGAATAAATCCCATACCTACAACTTCTGAATTCTTCATCTCAATATCTTTATCAAGACCTTTTGTCACTGCTTCAAAAATCACAGACTGTTTCAGTTCCTTATATTCATCAACACTTGCCTTTGCTTCTGCAATGATTTCATCAATTTTGGAACAAGTTTCGTCCAAATAATCGGCAATGGCTTGCTGTTCATCATAATCAGGAACAGCCACTTTCTGATGAAGAATGTCATGTGATGATACTCGCAAACGAATCTCTAAAATACCATTTGCAAATTGACGCAATCTCTTCTGAAAAGGTTCCATTTGAAACAAGTAATTCATATAACGAATATCAACCTGTGGTTTTGCCATGTAAACATAATATACTGGACTTACACAGCCTTCATATTTGGACAAACCAACAGAACCAATCAAAATATTCATACTATTGGCAACAATGGTATTAGGATATACAACTTTGTATTCTTCAAAATTTTCCTTTGACTTATTGCCTTGATTTCCTCTTTCAGAATATGGAATAACACCATCTGTATTTGTCAAAGAAAGAATATTTGTTGTCACAATAGGATTATTTTTCTGATTTATTTCATCTAAACACGCATACAAAGGCTTAATATTCCAATTATTTGGAATATCACCAATCCACTGTATACCGCTATCTTTCATTTCTGTTTCAGGTCTAATCATTGCCATAATTATTCACCCCCGAACAAATCATGCAATTTCGCCATCAAGCTCTTTTCATGTTCTTCAATGCGTGATGCAATCACATCTGACGGCTCAATCTGCTTGTATTCATAAAATGTTCTAGTGAAAGGAATTTCATATCCAACCTTCGTTTTGGCTTTATCAATCCACGCCTGCGGATTGTACGGAATGACCTCACGTTCAAAGTAAGCATCGATATCTTCTGCAAGCGGCACATTCTCTGTATCACGTTTTGATGTATCGGCTACTGGTTTCTTTTTCTTCATGACAGCATTGCCATCTTCATCCAGCTGTGGTGTCTCCACTACAATCTTGTTATAGCCAAGGTCAATGGCATCCATAACCTTACTCTTTACAATGATTGCATTGTCATTTTCATCTACACCATTGTATGTACCATCTACGTAAGCACCATACGCTTCAATAACCAAATCACGGCAAGCCTTTGTAATATCTACATTCTTTGAACCGATATTCTTACGTCTTGCTGAGCAACAAGCGGATGCATCAATCAGCTGTACCTTGCCTCTATGTGCTTCAGGTTTATTCTTCATTACAATCCAAATATATGTTGCAATACCTGTATTATAAAAAGCATTGTTTGGTAACTGTACAATCGCATCCAACCAATCATTTTCAATCAAATACCTACGAATTTCTGAAGGCCCTGAACCAGCATCACCATTGAATAAAGAAGATCCATTCTGAATAATTGCCATCTGTCCATCATTTTTTAACTTAGCTAATCCATTAAGCATAAACAAAAGTTGCCCATCACCTTTAGCTGGAAGTCCTGGTGCAAATCTTCCTGCTGTACCTTTTTTAAATTCAGCTGTCACTTCCTTTTCCTCACGTTTCCATGGAATGCCAAAAGGTGGATTCGATATAATGTAATCAAACTTATATCCACTGAATTTATCATCAGACAAAGTATCCCCAAATTGCATATTGTTTGGATCGCCACCACGAATCAACATATCCGCTTTAGCAATACCAAATGTAAATGGATTGAATTCCTGTCCAAACACTGTAACATCTGCATCTGCATCCATATGTTTCAATCTTTCTTCCATACAAGTTAGCATCTGCGATGTTCCCATCGTCATATCATAGACTGTTTTAGAAATCCCATCACTCGTAAATGCATTATCATCTCCAGCGACTAACAAATCACTCATTAAATAAATAATATCTCGACTTGTAAAATGTGCTCCAGCTTCTTCATTGTATGATTCTGAGAATCTTCGAACTAGATTTTCAAATACATATCCCATATCAACTGCACTAATTTTTTCAGGTGAAAAGTCACCTTTATCTGTACAAAAATCAGAAATTACCTGGTATAAAAGTCCAGCTTCTTCCATATGATTAATCTGAGCATTAAAATCCATTCGTGCAAGAATATCTAGCACATTGTCAGAAAAACCACTTATATACGCTTTAAAGTTATCTACAATATTCTCTGGATCCGCAATCAAAGTCTTAAATGTAAATGGACTCGTATTATAAAACTGATATCCAGATGCTTTGCGCAAGAAGCCATCTTTTACTGCTAATTTCTCGACTTTTTTATATGTATCTAAAACTGCCTGGTGCGTTGGTAATAAGCAATCATGAAGACGTTTGATTACTGTCATTGGAAGAATGACAAGACCATATTCATGTGGTTTATACGCACCCACAAGATCATCTGCTACAGACCATATTAATGCAGCTGTATCATTCGAATTCTTTCCTACATTTGTAATTAAATCATTGCTATTGTTAGCCATTATATATCCCCCACAATTACTTTTCTATCTTACAAAAACCACTATATTTAATAACTATATTGTTCCATGTACATAAATGTATTTTTTATACATTTATCAAATGAACTCTTTGTGATTTTCAAAGCATTCCCATCAGTAGCTTTGTTCAATTTTGGATATTCCTCCGGATTATGCTCAATCATAGCTATTGCACTAGAATTATCACCAATACCCATCATCTTATGTGAAATTGGACCAATAATAATGTCGCTATAATTCAAGTTGTTTCTCAATTGAGCAATATTAAATCTCTTGTTTTTCTTATAATCCAAATGAAACTCAATTCTATTAGGATTTATACCATTTTTCCTAGCAATATCTTCCATTTCTTTCAATGAAATATCTGGTTTTCCTAACACAAGTATTTTTGCACGTCTTACATCAATAATTGTATTGCATTTCTGGATCAAATCCAAACATCCTATTTGAGTAAGATATTCTTCTAATTCATTTGATCTATTTGCAATATTAATTTCATTATAAATCCTATCCACTACTTTTTTATGCAATTCTTTTAAGCCATCAATGTCTAAAACCATCATTCAACTCCTAGTTCATCATCATAAATAGAGTTTAGTTTATCTATTGCCAAATCTAATTGTGTCTGCAATTCAACAACTTTCTCTTTCATAATCAAATATCGAGTAGCAATTATCTCTTGTGAATCTTTATCTACTATTGGAATAGGCAAATCCATTAATCTGGTTCTATTAATGTTGATTATAATTCCTCCAGTTTGAATAGTCTTCAAGAATAATTGACCCGTCTTACTGTTCAAATAATTACATACATAAATTGGATTAACCTCATTATCAGTAATACGAATCACTAATAAGTTATTATGAGGAATAATTTTTTGTTCCCCAATGTCTTTAACAACAACACCTTTAATCATTGTTCCTTTAGAAGATAACAATATATCATTTTCATGCAACAAATATTTTTCTATTTTAGTCTCATCAATATTTGCTGATATCATACTGGAATAATCAATACTGCCATTAATTAAATTACTAATTTTCACAATACTAATATTACCTTTACCAGGATTTAATTCAGTAAGGTTTTTAGATGTATATTGATATCCACTAAACACTTCTCCTATTTCTCCAATAGTTTTTGGATTTGTAAGCTGAATATTTGATATATTACTGAAATAAAAATTAAATTCTAAAGAATAATCTGATTTAGCTATTTCATCTAACGTAACATTTCTTACTTTTTCTGAATCAGTAGAAACTCTCAATTCATGAATCTTATTCAAATCTAAGAATTTATAAGCTCCTTTAGTATTGATATATGCATCACTAGCATCAATCAATTTAACCGATTCATTTCCATTTGAGAATACCATTAATACATAAGATGCACCTATACAACTTATAGATGCAGCAGGCATCAAAATAACAGTTTCCAATAAACTTTTTAACACAATCTCTTTTCGCGTTTCAATATCTGATTTTCTTGAAGAAAACAAAACACTTTGAGGAGCAAGTACAATTGCTTTGCCACCTTTTTTCATTGCATTAACTGCTTTTAAAATAAAATTCCAATCAGATCTCTGCTTATTTTCTTTATATTCCACATACATATTGTCATCATCAATTGGTTTTATATCACTTCGTATACCCCAAGGAAAATCAGCCAAGACTAAATCAAATTTATTTTCAATCTTTGTTAGTAATACATCTCCTGCATGAAGGTTAGCCGTAGTATTATGAATATATAGATGCATTTTACTAACCAATAAAGCTATTTGATAGATTTCATATCCTTCTAAATATAAATCATTTTTCTTTTTTGCACATTCGCCCAAGAATGATCCAATACCTGAACACAAATCTAAAACGCTATCTACTTGATTAAAATCCACACAATCCATAATCACTTGAATCAGTTGTTTGCTTGTAGACCACCGAGCATGCGAATTTGATTCACTCATATCATTGCAAATATCAAACAATGCTTTCTTTTGATCGATTGTTAAATTTTTAATTCTTAAATTGATCTCATTAAGAACTTCATTATAGGTGAAAACACTTGTATTACAAATTTCAGTTAATATCATGGATAATTCCTTATTATCTTTTCCAATCAAATTAGCTGTTTTAAAAATAATTCCATTGGTTTGATCAGAATCTGAATAGTTAATATTATTAAAATATTTATTTTCATCATCTATGATATTTAAGAAGCATAGAGTTTTTATTTCCAAGAAAACATTAGATGCTAAATCTCCTGATCTAATCATAAACTTAACGAAATCATTATATAAATCCATCATATTGTATTCCACTTCATTTACCTCCTAAGTTTTGGAAAACTTATTACACTGACATGATAAACAATTTTCGCCCTTAAGTCAATAAGTTTTTAAAAACTTATTTTTTAGGTTATTCAACAAACACATACATAAAAAAAGAAGAATCGAACGATTCTCCGTAAAATTAATCTGTATAATTTTAATAATTCAACAATCTATAATGAGCATTACTAGCTTTTGTACCTAAATATTCAAATATAGATCTAGATAAGAAAAATACAATAATAGCTCCTACACTAACTATATAATCCGTTAAAGTATAATGATCTAACACCCTGGCTATTCCAGTAAAATGCAAAAATAACATAAACACAAAGAATCCGGTATATAAATATGAAACAAAATGTGTTATCACAATACACCATCTACAAACTATCGCAGCTAAATACAATACCTCTGCAAGTAAAATCGAAAATAAACGCTTCATAATATCTTTTTCCTTCCCTTTATTATCCTTAAGGCAACTTGCCTTAACATTTTGATTTCTCTTCTATTTCATCTTTTATCTCAGACAATGCTTTAAATCGCAAAAGCTCAACATCCATCTTTTGTCCATAATATGCTTCAACAATTGCCATATCCTCACGTAACATCTTGAACGCTGTATCCTTATCGCCATTAGCTTTTTGGAATATGCTAAGTGCCAGCAAGCATCCATAACAATCACTTTCATCAAATTCAGCATCTACTAATGCATGCTCTATTAATTCATCAAATGAATACCTGGTAAGCATCTCATTAGCCATCTTATAATTCATTATCTCTACTTCCCTTTGAGTTATGTGATCATCCATTTTATTCCTGGAAACACTCATCTGTTTGTTGATCTGATCCAATTTTTCACTCTTAAACTTATCCAATAACTTTTGATTCATGATTTCATCCTCCCCTACCCTAGGCTATTAAGGTAAATTGCCTTAAACATTCCGGCGCTATCAATATATAGTCCTTTCACTAATAAGCTATACCTTTATTTGACAATATCCATGTCAGAATATTAAATTTATGCATTATTTAATCATTCCAGACCTTGAAAAAAGCGCCCACATAAACGTGAACGCTCTTAATAGTCCATTATATTCCAATGTATAAATTATAATTTTTATCTTTCTCAGGAAGCTCGAATGGTTTAGTTTCTTTTTTATGATAATACGTTACAACCGGATCACTAATGTTCATTAAACTTGCTAAATAGTTACACGCTTCTTTAAAATCATATCCTTCTACATCAATCAAATAATCCAATGCAGTCGTACCACCTACACCTTGCGACCACCAATACCACTTACCGTTTGAAAAGTGCAATGATTCATGTTCTCTATAATAGTAATCCTTCTTTCCATTTTTTACTAATAGTGAAGGATGATAGTTATTTAAATAATCAAAGGCCGATAGTGTCCTAACATTTTCAAGAACCGATTTCCGAATAAACTTTTTGCTCATTTTTCCAACTCTTTAGTTTAGGTGCCATCATTCCTATACCATTCTGTTTACAAAAGTTTCTTACAGCATTTGGATTTTCTTTGATAGAAAGTTCTTTGTCTTCAGTATAAATAGTTTGCACTTTATACTTTTGATCAACAATATTTGTGAGCCATTCATGCATAAAATGATTCAGTTCTCGAGCACGAGTTGAATCTCCATCTGCTCTTTCAAAGTATTGAAGTGAATCCTGCTGATAGGTCTGTGGATATAGCATCCTGTTCTGTTTATCAACAGTAATAACATCACCATCCTTTCTAAATCAGGCAAAAAGAAAAGCACTACCAAAGTGGTAATGCTCTATACTGATTTTTAGGCACCTAATTATTTTCAGTTAAGTAACACTGTAGATTTAACTCATACAATAAAGTCATCCAGACATTGTCTGGACAGCACCCATTATGCTTTTGAAAACGAATCGTTATTCTTCTCTAAGCCATCTGCAAAGATCAATAACTTGAATACCTTGATAATCATATGTTTCATGACGTGTTCTTGCAATAATCAACTTAGGGTATGCATCTTTTATCGCAAGTAATGGTGTGTATTCTCTTTCAAATGTTTTTTCATCCGAAATATTATCACTTACTTGAATATATATTTGTGTATCACGTTTCTTGGCAACAAAGTCGATTTCTTTCTTATACAGTTTGCCAACATATACTTCATAACCTCTTCTACGTAGCTCTAAATAAACAATGTTTTCGTATACTCTTCCATAGTCCATATTTCGTGTACCATTTACTGCATAACGAAAAGAAGAGTCACAAAGATAATACTTACTATTGTTGGTTAAGTATTTTTTTCCTTTTAAATCATATCGTTTTGCTTCATAAAATAGAAAAGCATTTTCTAAATAATCAATGTATTTTGAAACAGTCTTTCTTGTTATTTCACTTTGATTATTCTTGAAAGTCTCACAGATATTATTTGGAGAAAGCAAGTTTCCAATGTTATCCATCATAAATTCGGATATATTCGTAAATTCTAGTTTATTTCTTATCTTATACTTTTCAACTAAATCTCGAATAATAATAGTTGAATAAACATCTCGTACATAGTCATATTGTCGATTTTCCGTTTTATAAACATAAGCACCAGGCATTCCTCCAGTTTTGACGTATTGATCAAAAGCATCATCATATCCATCTGTGATTTTATAATAAGTTAGATATTCCTTAAATGAAAATGGGTATACTTTTATTTCCATTGTTCTTCCAGTAAACAGTGTTGCCAAATCTGAGCTGAGTAAAAACGCATTAGAACCTGTAATATAAATATCATAGATTCCCTTTGCATAAATGCTATTAATTGCAAGTTCAAACTGAGGACACATCTGTACCTCATCAATTAGCAGTACATTTGCCATTTCTTCTTTGTATTGATTCATAATATATTTATGCAAGGCATGATATTCTAACAAATGATCAAATTCCAACTCTTGAAGATTAATCATCACAATATTGATTTGTTCATTTAATGATTTTAAATATGTGATAAATTCCTGAAGTAATACTGATTTCCCACTACGCCGGATTCCAGTAATAACCTTTATATCGGGTGTACCATATAATTCAATCAACTCATCTAAATATTTTTTTCTAACAATAAGTTGCATAACATTCTCTCCTATTCCCACTTTTTAAAAATTATTAAATTTTCGGTAATAACTATCACAAGCATAATTTAACACAATTAGTGGGTTCTGTCATTATTCTATTCCTGATTTTTGGTAAATATTCATTTTTCGGTAATAGAATGATCCTTTTAATTTCTAATAGTGTGAACATCATGTTGCTCACTTGATTAAAGAAAAGCACTAGCTGAAGTGCTAATGCTTATCGAAGCTCAGGTAAACCTAAACTGTTAATTTGTATTGCTAATTAAATATATTTACTAGCCTCTTTAATACTTAACTTGTCCATTTTGTCTTTGTATTTTCCAACAAACTCTTTAACCCATTTCGGATTTGTTTTAGAATAATCTCTTAAACTCCAACCAATAGCCTTATTTATAAAAAATTCATTACTACCAAAATTATTTACAATTATTTTTTCTAATAATTCTGTATTAGTTTTTTCTTTTCTACAAAGTTGATGGTCTATTGCTATTCTTCTTACCCAAAAATCTTCATCTTTTGACCATTTCAACATCAAATCATTTATTCTTTCATCTTTAAATGCTATATTTCCAACGATTCTATCTAGTCCATCTATTGTATCCCACCATTGTTTTGACTTTATATATTTAAAAATTTTAGAAACATCATCATAAGTTAAATATTTTTGCATAGTTACTAAATAGTCCATGACTAAATATTGAAATTCTCTATAGTCATCTTCATAACATTTATCTAAAAAATCCCAATCCACAACTTTACTTACTTTTTCTTTTTTTAGTAAATCTTTATAAAATGACTTTCTTATTGGAGTTGCTAATCCATAGAATTTGAACAAATCTCTCATATATTTTGACATCTTTATAGCATTTTCTTCATCTCTATTTTGTTCAAAAAGATGTTTTATTTTTGTATATTTATCCATAATAATCTCACCTCCAAATTACTATTTATCTAACAAATCACTAAATTGTAATTTCTAAATATAATATGTATCATCTTCATAAAATTGTACTTTTTTACCTTTTGGTACTTGGTTTATTACTTGATACACATTATACGCATCAGGATATGGACTTGCCATTCCTAAAAATGCCATTCCCCATAATATTGCATTCAAAATCAAATTATTTGAAGGTGATATTATAAAACATATAAAAGGAATTATTCCTAAAATATATGGAAGTAGACACATTAATATAAATCTTTTCTTAGATAATGGATATGAAGCTAATGCAACAACAGTAAAAGGCTTAACAATCCCTATATATTTAGTTACTTTTTTAGGATACACAATTGCATGTAAAAATT
>UMHV01060545.1_pt1 | contig 20159 bp, 16 predicted proteins | sample 1965621 | NCBI WGS metagenome assembly UMHV01 (sample SAMEA4836108, study PRJEB28245) | human gut metagenome | biome: gut microbiome; material: fecal sample | place: Denmark | collected 2008 | reverse complement strand
TTTTGCATTTAGCCGTGCTTACGCACGGAGTGACTGCGCGCCGGCGCGCAGAGTGCCGCACTTCGTGCGGAGTGTTTCGCCTGACGGCGACAAGGGCTCCGCCCTTGACCTGCAAGGGGGACGCGTCCCCCTTGACTCCCGATTTGGGATTGCAGTAAGCGGAACACTCGCCGCTAAATTATAGTTTACCTCCGAATATCATTACTATCGCCATTTCTTCAATATACATGATACACAAATTCGTTCCCCAATATTATCGATATTTGTATAAAATCATAAATTTCACTTGAAAATTTTTACGGAATATGTTATAATTATAACATAAGGAAAGGAAGCATGACATTCTGCAAAGGAGTGGACCATTATGACAGTTTTCACCGGCAAAAGCGTATATGACGCCGCTGTATGCGGTCTTATCTGCATTCTCAGAAAGCCGAAGCTGTCCGCAGAACGCATGCACGTCGACGATATATCCACAGAACTAAAACGCGTCGAAGCCGCACGCATCGTCGCCGCAGAACAGCTCCAGCAATTGTACGAACTGTTCCTGGACAAAATCGGCGAATCAAACGCCCAGATATTCAACATTCACATGATGATGCTGGAGGACGAAGACTACAACGGTTCCATAGAAGGCATGATCCGCTCCGAGCAGGTCAACGCAGAATACGCCGTTGCACGCACTTCCGACGTATTCGCCCAGATGCTCGAGGCAATGGACAACGAATACATGCGGGCGCGTTCCGCCGATGTCCGCGACGTTTCAAACCGCCTCCTCTCAATACTCACCGATACACCCATGGATTTCCCGTGGGTTCCGGAAAACTCCGTGGTGTGCGCCGACGACCTCACCCCAAGTGAAACTGCAGCTCTCGAATGCCGGAACATCGCCGCGCTCGTGACCGCTCACGGCTCCGCGATATCCCATACCGCGATACTTGCCCACAGCATGAATATTCCGACGGTTATCGGGATAGGCGACGAATTCCTTGCGAATATACGCCCAGGGGAGCAGGCGTTGGTAGACGGATTCTCCGGCGAAGTTATCCTCGAGCCGGACGCCGGGATTCTCAGCAAACTGACCGCTCCGCAGGAAAAATCAACGGATACCTCCGAGGGAACGCACACAGCAGACGGAACGCATGTTTCGATATACTCAGCGGACGATCCGTGCGCTCCGCTTCCGGAATATGCCGACGGGATCGCAGTGTTCAGCTGCCCGCTGCTCGGCGACGAAACGAAGCAGTACGAATACTACCGCGCTATCGCAGAGCGCACTCCGGACTGCCGGGCTATCATCAGAATGCCGGTTATAAGCCCTAAAGACCCCGACCGCCAGATCAAGTACGACCAGCAGATACGCGCCGTATTCCGTGCGGCTTCCCACGGAGAGCCTGGGATATTGTTCCCGATGATAACCAGCGTGCCGGAAGCGCGGAAAATCCTTGCGGCGTGCGATGACGCCAAAATGGAACTCCGCGCGGAAGGAGTGAAGTGCTCCGAAAACGTCAAGATAGGCTTCATGGTGGAGATACCCGCCGCTGCGATTATAAGCGACTGTCTGGCTCCAATGGCGGACTTTTTCATCATCGACAGCGATAGTATCGCACGGCACACTCTCGCCTGCTACGAGGAAGACTGTTTCTCACCGGATTTCGCAGACGGTCAGCTTGAGGCCGTAATGCGGCTGATAGGAAACAGCGCCCGCAACGCGGTGAAGAACGGAGCGCGAATAGGAATCTGCGGCTCCCTTGCTGGAGACACCTCGCTTACCGGGGATTTCCTCAGAATGGGTATCGACAACTTCTGCGTTACGCCGGACAGGCTCGCAGAGGTAAGAAAGCGCGTCACCGAAGTAGACCTCGAAGTATAACCTTAATCATACAGCCACAATTCGATAAAAAAGGACGGCTTTTGCGAAAAGCCGCCTTTTTTTGCCTTGTGGATCCTGACGTCATGGACTGCTAGCTGATATCTTCGCTGTCGTGACGCTCCCATGTGCGTTCGCTGATAATGTACCGCGGACGTTGCTTTACTTCCATGTAGATTTTCCCGATGTATTCGCCGATAACTCCCACCGAGATGAGCTGAACTCCGCTTAGGAAGCAGATAATGCATGTTGTGGAAGCCCACCCCATTACGGTTTTTCCGAGGATAGCCTCCACCACCGCCCAGATTATCCCGATGAAGCTGATGAATGCCACGATAACTCCCATGCCGATTATCATTTTGATGGGCTTTATCGAGAGACTGGTTATTCCGTCGAACGCCAGAGCCAGCATTTTGCTGAGCGGATAATGGGACCTCCCCGCCGCGCGCTCGCTGCGCTCGTAGTAGACGCTGGTGCTCTTGAATCCAACAAGCGGCACCATTCCGCGGAGGAAAATGTTGACCTCCTTGAATTTCGCCAGCTCCTGGAGCGCACGGGAGCTTATCAGCCTGTAATCCGCGTGATTGAATACCACCTCGGCTCCCATGGAATTCAGCAGTTTGTAGAAGCTCTCCGCGGTGAAGCGTTTGAAGAAGGTGTCGGTGTCCCGCTTGGAGCGCACTCCGTAGACTATCTCGCAGCCTTCGAGATACGCCTTTACCATTTCGTCCATCGCGTTGATGTCGTCCTGACCGTCGCAGTCAATGCTTATTGTGATATCGCACATATCCTTTGCTTCCATGAGACCCGCCAGCACGGCGTTCTGATGTCCGCGGTTGCGGCTCTGGGCAATGCCGATGTAGTGTTCGTCCTGGTCGGCGAGCCGCTGGATTATGTTCCAGGTATCGTCCTTGCTGCCGTCGTTTACGAACATCACGCGGCTGTCGCCGGAAATAAGCCCTTCGGCGGCAAGCTGGTTTATTTTCGCAAGGAACTGCGGTGCAGTTATAGGAAGCACCTCCTGCTCATTGTAGCAGGGGATAACAATTATTAATCTGGGAATCATTTTGTCCTCTTTTCGTATTGCCAAAGTAACTATAGACATTATATCATTCCGGGTGTTCTGTGTCAAGTAATTAAGTCAGAAAGTAAGCAGACGGCAGAATTCAGGGCTTGACAACCGCCCTCAAAAATAGTATCATATTAGTGTAAATTAATTATTCCAGGAGGACATAAAAATGACTATAATTCTTGCAGCGGACAGCGACTGGGCAATCGGCAGAGACGGCGGACTTCTTGCGCATATCCCGGAGGATATGAAGTTCTTCAGAGAAACCACCGCGAATTCCACGGTAGTTATGGGTCGAAAGAACTGGGAGAGCATAGGCGCTAAGCCGCTTCCCGGGAGGGTAAACTGCGTGATCTCCCGCAGCGTGAAGCAGCTTGACGGCGCGCAGGTATTCGGAAGCGTTGAGGAGTTCCTCGGTTTCGCTGAAAAGGCGGAGGGCAAGGTGTTCGTGATCGGCGGCGGCGAGATATACCGTGAGCTCCTGCCGTACTGCGGCGAGGCGTTCATCACGAGGATCTATGAGAGCTTTAACGGTGATGTGTTCTTCACAGACCTCGAGCACGATAGGGATTGGGAGATCGTCGAGACCTCTCCGGTTATGAGTTCCGAGTGCAGGAATATCAGATTCTTCCACTATATCAGGAAGAAGTGATACCGCAATTTTGATTTGCTGAGAATATGGGCTGGCAAATTGTTGTTTGTGGGTGCATTATTCTTCCGAAACACTTCATCGGACTGTTTCGGAGGACAAGCGCGACTATATGTTGCCTGCGGGGGAAACCTCTAGGGCGATACCCAAATGTAGTCTGCCGCGCAAAAAACTGACAGGCAAAATACAAGAAAAGAAAATCAACAAAACGGCTTGAAAAGAACGCATAAAGTAACACTTATTCAGAGCTGTTTTTTCAGACCCCTGAAAACGGTGCGGATTGAATGTTTCCGCGCCGTTTTTTCATGTCAGTCAACTGGTTGGTTGACGCGATCTATTTCGTTCGTTTCGTCCGTTTAACAGCAAAAAAGCGCCGAAAGTGATTGACAGCCACTCTCGGCGCTCTTTCTATTCACTTGCATTCCCTTGCGCTCATAAACGGCTCTGTTACGCCGTTTCTCCCGACCGTTGACGGTTTATTTCGGTTTCTTCCACCTTATTTCAAGCCACGTGTTTCCTGTCAATTAACATCTGCCCGTCATTATAAATCCGCACGAAACGCACATCATTCCGGATCCGCTTATTCCCCGAGCTTATCGCTCGCGGAAAACAGGCAGAACGTATACACCGCGGGCATTGCCAGCACGATGATATCTCCGAAATTGAATATTCCCTTCGAAATGCTGCATATCAGCGAGATTATCGCCATCACGGTCATGAATGCGCCCGCAGTGAGCGCGCTCCTGATCACCTTCATTCCGTGACCTTTCACGGCGCGCAGCCCGCACACGCACATCACGCCGAATCCCAGCGCAACTATCAGCATGCTCATCAGGTTGCCCAGGTACCCCATGAATCCGCCCCCGCGGGTGATAGAGAACATCGCGAACCGGAAAAACCAGCTATTCCCGTTGAAAAGGACCTGAATGTTCAGTATCACGGAAAGCACGGCTACAAGCCCGCTCAGCAGTGAAAGCGCAGTTATGGTTTTCTTCATTCCGTCACCCCATCAGAGCGCCTTGAGCGCACGCTGACCTATGTCATTGCGGTGATGAGCCTTTTCAAATGTAATGGCGTCGACCGCCTTGTAAGCCTTGTCCAGAGCTTCGCGAAGGTCAGCGCCGGTCGCGGTCACGCCGAGAACTCTGCCGCCGGCGGTGTAGTACTTTCCGTTTTCCAGCTTGGTTCCCGCGTGGTAAACGTATGCCAGGGGAGACTGTCCGTTCTCGTCCAGACCGGAGATCTCCTTGCCCGTCTCGTACTTCTCAGGGTAGCCGCCGCTTGCGATAACCACGCACGCGCAGGACTTGTCGCTCCACTTGATGTCGAGCTGATCCAGTTTCTCTTCCCATACAGCTTCCATGATGTCGACAAGGTCGGTCTCCAGCAGCGGAAGAACTACCTGGGTCTCAGGGTCGCCAAAGCGGCAGTTGTACTCTACGACCTTCGCGCCGTTCGGAGTCAGCATAAGCCCGAAGTACAGGCAGCCCTTGAACGGACGTCCTTCCTTCTGCATTGCGGCGATGGTCGGCTTGAAGATCTTCTCCATGCACTCCGCCTTGAATGCGTCGGTGTAGCAGGGGTTCGGAGCTATCGTGCCCATTCCGCCGGTGTTCAGACCCTCGTCGTTGTCGTTGGCGCGCTTGTGATCCATGGAGGATATCATCGGCTTTACGGTCTTGCCGTCGGTGAACGCCAGCACTGTGACTTCCGGACCGGTCATGAATTCCTCGACAACTATCTCGCTGCCGGATTTCCCGAACTTGCCGTCAAGCAGCATGGACTTTACAGCCGCCTCAGACTCTTCGAAATCCTTCGCGATGATAACGCCCTTTCCGAGCGCCAGACCGTCGCACTTGATAACAGCAGGGTAGCTGTTCTGCGCCTTTATGTACTCGATCGCCTTGTCAGCGTCGGTGAAGGTCTCGTAGCCCGCAGTGGGGATACCGTACTTCTTCATCAGCGCCTTTGAGAACACCTTGCTTCCCTCGAGAATAGCGGCGTTGGCGCGGGGTCCGAAGGTTCTGAAGCCCGCTTCGTTGAGCCTGTCCACCATGCCCATTACAAGGGGATCGTCGGGAGCCACGAAAACAAAGTCGGGGTTCAGCTTCTTTGCGAGGCCGAGTATTCCGTCAAGGTCGGTCGCCTTGACCGGGAAGCACTCAGCCAGCGCGGAGATACCGCCGTTTCCGGGCGCAGCCCAGATCTTCTCTACCTTTGGAGACTTTGAGAGCGCGGTGATTATCGCATGCTCGCGTCCGCCGCCGCCTACTACCAGAATATTCATAAAACATTACGTCCTTTCGAAATAAAAATTATACTACTATTTTAACATAAACCCGGACGTTTTTCAAGGTTTTTTCCGAATTTACGTGATTTTACGCTAAACTATTTGACATGCGCCCCGGCAGATGATATAATTACAAGTGTAAGAGCAATATCGATATACGAATTGTAAAACAGCCCGCCGATAATACTCATCGTAGCCGGGGAAACACATGAAACGAGGTACAATTATGCGTAACGTGACAGTCGCAGCGATACAGATGTCGATTCCGGAAACGCCGGAGAAATCAGTCGAAAAAGCCGAAAAGCTGGTCAGGGAAGCCGCCGCAGAGGGCGCAAACGTGATTCTCCTGCCGGAGCTTTTCGAAAACTGGTATTTCTGCCAGGAGCGCCGCTATGACAGCTATAAATTAGCATTGCCGCTGGAGGAAAACCCGGCTGTAAGGAGATTCCAGACGGTGGCGAAGGAGCTTTCCGTGGTGCTTCCGATAAGCTTTTACGAGCAGGACGGCAATGTGCTTTACAACAGCGTCGCGATGATAGACGCCGACGGCTCCGTGATGGGCGTTTACCGCAAGACCCATATCCCGGACGACCACTTCTATCAGGAGAAGTTCTACTTCACCCCCGGCGACACCGGATTTAAAGTGTGGGACACCCGCTTCGGAAAGATAGGCGTGGGGATATGCTGGGATCAGTGGTTCCCGGAGGCGGCGCGCTGCATGGCTCTGGACGGCGCGGAACTGCTGTTCTACCCAACTGCGATAGGCTCCGAGCCGGTGCTCGAGTGCGACAGCATGCCCCACTGGCAGCGCTGCATGCAGGGTCACGCGGCGGCGAATCTCGTTCCGGTGATCGCGGCTAACCGTATCGGCACCGAGACAGTCACCCCGGACAGCGAGAATCAGCAGCAGTCCTCGTCGCTGACGTTCTACGGAAGCAGCTTCATCGCCGACAACACCGGTGCGCTTGTGGAGTGCGCCGACCGCACTTCCGATACGGTCCTGCTCCACACCTTCGACCTCGACGAGCTGCGCGACATGCGCCTCAGCTGGGGCGTTTTCCGCGACAGGCGGCCGGAGATGTACGGCAGGATAGCAGGGATATCGGGTCTGAAATAAGGAGTTACGATGAGAGTACTTGATACAACGCCGAAGCAGGACGGCTTCTATATGCCTGCGGAGTTTTCGGAGCATTACGGGTGCATTCTGATATTTCCGGAGCGCTCGGATTCCTGGCAGTACGGAGCATACGCCGCGCGAAAGGCTTTTGTGAAGGTCTGCGAGGCGATAGCGCAGAGCGAGAAAGTCACCGTCTGCGCCAGCGACAGGCAGTACGAGAACGCCCGCAGAATGCTCCCGCCGCATATCCGTGTGGCAGAGATGTCCAGCAACGACAGCTGGGCGAGGGATTACGCCCCGACTTTTGTAACAAACGGTCAGATTATACGCGGAGTAAACTGGAGTTTCAACGCCTGGGGCGGTCTTGAGGACGGTCTGTACTTTCCCTGGGACAAGGACGACCGCATGGCGCGGAAGCTCTGCGACCTCTACGACAAGAGCATGTACGACGCCTCCGGCTTTGTGCTGGAGGGCGGCTCGATTCACTCCGACGGCGAGGGGACTATACTCACGACGGAAGCCTGCCTGCTCAGCGCCGGAAGAAATCCCGGACTCACGAAAGAGCAGATAGAGGACAGGCTGAAAGAGTACCTCGGCTCTGAGAAGGTCATCTGGCTGAAGCGCGGAATCTACAACGACGAGACCAACGAGCACGTAGACAACATCTGCGCGTTCGTGAAGCCCGGCGAAGTCGTCCTCGCGTGGACGGACGATACCTCAGACCCGCAGTATGAGCTGTCGCGCTCCTGCCTGGAGATACTGGAAGGCTCCACTGACGCGAAGGGCAGACCGATAAAGGTACACAAACTTTATCTTCCGAAGCCAGTTACGATAACCGCCGAGGAATGCGACGGACTTGACACGATGGATTTTGAGCCGACCCGCACCCCCGGCGAGCGGCTGGCGGCAAGCTATGTCAATTTCTACATCTCAAACGGCGCGATAGTGATGCCGTTCTTCAGCGATCCTGCGGACGAACCCGCCCGTGCAAAGCTCCAGGAGCTGTTCCCGGAGCGCCGGGTCATTCCGGTGTACGCACGGGATATCCTGATAGGCGGCGGAAATATCCACTGCATAACCCAGCAGATACCGGCGTTTTCAGAGGAGGAGAGCCAGTGGCAGGAGTGACCGCGACCTGCGGAAAGACCTGCTCCGGCAAGTCAAGGTACGCGCGGGAGGTACAGCGCACTTCCGGGGGAGTTATCCTTTCCTGCGACGAGATAACCCTGATGTTCCCGGGAGCGGATCACGACAGGATACTCCCGCTGGTGAAGCAGTACCTGCTGAAAAAATCCCTCGAGATAACCGCCGCCGGCGCTGACGTTATCCTCGACTGGGGACTGTGGCAGCGCTCCGAGCGCGACCAGCTCCGGAGCTTTTATAAGGCGCACGGTGTGCCGTTCAGCATTGTGTACATCGAAGTTCCGGACGAGCGGCGCCGGGAGTTCATCGTCCGCAGGAATTCCGAGGTTGTATCCGGCGCGGAGCAGGCGTACCTCATCGACGAGGGGCTGGAGCAGAAGCTGAATTCCCTGTTTGAGCCGCCGTCAGCCGACGAAGATGTCATACGGCTGTAATTCCCGGAATCACGGCATTTTTTAGGTTCCAGATAAAATAACGTCCCCTTTCCAAACCGGAAGGGGGACGTTTCTATTGCTTACAGTAATATTGCAGTGGAAATTTACTTCTGGTTATCCTCGAGCCACTTGGCTGCCATCATCGGGGACAGTACGAAGTCGAGTATTTCAGGAGCGCCGTCGTAGACTGCCGCGGCGCTGTCAGCACCTTCTGCGGAGCCGTTTTCCGCAGCCTCGCAGATATCGTATGTTACCTGCGGACGGTACTTTATGCGGCAGATGAGGAACTCCGGCGGGATATAGTCGATCTGGGAAAGCTCCTCCAGCCAGAGGAACGGGGACATTCCGCCGATGCTCACATCGTCGATTATCCAGCCGCCTGCGGCGTAGGAGTCGTTAGCGCAGAGGTACAGCGAGAAGCGGAACTTCTGCTCCTTGCCCTCGTCGTTGAGCAGACCTATCGAGAAGTTCTTCAGCATGAAGCTGTTGATCATCTTGGATTCGTAGCCGCAGCAGGGGCAGGTGCTTCCGTAGCCGTAGAGCTTCGCGTTGATGTCCCGGGCGAAGTAGTTCTTGTAGAGGCGCGGGTCCTTTATGCCGGAAATGCGCTTGACCTCTCCGCGCAGGAACTCGAACTCCCTGCGCTGAATGGTCGGAACCGGCTTGTAGTAGTAGGGGATCTGATCGGCGAGCACCTGGTTAGGCTCCTCGGTGCTGGAATAGAGCGAGGAGAGCGTGTTCCCGAGCGTTCCGGTCAGCACGAACTCGATATACTTCGCGAACAGCGGCTTTGACAGACCCTCGCGGAGCACGATGTACTTCGCGGTCTTGCTGCGCTGCTCGGGCGCGAGTCCGTCGGCGGGATCGATGATGGCGATTATCTTGCTGTTTTCGTTCAGCAGAGCCACCTTGTCAAGCCCGAGGTCGCAGGTGTATACCTTCGCGATGGATTCGCGGATAAAATCGGCGTTTTCAAGCGAGGGCATAACGGAGAGGATATCGTCGGCGTCGTACTCGTATCTGCCCGCAGAGTATGGGAAGTCGAACACGCGGTTGTTGAACATTCCGCTGCCGATGAGCACGTAAACGTCGCCGATTATCTCGAGCAGGTCGGTGTTTGTGATGTTCGGCGGTATCATGAACTGCTTTCCGTAAGCGGAGAAGCGGTAGCGCTTGTTGATATCCAGCGCGAGCGTTACCTCGCCGCCCTGGCTCTTTATCTCGCGCAGGAAGGCGAGCGTGTCCTTGCCGTTGGTGAAGGAGTTCACCAGCAGGGTTATTACCTGGTTGTATATCTGGTGGTTCTCAAAACGCATTTCGTGCTTCTGGATAACGTCCATAGCGGTTTTGAGGTTGCCTATCTGTATCTTGGAGATCTCGAAGTGTATCTCAGTTCCGCCGGAGGTTATGATGAACTGGAAGTACTTCATGTCGATGCGGTAGCTGTCGCCGAACATCTCGTCGATTATCCGGAACGCCTCGGTGAGCGCGTTTTCGTCTGCGACCGCGCCGTTTACGATGCAGGTGTTGAGCTTCAGGCTGATGATGTTCATGAATCCGTCGGACAGACCGTAGTCCTTTATCTTCGGATTCTTGTCGGAGGTCATCAGGTATTTCACGCCGTCCTGCTGGAATGCATACGCGTACTCGGAGCCCTTTTCGTTGGTCTCCTGGCGGTACCAGTTGTACTTTGCGGCGAAAACGTGATCCTCGTCGCTGCCGAACCACTCCTTCATCTGGTCGAGGTCTGCGAGCAGAGCCTGACCGGCGGCGCCGCTGTCGTGATCCTCGATATCGGTGTCGTTACGCTCGTTGAAGTAGCCGCGGGCGCGAAGGTCTGTGAAGGATACCGGCTCCTCGGTCTCGGGGAACTTGATGGAGATGCTCTCCGCGAACTTCTCGCGAAGTCCCTTTACAAGGCCGCTTGTATTTATATAGTTGTAGAAGAACTCGAAAACGTACTGTGCCGGGCGCAGCATGTAGCGCTCGGGATTATCGGGGCGCTTTGTGAGCTGAAGCACGAACAGCCTGCGGTACTGGTCGACGATGTCGAGGATATCCTCCTCGATCTCGGTGGATACTTCCTCTATGCAGTCGTGGCGGATACCGGAACGGTTGTTCGTGATGTAGCGGTTAGGAACGCTGACGAAGAACGCCGAGAGCTGCTCCTTGAGGAAGTCCTGGCGGCTTGCCTTCACAAGACCGGTCAGCTCGAAGGTGGAGAAGTAGTTGTACTTGCTCATCAGCACCTTCGCAGCCTCGCGCTTTGCACCGGAGATAGCGAACGGTATCAGGTAAACGAAGCCGTTCTCCTCCATGTGGATAAAGTCCGCAACTGACTTGCCGTTCTCGCTGAAGCGTATCTTCGGGAGGTCGTTCTGGTCGCGATGGTAGTTCTGGATCTTATATACTACCTCGGGCTTGCCGAAGTTGATGACCGCGATGTTGAACGTACGCTGCGGGCACTCCTGCTCGTCGGTGGACTTGAGGTGCTTTTTCTTGAGGAATGCGAAGCACAGGTCTATCATGTTGATATAGTCGCCCTTGACGGAGGTCATGTTAACAAGGTCGTCGTGAAGCTTCTTCTGATCCGCCTCGTCCAGCGCGAACACTACCTCGGTGTGCTTGAACTGCTCAGCCGTAAGCTCCAGCTCGCGCACCTTGAGCACTCCGCCGTCGTTCACAACGCGGAGCTGGTAGTTGTTCGAGCGCATCTTGAACCAGTCTACGTTCGCGAAAACGCTCTTGGCACCGAGACCGAATCTGCCTTCGCGGTCCTTGCCATCCTCGCTTCTGCCGACGGAGAGGTAATAGAACACCTGCTCCAGCGTGAAGCCTGTCTCGTTGTATGTAAGCTTTACCTGACCCTCGTCGAGGAACTCTATCATTACCTTGATATCGCTCTCGTCGTAGTCGCACCCGAATACGTTCTGAAGCAGCTCGCGTATGATGGATTCGCGCGGGTAGTCGCTTACCATGCCGGAAACATTTATCGCGCTTCTGCCGGTGTACATATTGTTGAAATAGTCCTTGAACGGAGTGCTGTCAGTTTCGCCTGAATACAGCATAAGCTGTATTTTCTGGAGTACTTCGTTCATGCCTTCCTTATCTCCGGCGGTGTGCCGTTCGAAGAAGTCACCGAGTAGCTTTTCGACCTGCTCGTTGTTCTCGCTCATAAATACGCCCCGTTTCTCCGCACTTCAAATTTGCTGTATATTCGCCCGGCCCCGTGCGGGGAGGTCAGGCTGTGGATACGGATCACATTCCGTCGTTGTAGATCCTGATGAAATCCCTGAATGAACGCACGCTGTCCTGCTCGCGCACTCTGTACTTCCAGATGTTGTAGAGCACCGGGTACTGTATGCAGTCGTTAAGGGACTGTATGTCGTTCTTTATCATGAGGTGGTAGTGGCTGCCGCTGTGCAGCTCGTTGACGCGCTGCTTCGCCTGCTCCAGACCCGCGATAGCTTCCTCGCCGAAGGGCTGTGCTGCCGGGTCTGCGTCAAGGCTCTTTGATATTTTCTCCACCATGTCGGCGGGAACCGCGGAGAGCGCTCCGTCAGCTGCCTGGCACAGCCCGGAGAGCTTGTCTGCCGCCGCTGCGATCTCCTCGGGGGAGGAGTCCTTCTCAATGCCGTAGAACCTGCACACCCTTGCAAGGAGCTTTCCCGCGAATTCCGCCAGATGGCGGGCGTTGGAGAGGTTTCCGGCGCCGAGCAGCTCGTAGTCCGCCTTGACCTTCTTGATGAGGTCGTAGCAGCTGTCGACTTCGCTTGCGTAGCTTTCCGCGTAGCGGAGGTCCGCCACCAGCTCGGCGATGTATTCGCCCTTTTCGGGAATATCAAGAAGGACGTTCCGCGCGGGAATATCGCCGCAGAATGCGTTCGGAAGGCTTGCGTAGAGCACCTTGCCGAGCATGCGGCTGTCGAACAGCTTGTTGCTGTCGCGGAAGAAAACGAACCTGCGATCCGCTTCGTGAGCGGTTCCGTGGCGGGTCACGCGGCGCTCAAGGAGCACTGCGGAATCCGGCAGCTCGTAGCTGAACACGTCCGTTATGCGGTCTAAGCCGTCGCCGACTGCGCCGATATCGTCCATCGCGATGACGAACTTCGGGTAAACCGTGCTGTCGTCGACCTGGAGCTTGCGCAGGATATCCTTGTTGCTGAAAAGCTCGCTGCGGGCGGTCTTTACGCGGCTCTCGGAATACATCGCGGACAGCACCTTGCGGAGGTAATCCACGGTGTTCCTGTCGCAGCAGTAGATCATCGCGCGGCTGTTTTCATCGGAAGCCACCTTGTCCGCGAGGTTAAGGAAGCAGTCGAGCTTCTTGTCCACTGCGCGAAGCTCCGCAACGTCAGACGGAGTGTAGGTGGACTTCTGGTACAGCCCCTTCATGTCCTCGACGTCGTAGTCCTCGAAGATATTTCCGCCGTACTTGTAGGAGGGAAGCCCGGTGCGGATATCCGAGCGGCGCCGCAGTCCGGCGAGGAACGCGTCGTCGAAGCCGTAGTCCGCTGTCTCAACGTTGAGCGCGCCGGAGCATATATGCTTGTCGCCCGCAAGCAGCAGGGGAGTATCGTAACCCAGCGGAACGCCGTTCACCGTGAAGTCGAGACTGTCGGCGCAGGAGGCGTTTGCCTCCTCTGCGAGCGTGGATTTCACAAATTCTGAAAGCGCAGCGCGTTCCTCGCCGTTCTGCGCGGGGAACTGCGTGAACATCAGCAGCCGCTCGGACTTCCACGGAATGCGCTCGGAAAGCTTCCGGCAGTCGGGGGCGGAGAGGCTCTGCTCGTCGTCTACTATTATGAGATCCCACTGGAAATCAGCCGGGACCTTTGTTTTCAGCCCGTTTGCAGCGTCCAGCGCGGCGGGGGGGCAGAGGTAGAGATTAGAGCTGTCCCCGGTGAAGAACACTATCTCGTTCGCAGCGCCGTTTATCACCTTGAAGTCTGCGCCGATACCGGTCATCAGTATGCGGTACCAGCCGTATATCTCCCTTGCGGAAGTCACCACCAGTATGTTGGGGGTCTCTTTTTCTGCGAGCACGTCATATATGCACAGCCCGGCCTTAGTCAGCTTCCCGGAGCCGAAACTGCAGCACACCAGCGAAAAGCCGAATTTACGCAGCTTTTCAGCCGGAGCAAGATCAGCCGCCGTAAGCTCCATTCCCTCGAGGGGTATCCATTTCACACTATTGCCACTCACCAAGCGCACCTCCGTAGTTAGGTTTATTCGGTTTATATGTCACCGCCGTAAGAAACTGTAAAATTTCCCCGGTCATAATGATCCATGCAATCATTATACTACAAAAACCTGAATATTACAAGCCGTTGCCATGAGGCGGAGGTTAAAAATCACGGCGGCGATTTTTGTTGATTATGCACAAATAAAAACCTGCGATTAATCCTTTACTTTTGCGAAGATACATGATAAAATTGTAGGTAAAGGATTACATGTCCGAAAATTCAAACGAACAGGAAGGTACTAACACATGACTGAACAGGAGATCAGGGAAGCAATATGCGAGGTCGGTCACAAACTGTGGCAGCTCGGCTTCGTGGCGGCTAACGACGGCAACATCTCCGCGCGCCTGCCGGACGGCAATTTCATTACTACCCCAACCGGCACCAGCAAGGCTATGCTCACGCCGGATATGCTCATCAAGATGAACGCCGACAACGAGGTCGTAGAGCCCGCGAGACTCCCGGGGTACAAGCCCACCAGCGAGTTCAAGGTACATCTGCGCTGCTATGCCGCGCGCCCGGAGGTCAACGCCGTAGTCCACGCGCACCCGCCGACAGCCACCGGATTCGCCATCGCGCATATCCCGCTTGACGACTACACCATGCCGGAGGCTATAATCTTCCTGGGAAGCGTTCCGATAGCTCCGTATGACACCCCCGGTTCGGTGGGCGTTGCGGACAGCATAGTTCCGTTCCTCGAGAACCACGACACGATACTGATGGAGAACCACGGCGCGCTTACCGTCGGCGTGGATATCATTCAGGCGTACTACCGCATGGAAACGCTGGAGCATTTCGCGAAGGTGAGCCTTGTGGCGCGTCAGCTCGGCGGCGCGAAGGACCTCCCGATGGATAAGATACAGGAGTGCTGCGAGATAGGAAAGTCCTTCCCGATAAGACACCCCGGATACAGAAAGTACCACTGAGGAGAATCCGTGAACATAAGAAAGGCGGCAGAAGCGGATATAGGTGCCGTAACAGAGATATACGACCATATCCACGATGAAGAAGAATCGTGCAGTATCGGCTGGCAGCGCGTGGCATATCCCGTGCGCACCACGGCTGAGACCGCGGTTTCCCTTGGCAAGCTGTTCGTGCTGGAGTACGCCGGCGCGAGGCGGGGATAGTTCCGTGTACGTTCAACTGGCTTACCGGAGTGCAGCTCGTCTGCCTTGAGAAAAAGATCTAATTCCAGGAGTTTTTTATGCCAAAGACCGTATTAGTATTTGATTTCGGCGCTTCAAGCGCACGCGCAATGCTCTGCCGCTGCGAGAACGGCGGGTTCACACTTGAGGAGATCCACCGTTTCCCGAACGTCCCCGTGACCGAGGACGGACACCTCCGCTGGGATATCGACGAGCTGTGGGAGCAGATGAGGACAGCGCTCAGCTTCGGCGTGTTCAACGGAGGCTTCGACGCGATAAGCATTGACACCTGGGGCGTGGATTTCGGACTGATAGGTCAGGACGGACAGCTCCTGGAAAAGCCGGTTCACTACCGCGACCGCCGCACCGAGGGCATGGTCGAGGAGGTGTGCGGCAGTATCCCGGCGGAGGAGCTTTTCATGCAGAGCGGCATACAGCCGATGAGCATAAACACGCTGTTCCAGCTCAACTACCTTGTGAAGCACGAGAAAAACGCGATATTCCGCGCGGAAAAGCTGCTTATGATGCCCGATCTGTTCGCGTACTTCCTGACCGGGGAGTGCCGCAGCGAATTCACCGAGGCGACCACCACCCAGCTCATCGACCAGAAGACACGGGGCTGGAATATCCGGCTCATCGAGGCACTGGGGCTTCCGAAGCGTATCTTCGCGCCGCTGATACAGCCCGGGGAGCGCTACGGAATGCTCAAGCAGGAGCTTGCCGACGAGCTTCGCATAGAGCCGGTTCCGGTGTACGCCTGCGCTTCCCACGACACGGCTTCGGCGGTGCTTGCGGTTCCCACGCAGGAGGAAAAGTTCGCGTTCCTGAGCTGCGGCACCTGGACGCTTTTCGGCACGGAGCTGAAACGTCCGGTCGTAACAGAGCAGGCTCTAAAGATGGGACTTACCAACGAGGGCGGCTGCGGCGGCACCACAACGCTGCTGAAGAACATCATGGGTCTGTGGCTTATCCAGGAGACCCGCAGGTGGTATAACTCCACGAGGTGCGCGGGCTACAGCTTCGCCGACCTTGAGAGCATGGCGAGGGGAGCGGCTCCGTTCCAGAGTTTCATTGACCCGGCCGCGCCGGAGTTCGCCCTTCCGGACGACATGCCGCCGAAGATCCAGGAGTACTGCCGTCGCACAAATCAGCCGGTTCCGAAGGAGCCGGGCGAGATAATGCGGTGCATTTACCAGAGCCTGGCGTGCGAGTTCGCGCTGACCCTCCGGGAAATGACCGCGCTGACCGGACTTGAGTACGGACGTATCCACATGATAGGCGGCGGCACCAAGGATAAGCTGCTGTGCCAGCTTACCGCGGACGCTGCGGGTATCCCGGCGGTCGCGGGTCCAACGGAGGCGACCGCGCTGGGCAACGGTATCTCCACGCTCATCGCGCTCGGAGAGATACCGGATATCGCGGAGGCGCGGCGTCTCATCACGCAGTCCGGGCTTACGCAGGAGTTCCTTCCGCAGGAGCATGATATGTGGTCGGAACAGCTTGAGCGCTATAGAAAGCTCACCAGGAAGCCGGAATAACGTCAAACCCCGCCGGAACGGGCTTCGGCGGGGTTTTCTATGCGCTGTTTTGCACCTGTCTTGCACGCCTGCCCCCGATCTGTGACAAAACGGGAGCTTTTTTTGCATATTTCTCTTGACAAGTGCGCTGTTGTTTGGTATAATTAAGCTGTATCTAATATAGAAATTGTGTGCGCTGCCACGGGGCGGCGTCCGAAAGGAATGTTCCAGGATTTGAGTAAGGTTCGCATGACTGTAGCAAAGGCTATGACAGAATGTCTCTCAGCCGAGGGTATATCCACCGTTTTCGGTTATCCCGGTGCCGCTATCTGCCCTTTCTACGATGAATTATATAAAACAGATATCCGTCATATACTCGTCCGCCACGAGGTCAACGGAGGCCATGCCGCAAGCGGCTACGCCCGCATTACCGGCAAGCCCGCAGTCGCCGTCGCGACCAGCGGTCCCGGCGCCCTGAATCTCATCACGGCGATCGCAACGGCGTATATGGATTCCGTGCCGATGGTGGTGATCACCGGTCAGGTGAACTCCGACCAGATAGGCAGAGATGTTTTCCAGGAAGCGGATATCACAGGCTCCGCAGAGCCGTTCGTAAAGCACAGTTACCTTCTCAAGCGCCCTGAGGACACCGCCGAGGTGTTCAAGCGCGCATTCTATATCGCGGGCACCGGCAGAAGAGGCCCGGTGCTGATAGACGTTCCGTTCGATGTTCAGAAGGCTGAGATAGACTTCGAGTATCCTGAGACCGTGGATATCCGCAGCTACCGCCCGAGCAGCACCGGCAACGGCAACCAGATAAAGCGCGCGGCTGCTGCGATCGCAGAGTCGAAGAAGCCGCTTATCCTTGCCGGCGGCGGGCTTTTCACCGGCGATGCCGCGGCTCTTATGCGCGATTTCGCTGAAAAGACCGATATCCCCGTGGTTTCCACGATGATGGGTCTGGGCGCTATCCCGACTGATTCGCCGCTGTTCTACGGAATGCTCGGCATGCACGGCTGCAAGGCAGCGAATACCGCGGTAAACTCCTGCGACACGCTCATACTGATGGGCGCGAGAGTGGGCGACCGCGCCATTGCGGCAATGAAGCAGCGCGACGACATGACAGTTATCCATATTGACATAGACCCCGCTGAGATCGGAAAGAACCTCGACGTGGATATCCCGATAGTCGGCGACCTCACGCTCGTCCTGGGGCAGCTTCTCGAGGCTGTGAAGGGCGGCGCGGACAACTCCGGCTGGAAGAAGCAGCTCGACGGGTTCCGCGAGGATAAGGCGATAGAGCCGGCTTCCGCGGGTTATGTAAACCCGAAGGAGTTCATACACGCCCTGGACAGACAGCTTCCCGACGACGCTGTAGTCGTTGCGGACGTAGGTCAGAACCAGATCTGGACGGCGCGCAACATCACCATCAACGGCGGCAGGTTCCTGACCTCCGGCGGCATGGGCACGATGGGCTACTCGCTGCCGGCGGCTATCGGCGCAAAGCTCGCTGATCCGTCAAGGCAGGTCGTTGCGATCTGCGGCGACGGTTCGTTCCAGATGCAGATGATGGAGCTTGCAACGGCTGTTCAGCACGATGTTGCCGTAAAGGTCATCGTGATGAGGAACAATTACCTCGGAATGGTGCGCGAGCTTCAGGAGAAGGCGTACGACAACCGGCTGATGGCGGTTTCCATCGACGGAAGCCCCTGCTTCACAAAGCTTGCGGACGCATACGGTATTGCAAACGAGCTGGTTGACAGCCCCGAAAAGATGGAAGGCGCGATAAAGCGCATGCTGGAGTCCGACAAGCCGTACCTCATCGAGGCGGCGGTAGAGGACTTCGAAAAGACGATTCTGTGACGGGGGTGGGCATATGAAGCATACAATTTCAGTACTGGTCGAAAACCATGCCGGAGTCCTCGCCAGGGTTGCCGGACTGTTCGCGCGCAGAGGCTTCAATATCGACAGCCTTGCCGTGGGCGTCACAGACGACGAGCACGTATCCCGCATTACGATAGTTGCCGACGGCAGCGCGTACACCCTTGAACAGATCGAGAAGCAGCTCAACAAGCTCATCGACGTTATCAAGGTCAAGACGCTGCATAGTGATTCGGCGGTCACACGTGAGCTTGTGCTCATAAAGGTCAGCTGCACGCCCAAGCAGCGCCCTGAGATAATCAGTATCGCAGACATAGCAAAGGGGAAGATCTCTGATATCTCGACCAACTCAATGACGATCGAGCTTTCCGACACGAAGCAGAATCTCGACACATACGAGGAGCTGCTGCGCCCCTACGGCATCAAGGAAGTGGTCCGCACCGGCACCATTGCCATGCAGAAGGGCGAAGCCGCCGTAAGGGTTTAAATTCGTATAACCTCGCTCACAAGGCGTCGTATAATATTCTTCAAAAGGAGATACAAAACAATGGCACAGATTTATCATCAGGAAGACTGCAACCTGTCCCTGCTCGACGGCAAGACCGTTGCTATCATCGGCTACGGCAGCCAGGGGCACGCACACGCTCTGAACCTCAAGGAGAGCGGCGTTAATGTCATCATTGGTCTGTACGAAGGCTCCAAGAGCTGGAAGAAGGCTGAGGACGCAGGCTTTAAGGTTTACACAGCCGCTGAGGCTGCTAAGAAGGCAGATCTCATCATGATCCTCATCAACGATGAGAGACAGGCTGATCTTTATAAGGAAAGCATCGCTCCGAACCTCTCCGCAGGCAAGATCCTTGCTTTCGCACACGGCTTCAATATCCACTTCGGTCAGATCGTTCCGCCGGCTGACGTTGACGTTATCATGATCGCTCCTAAGGGCCCGGGTCACACTGTACGTTCCGAGTACCAGATCGGCAGAGGCGTTCCCTGCCTTATCGCAGTATATCAGGACGCTTCCGGCAGAGCTCACGACATCGGTCTTGCATATGCTGCTGGTATCGGCGGCTCCAGAGCCGGTGTTCTTGACACCACATTCCAGTGCGAGACTGAGACCGACCTGTTCGGTGAGCAGTGCGTACTCTGCGGCGGTGTAACTGCCCTGATGAAGGCTGGTTTCGAGACCCTGGTTGAGGCTGGTTATGATCCCCAGAACGCATACTTCGAGTGCATTCACGAGATGAAGCTGATCGTTGACCTGATCTACAAGGGCGGCTTCAAGATGATGAGATACTCCATCTCCGACACCGCTGAGTACGGCGACTACGAGATCGGCAAGAGAATCATCACCGAGGATACCAAGAAGGAAATGAAGAAGGTCCTTCACGAGATTCAGGACGGTACATTCGCACGCAACTGGATCACCGAGAACAAGATGGGCAGAAGCCACTTCAACGCTTGCCGCCGCATCGAGAGCGAGCATCAGCTTGAGAAGGTCGGCGCTGAGCTGCGTAAGCTCTATAGCTGGACTGACGATATCGACGTAGCTTCCGGCACAGGCGCTGCTGCAAAGGCTTCCGATAAGAAGGCTGCTCCCAAGGCTTCCGCTAAGAAGCCCACTGCTAAGAAGACCACCAGAAAGTAATTGACTTTCTCAATACATTTCAAGGCTGCCGAAAGGCAGCCTTGTTTTTGTGTGAGATATGGTCATGGTCTCGGAGAGAAACTGAGAATTTGGGTTTATTATGTTGCTGGGGGAAACTATAATTTAGCGGCGAGTGTTCCGCTTACTGCAACCCCT
>UMHV01035291.1_pt1 | contig 21269 bp, 15 predicted proteins | sample 1965621 | NCBI WGS metagenome assembly UMHV01 (sample SAMEA4836108, study PRJEB28245) | human gut metagenome | biome: gut microbiome; material: fecal sample | place: Denmark | collected 2008 | reverse complement strand
TGTATCTGTCCTTGAGCTTGCCCATAAGATATTTATTTTAGGGTTTATGTAAATACAAAGAAAAGGAATTATCGCAAGAAATCAAAATGAAATGTCGTGAAAATTGTGGTGCATTCCATAAATTAGAAGGAACAATACCATATTTTTGGGGGAAAGGGCTGCGAGAATCGCAGTATGCAGTATGACGTGTATTCTGACATAACATGATTTGTTTTGAATTACATATTTTTCGCGTTTTTATTTTGATTTGTTATGCTGTTTTATTAATTTCGCATAACTTTAATATTAACCTGATTTCATGAACATGAAAAATAGAACTTTATACTGTTTTTTAGGACTATTCGCATTGGGTGTAAGTTGCACATCCGTTTCATCGGAAGAAGACATGTATGCGTTGGCTTTGAAAAAGAATCCGGCTTTGCGGCATGTGTTGGAACTTTATGAAGGGGATTCCCTGAAACAGCAGGCCGCGTTGTTCTTGATAAGTAATTTGGCTTGCCATGAAGGTGTCGCCTCCGGAGACATGGGGGCGGTGTATAAGGCGTACGAGTTGTTCGGTACGGGCAAATTCACCTATCAGCAAGCTTTGGATTCTGCGGCCAAGGTCTGTGGGTTTTCCGGTGCGAGGAATATAACCCTGAAGAAAGACATTTATATCGATCCTGCTTATTTGGTGACGAATATAGAGTGGGCATTCAAGGTATGGCGCGAACAGCCATGGGGGAAGAATGTGCCTTTCGGGCAATTTTGCGAATATGTATTGCCTTATCGTGTAGGGAATGAAGAGCTTGTGCCATGGCGTGAAAAATTATATTACCAGTTTATGCCTATCATAGAAAAGCACAAGAACGATTCGGACATCGTGAAGCCCACTTATGCGGCCCATCTCGTGCTCGACAGCCTGTTGCGTGCCCCCTTTTATTTCACGGGCGAGATGGGGACGAATATCAGGATTGGGCCGCAGATTGCGGATTGGCGTGGAGGAAGCTGCTTGGATTTGTGCGACATGATGGTGTATATTTGCAGGGCCTTGGGCATTCCCTGCGGCATAGAGGAGTTGCCCATGCGTGGGAACAACAACGCGCCCCATTATTGGAATTTCATAGAAGACCAGGACGGCAAAACCTGGTACTTCTCCATGTTCTATTGGTGGCACCGCCTGATGGAAGCGGAGAAATATGCCGATGTGTATGGTAAGGTGTTTCGCCATCGTTTCAGCCTGAACCGGCAAATGAAAGACTCCATGCAGACGGACGCGTATTTTGTACATCCGGAGTTCCGTTTTCCCTGTTTCGAGGATGTGACTCGTTTGTATGCCACCGACAAGTCGCATACACTGACCATAGGTAAGGAGCATTTCACCCGTGAGATGGGGAAGGGCAGTTTGGTTTATCTCTGCATGTCAAACCGCTATGATTGGAAACCGGTGGGTTGGTGCCGTTACGACGGGCAGGCGGCGGTTTTCAACGACTGCCATGGCGGCACGGTATATTGTCTGGCTTCGTATGATGCCGGTAGTAAAAAGTTGGTCACCTTGTCACACCCGTTCAGTGTGGATGTGGACAGTGCGAAGATGGAGTTTTACGAGCCGGAGAAAGAGACGGAAGACGTGGTGTTGTTCAGCAAATTCGGTATGATAGGCGAGTTCTTCCTTGGGCGCATGGTGGGCGGCGTGTTCGAAGGCAGCCGGTCTCCCGGCTTTGAACATCCCGACACGTTGTTCCGGATTAAGGATATGCCCCTCCGCTTGTGTACGGCGGTGCGTGTCGATTCCACGAAAACTTACCGTTATGTGCGGTATTTCGGACCCCGTGGGGGCTTCGGCAATGTGTCGGAAGTAGGTTTTTATTCGTCTTGGGCTGATACGGAACCTTTGAAGGGCGATATTCTCGGGCCGCAGGAAGGGGCGCACGGAAGCCATTCCTATTTCAATGTGTTCGACGGGCATACGGACACGTCCTACGACCATCCTTTTGATTATGGCGGTTGGGCCGGACTGAATTTAGGAGAAAAGAAAGCGATAGGAAAGATTGTCTACACGCCCCGGAACCGGGACAATTTTGTCCGGAAGGACGACCTATACGAATTGCTCGTATGCCATGGCGGGGAATGGAAATCGGCAGGCACGCAGGTTGCACAGTCCGATTCGCTCTTGTTCAGGAATATTCCGAAACATGCTCTTTTGCTGTTGCGTGATCTTAGCCGTGGCGAAGCCGAACGGTTGTTTGAATACAAGGATGGCGTACAGAAGTATTGGTAATAAGAATGTTAATAATGTATTACTATATGGAACACATGAAAGGTTATGACTTAAAACGTTTTTTTCCAGCTTTGGCGTGGGGTGTATCGTGTATTTTCTTCCTGCTTGTCATATTTTTTATATGCAGTAAATATGGCGAATACCGTTTGCTATGTAACGTAGGACTTGTGGACGATGGCATAGACGAACTTCATACCACGCTTCTTTCTGTGAGTGTCGGTGCCTTGGTATGCCTGTCTGGTATAGCCGGTATCGGTTTGGTGTGGACGTTGAGGAAGTCGAAAGTCCGTCCTTTGAAAGCGGAATCCATGGATGACGCCTTGCAGCTTTTGCATATCGATAAATTCGGAGGCTGTGTGATTTATAGTCATAAATCTTTCGACGCGTCCCCCCGTGTGCTTTTGTTTTTGGAAAAGTTGGTGCAAAAGGAGGACCATACTTTGTCATTGGAAGAACTCGGTGAACTATTGGGAAAAGGATATTCAGACGGGACGGAAAGCTGTCATTCCCGGCTTAGGAATATAAAATGTATAGTGCATAAGACCCTTCGGGATACCCCGTTCGATGTGGTCAGGGACGCTTTTGGCAATTTTAAGTTGGTCTTGAAAGAGGGGGGAAAGTGAAGGTGTCGGAGAGCCCTTCGTTTTCCTTTTCCGTCTCTTATTTTTACCGCAAATCGGAAAATCGTTGTGCTGTGATTGATTTTCCGGTTTGCGGTAATTGCTTTTGGTTTCTTTGCTTGTCTTTCTATGCCTCTCCCCTCCATACAGGGAGATATGTGGAAAAATCCATTCGCATCCTTCATACTTATTGGTTTACAGGATGTTAAGGTGAACTCTCATAGTTGGTAGGGTTCACACGGCATTCACCTTGGGAGTCAGGTGGATGCTGGTTGGGGATGCTTGCCGCTGAAGGATGCCTGAAAGATGGGGTAGCCCCTCCTTCAGCCTGCAAACTGTTGCATTCCAAATGTTTGTATGGCTTCCTGAAAGATGAAGCCTGTTTTTGCAAATTTCCGGTGTATGTACGTTTGTGGGTATGTTTCAGCCTTGTTTTAGCCCATTAGCCTGCCGTGGGACTGGACTTCCCGTTAGCGCACCGTTAACAAGGCATTAACGAACCATTAACAAGGCGTTAACGCAACGTTAACGAGGAGAAAAATGAGACAATCGTATTTTCTAAACTGTTGGAAATAAGGCGTTAATGTTTCGTTAACGGTGCTAACAAAATCGTTAACGAAAAAGTACGGTCGTTAACATTGTCATCCTGAATTTTTGTAATTACTTTGCCTGTGAATCCCACACAGGTGGTCGGTAAAAAGAGCGTGAAGCCGCGAAACCTGTAAAGGGTATAGTTATTAAAAATTAGGTAACTATATACGACAATACCCTAAATAGGCTTGTCTGATTTATAAACTGATTAAACAGTAACGGGAATAACCTTGACGGCTATTCCCTTAATTTCTCGATTACTTTTTGGCTCTATTAGCTTCAATTTCATCTTTTTCGGCTTTTGTAAATGTTTCGCCGCATTGAGTACAAATGTAATCACCTGTCTTTTCTTCTACATACCCATAGGATAAAACTTGCCCTTGAGTCTCTTTTTCAAAACTTGGATGGTCGCATGGCTTATCATCCCATTCTTCTCTTAATCTTTGTCCTTTTTTAATATCCATAAAACGTATATTTTAAAGTTATAATGCAAAGGTAAAGCAAGTTTTTCATCTGAACAATAGAATAAGCATTTTACTAATACTGCTATAAATCATTTACTTATACTTCCAAAGTTTTCAGATATAGAATAAGGAAAATTTGTAAATATGAACAGGACAATAATTTCAATCGAAGTACAAGACCACGGTGGTAAAGAGGCTAATATCATCGTCAGAGGAGAACGAAACAATCAGATTATGTTTGAAGAGCAATTTGATTATAAGAATGAAGAAAAGCATTCTTTGCAGTTACATCTTCTAAAAGAACGATTTATGGAGAAATTACCGAAACTTGGCAATAGTTTAGTTATTCTTTGTATTCGTAAGCTCTTCAATGATATTATAACACGGAGTAGGTTAATTGGTGTATCCGATTATAGGAACAGGGAAAATTAACTCCCTGCTCCTAATAGTTTGGGTAAATAATCCAAAGCTAATGGGTCTCTTTCTTTGAAGTAATTTGTTGCATTATTAGGAATCCAAACCTCATTTATATATCGTATAAACATAGGCAGTGCATCTATATGGTACATATTAGCATTTACTTCTCTTCCATCTGGGAACGTATGTACATATGTTTTACAAGTGTCATAAAATTCTGAATTATGGTCTCTAAGAAATTTAGCAAAACCACGTCCAACGCTTATATCTGGCATCATTTGTTTTCCATGCTCTCCTTTATCGGGAACAGAGTAACCTACTTTCTCAAGCTCTAAGTACAATCTAACGTACATCTCAGATATAACTGAGAAATAATCTCTTGGAAGTTTATGGTAGTTATCTTTATATCTTTCAATAAAATTGGGTAATGCTGTTCTATCTATTTTACCATAATAACCTTTTGTCCTTATAGAAGGAACAACTTCATCAAAAAGCCATTTCTCGAATTTTTCAGCAGATGGCAGTTTTGATTTTATAATCAGTCTGTAAACATCGCCCTCTGGTATAAAACCAATTTCTAACTGTTTCTTCGGGTTTTGGGGATGTGGTACCTCGCATTTTACGAGGTACTTACAATGTTTAGATATTGCATCGTGTGGATTGCTGTATCCTAACATTTTAGCAACATCCAAAGCGCAAAACAAAATACTGCCATCTTCTTGCTCAATGGTTCTTATTTCATTGAACATTTGCTCCTCCTCGCTTTGATATTTGAATATTTGCAACTGCATACTTTAAAGTTTTAATTTTCAACGCAAAGATACAAATTTTCTCACTATCTTTGCATTGTCTTTCGGGACAAAGTTTTGGAATATAATAAGGAAAGTGCCTCATACTCGTTGAAATCGCCAATCTCAATAAGGTATATACGAGGCACAGTGGACAGCTCATATCAAGTGGGTTGCCCTACTGTGCGTATATACAGGTGTTTGGCGATACCTAACGAGTATGCACAGGGGCAGCCCACTTTCTTTTAACCTATTAACGTTGATGATAAAAATACTCTTATAGGCTGCTACAGAGTTTTCTCGTTAAAAATCGCCATTATGAGAAAGAAAGTTTTGTTATTGACAGCCACGTTCCTATTATCATTCACGATGGGAACAATCACAGCCCAAACTACTAAGGGGCAAAAAATCACACCAGTGACAACCGTTATGGCAAAGAAGATAGGTTCTTATTGCCAATACAATCAAAGAGCATTATCACTCTTTGCAGTAGCTAACCCCCAGCAAGTTCGCAATCGGACAGACCTTGCCCACCGTTTACTCGAAACCTTGGATAAGCATTTGGATTGTGCCGAAAACTTCATTGTTACACTCTATTACAACTATGGTGTAGAAATGGCATATTTTGCTCTGAAGGATGCTGGTTTCACGATTAAGGAAACGGATATAGCGGAAACCATATTCAAGAAAGAGAAAGAAAAGCAGGATAAGATTACCCAAGAACAGGAAGCGAGACGGAATGCGGAAAAGGAGCTTGCCATACAGGAACGTATCAACAACGGTAGTGAATTCTCAAAGAAAGAACTTGCCTCTGAAACCGTGATAAATTGGAATGGAATACGCTCCGTTTATAACAGCCACGTTTCCCCTCTCTTTGAAATGGGTGGTTTGGGTGGTCGAGTATATTACGTGCATATTGACAAGAATGGTACACTCGTTGCCGACAAGAATGACGATTCATTCATCAACAAATACGTATTGGGCATATTAGAGAATAACAAGCACGCCCCAGCCAAAATATTATTCAAAGGGGATAGTATCGATGTAAAGACGGAAGTGGCATTGAGAACAACGGCTATAAGCAAGAAATACTCTTTTGACGTAAAGAAAAGCAAGAAGGGCTGGACGCTTAAAAGTCCTTCTACTTTCTCAAATGAACGGGAGAAAGACCTTGTATTGGAAATCATAAAAACCTTGAACGCAGATAATGACCTGCTGTCTTTGAAAAATAAGACGTATTTAATCGAAGCCGAAATAACCACGCATTTGATGAACAGGAATATATTTGTTCAAGAAACATGTATAAACGTCTATTCGGGAGGCTTTTATTCCAGCAAGCTAATCTGTTCCAAGCACTACCCGTTCACCAAATACAAGGCGTTGGAAACGGAAAAGATACGTGTGATATACGCAGAGTGATTTTACGTATTATTAGCAATCCATCGATTATCCCTTGTTTCATAGGAGAATAGAAGAAATGGGAACTATCCGTAAGGAGGTTCCCATTTTTTAGTTTCCATAAATCTTTCGTATCTTTGCGATGCTTACCACGGCAATCGTAAATAAAATTGGATGTCAAACCATTAAAACGAAAGATTATGGAAATAGATGTATTTCAATTTTCGTACTGGGACGGCTACCAAGTTATAGCCGTTTACAGTAAACAACGTATCTGATACGTTACGATTTTCCCTATAACTGGGAATGATAGAATGGGCAGGATTTATTTCTTGCCTTTTTTCTTATCTACCATTCAAATGTAATTCCCCAAAGTTATACGGTAAAGAAACTGATAAAACAAATAGCCGTATGGAACAAGAATTTTTAGTGAGAATTGCTAATGAAATTAACCGTCAGATAAGGTGCGGTGTAACAATGGGCGTTCAGATGTCATGGGGAGTATCTAAACGCATAGCCATGATATATGAGAATAGAGCTACGCTTGCATTAAGAGTAAATGGCGTGCTGCACAAAGGCTGGGTTTACGTCAGTTTAGACGAAGGACGGGATTGCTATGTTATCACTTTACTTTCTTCCGATAAAAAGAAAGTCGTTTCTGTCCGTGACGAGGTGTATTGCGAAGAACTTGGTGGCGTGATTGACAATCTTGTAGAATGTAAAGAAGAATGGACAGATGAACAATACGCCAAATTAGCAATGGCGGATAGTATGCGAAAAATGACAATATAAATATAGCTTCTAAGTAACAGACATCTATTGTCGGTTATTATTAATAAGGACAAGGATTGAAGACTGGACTATATTATTTAGATGAAGATGCGTTTATATAAAGCCACTACCTGCCAACCCTGGGAAGTCAGCTCGTAGTAACTTCTTACGAATACATCTATGTAGGTTCTCATATTTATAAATTGTATAGTCTATGTCTTTAATCCTTTGCTATCTATACATATAGCAAGTTCCAATCAAACTCTTTTCTTGAATTTGCTAATTATTAGCATTTATTCATGTCAGCAGTTATAGAAGAGATGACATTATGATAAGGACAATATAATTTGTACTCCGAGAAGCCGTATATCTCAACAAAGCGTAGCCAAGTTCATTAGTCTTCAAGGCAGCGAAGCTATTTTGATTGAAAATAACTATAAAAGGAACAATAATATGAGTTGGTTAGAAGATATTCAGAGCAATCGTAAACGTCAAGTTGAACAAATGGCAAAAGCTTTCGGTTACAATGAAATGAATTTGCGAAAGGCAGAAGATGATGGCGTAGATTATTCCACTGATGAAACCGAAGAAGAAACCTCCGGGGCTTCTAAGAAGAAAAAAAGTGACGGCAAATCCAATGTGTATAAAATGAAAATGCTTGGTTTGCGTAAATTCAACGAACAAGACCATAAAGACTATGTTGGCGTTGAAGGTGTAGACAACTCTTATATCACTAATTTAGATAATGGTGATATTGTTATCAGTAAAACCGAAGATGGCTACTTGGTCAGTAAATTTCCTATTGATATAGAGAACAGAGAAGGAGAGGAAACGGAAACCAATGATTTAAGTAGTGCTATTGATGTTGCTTTGTCATACAAGGAAGATTTGGAGGTAGAAGAAAATCCTGAACAAATTATGTATAAGGAAACAGAAAAGTCTTTTGAGGATGAAATCAATCCTTTTGATAAAGTTGCATGGGAGGCAAACCTAAGCAAAGCTGAACTTGATGAATTTGAAAAGGCAAAACATGCTGACGGAGATATGCACCCCAACGGAAAGTGGGTTTGGTGTTCTTCGGCTAACGGAGGTAAGGGAGATTGGCGTGTAGCAAGTCCTTCTAAACGTGGCGGAGGAGCTAAAACAACCACTACTTCTAAGAGCAAAATCAATGTCAAAGAAGTAAATGATACAGTTCTTTCTAAAATAGCTAATAAAGAATTGCAAGGAGTTAGCGATGAACTTGCTAATGAGGCTAAAAAAGAACTTGAATCAAGAAAGAAACCGAAAGTTGCCGATGTATCTAAACTTACAGCTAACGAAAAACAAATGGTTGATAAAGTAGTTTCCAACGGTTTCAAGATTGTTAGCAGTAAGTATAACGATAAGGCAAAGATGTCTTTGGAGAAAACTCCGAAGGGGAATTGGCGTTGCTATTATGACGGTAGGGATATTGGCTCTACTATTGCAGGCAAACTCATTACAGATTCAACTGTTAAGAAGATGGGTTGGGAACACCATGACGTTGATAACAAGAAGGAGAAAGATACTAAAAAAGTTGTTCATGACATTAACGGTACAAAAGTAGCCGTAACAAAGAATACTGACGGTAGTTATACACTTGAAGCAAACGGCAAGAAAGTTAAAACTGATGACCCTTCATACTTTGTAAATGGTACTAATTTAAAACTGAGTGTAAAAAGGGCTTTAGCCAAAGAAGCGGGTATATAAAAACAATAAACATATCAAGATATGAAAGACAGAGATATTTTTCAAGACGATTTGCATACTGCCGATAAGATTGAAGCAGCACGTCAGGCACGTGAAAGACAAATCAACAAGGGAATTATGACCAATCCCATTTCATCTATCAGTTCGGATATAGAAAAGGCAGTACAATCACAAGCCTTGTCCGAAGATGCAAATGGCGGTGATACCAGTTTGCTCTTTCCCGAAGTAAAAGAGTATAAGCAGCAGTTGGATGAAAGTAATGTCACGGAAACTTGGATTGATTTGCAATTGCGGAATATCCAAAAGCAAATGATTTATAAACCAAATGACGCTACTTTGTCCCAAATGCGTGACGTTCTTCTTGAAAAGAAGGAAGAGTTGAAGAATGGAGAGAAAAAGACGTTACAAGGCATTAGCGCAGCTAAGAAAGCTAAAAGCCTAATCTTATCCCCCGAAGATATTACGAATGGCAGTAAGGCACGAGATAAAGCCGTAGACACAATATCCGCAACTTTGAAAGAAGAGTTTGGAGAACTACAAGCAAATTTGAATGACGGGGTACACCGTGATGGCGGTATTCTGATTTACAAGAATGCCAATATCGTATGGGACAAAAACCATTCGGAAGATGTGCCATTATTGGTGAATATCCCTTCGGCTTTCTCTAATCAGGATTTACAGGCAATCAAAAACCGTACTATCCAACTTGCCAAACAATACGGAATGCATGTACTTTTCGGGCAGCGTACCGCAGACGCTATTCTATGGATAACTACACGAGCGTATTATGATGAGGATGGCAATTGGCATGACGCAATAGCGGAACGGTCACTGAAGAAACGATAAGGGTTGTATTTACATAAAACAAGCAAAGAGGGTTAAGAAGCTTGAGGCTTCTTTCCCCTCTTTTTTTTTCTTTCTCTGCATTATCCGCAGTTATAGAGGATAAAAATGAAATTGTAATTATAAGAATTATGGCAACAAAGAATTTAGGTCAGGTTGCTGGCGTGCATATCGGCAATACTCCTCCTGAAAATACCATACTCATTTGGTTTGATAATACACCAAGCCAAAGATGCCACAAGGTATATGACGATGCCAAAAAGGCATGGGTCGTTCTTGACCAAAATATAGTCTCATTCATAACCTATTCGGAACTTGTGAATATAGCAAAAACCGTAGGGTTGTCAATTGGTAAGTTTTTTCAGATTAAAGATAAGGGCAATGCTTTGGCTCTTGCTATTACTACTACGAAAGTACAGTATGATGATGAACTTGGGAATATACTGATTGATGATTTGGGTACCAATATACAATATCACGTAACTTCTTCCAATCTTTCGATTGACGATGTAGTCGGAGTATTCGATGAAGTAAACAAGAAATTGGTATTCCAGTTCAATGAGGCAGTGCCTGATATGACCGCTGACGACTTCGTTATGGGTAAGATTCAACGTAACAACGTTTGGAGCCTTGCTAAATATCGTTTGTCTTCGTTCTTGTCGAAGGTTACTGGTAACTCAATATCTTGGAACGGTGGATTTTTCTTCAATTTCACGGCTGCTATCAAAGGCATCTTGGATAAGAAGGGAGGCATAGTGTCTTTTGACACCTACGATAAGGATATGCAGACCGTAAATCAGAATATCCAAAACGTAGGAAAGGCAAATCAAAATATAATTAAGAACGCTAAAGATTACACGGACAAGGCGACAACTGATGAAGCTATTTATAACAAGTTAGCTCCTGCTTTGGAAACAGGAGGAGAGCCGACAGATGCCGCTAAGGGAGATAAACTTGTTACCGTTTTATCCAAGTTCCAACGATGGATAACACAGTTTAAATACGCTACAGGTATTAAACTATCTAAATCATTTGCTCCAAGTAAGACAAGTGGGAGTATTAATAACAATGACACGGTTGAATCAGCATTTTCTAAAGTACAAAAATCACTGAATGATTTAAAATCCAAAGAGGATGGTGACGGCAATTTTGTATTACCTGATGACTGGAAAGCCAAAGAGAAAGTGTTTCAATCAATTTCTCCTAAAGAGAGTTACAATGATGCATTCAGTAAAATAGAAGCAGACAGACTAAGATTCATTAATATGGAAACTCCTTTGGGAAGTGTTGATTTGTCTGTAGGAGGAAGTAAACTTGGTACTTTGAATTACCAAATCAGGAACGGTATTCTTGAAATTGAATTAGCGTCATATATAGAAGTCAGTTGGCGTTACCTTACCACTGGAATTAATGACTTTAACCGTTTTCTTGAATTGGAGTTTAATGATAACCTTTTCTCAAAAATATCTGCATTTCTATACGGATTAAACAAAGAAATTTCTGTATATCGTTCTTTCGTTTTAAGCCATATATATAGCACTGTTCAAACAACTGTGTATGATAATGACATTGCTAATTGGAGAGGGTGTGATATGCTTACTTTATTTGATATAGGTTTTGGTATCGGTTTGGGTAATGACAATATCAGTAAAAAAATAGGTGTCATAATATCCCCTAATTTTAGAACGCTGAGCCAGTATAAAAGTGATTTGGTACCCCAACAACTAATGACCACTTCTAACAGCTACGAGCAAGCGACATTACGAAATTGTTCGGAAGGTGATGGCGTTAGGTTAGTATTACGTCCATTTTTATTGAGGTATCAACTTTTTTAATCATATAACAAAATTGAAAGAGTTATGGCAGGATATGACGATACAAGAAAAATGATAATCGACACGTTGATGGGGCGACCCAATGGAACGGAGATACAACCCGCAAACCATCAAGCATACGCTCTCAACATGTTAGATTATATTCGGAGCTTGGAGCTGGACGCTACCAGTACGCTTATAGGTATAGCTGATGAAGATACCGTTCCAATTCAACCCAACGCATCGAATGTGTGTTATATCGCAGGAGTTGCCCAAGATAGAACGGTGACGTTTCAGAACTTCAGAGATTATCAAGGTGAACCTCTTTCTATCACTACAGGAGAAATGCAATCATACTTTGTTATTCTATTATGGAATAAACAATATTGGAGTATGCAAGCACTTCCCACGGCTATTGTTAGTCAGGCTGAAACAGCTTATTTCTATTATCGCTACACTATTCGTCAAACATATCCTTCGTTTGAAGCAATGGAGGCGGACAAATCAAATCCAGTTGGTATTGATGGTAGATATATCAAGCAAGGGGAGATTGTTAGTGTTGTTAATGATTCCGATGAATCTAAAAATGGATTTTATAGCTATACTGGTTCTGGATGGCAATTCCAATCATCATTCAGTTTTCAAATAGAAAATAGTTTTGATATAAATAATGACAGTGAGCTGAACACGTTGCTGGACGGGCTTCATGGGAAAGTGGAGGACGGTAAGGCAAAGGCGGGTTATTTCCGTGGGGACTACGAGGGTAGCCCTTTCATGGTAGAGAGTATTCCGATAAATTATACAGAAGACACGTGGGTTCAGTCGGTGCGCGGCCGTTTCGTTCCGGTATACCAAGGCACGGTGGACAAAATCAAAACTCTGACGCAGAGTAACACGGAATACAATATATTATGGCGTGTATGTGAAAAGGGCACGTGGGGCACATGGAACTCCATGACGGACGCTCCTACCATTCCAGACACAGACCTGTCGATGGGTTTGAAGGACGGAGATGAGACGTCTGGTTATATGCAGATGTTAACGCGCAAGGGAGGCTGTTATTCGGTGACGGGTTCAAGGACAGGCGTGGTGACAGGCACAATGATGGTGTTCTGTGACAGTTGGGGTGAACATGGTATCGAACAGGTTCTCTTTACGGATGCTTCGGACATTGAGGGCAAAATTGTACATGACATCAGCAGTAGCGGGCATGTAGACGGTGAACCGCGTATTTACCATCGATATTACGACATACGCCAATCAGGAGGAAAATGGGGCGCATGGAAATCGTCCGGTTATGGCGTGGGTCGACCTGCGAAGGGCGTGACCGGCGGCGAGATTTTCAACGATTATGAGAATAACACCGTTTCCGGTGATTACGCGCACGCGGAAGGCCAAGGTTGCAGCGCAAACGGTGACGCGAGCCATGCGGAGGGCAAGGGCACTGACGTGGAAGGGCACTACGGGCATGCGGAAGGCTTTCGTACCATAGTTGAAAACGATTGCGAACATGCCGAAGGGTGCTATAACGTAAGCAATACGGGTACGCGCCATAGTATAGGGATAGGTACATCGGAGAGTGACAGGCGCAATGCCTTGGAGGTGATGGATGACGGTCGGGTTTACGTGAAAGGCGTGGGTGGCTATGACGGTGTGCTCAACGAGGAGGAGGACAGGCCGTTGCAGGATGTGCTGGAGGCTTTGTTTGCGTCGGAATACGCGTCTTTCGACTTCGGTGTCCTTCAGGAGAAAATCGGCAGCGGGCGCACGCAGTCGGATTTGGATGCCTTCGGGCTGACGGAGGACGTGTGGGCGAAGATAAGGGGAGCGGAAATCATGGTCGTACGCGATGATGCTAATGAAAGGACGTATATCGTGACGGGTAGCTCAGATGATTACATTTCGTTTGCCTATGGGATGAGTGAAACTTATGAAGGTTGGGAAATCAAACAATCTGGAAACAACTATATCATATCCCGTCACCAAACACAAAGCGACACCGTGACCATGACGCATGAGGAGTATGACGCGTTGGAAGAGAAGGACGATGGGACGTTTTACTTCATATATGAGGACTGAACCATGATATTCAAAGCCAACAAGGAAATAGTAGCCGTATTTAAAGGCTCTAAAACTATCACAGCTATTTATCGTGGTACACGGCTCGTATGGCAGTCGGTACGCTCTTGCTTCGGGGCAGGATATTGGGTAAACGAAAAACCGTGGCTGAACGAAGAAGGTTGGAAGAACGATTAAAAATACAATATTATGGCAAAGAAGATTTATGACGAGAAAATAAACAAGGATACCGATTGGGGCGGTGACAACTCCACGGGAGGTTTGCCCGTAGCAGGACGCAGGGTTCAGGAGTTCATCAAGGAATCATTGAATAATTTAGAAGATGGATTGAAAAATATCGGCAAAGACAAATACGGTTATAGCCGTATTATGGATGAAAAGTTCCTTCAACAGTTTGCCGATGCTGAATCAGCCAAGCTATATGACCAAGACCCAGAGAATAACGAGGCACTGCTTCTCAGTACGTTGCAGTTGCCTGGAACCGGTGAAACGGTAGCTATTATGCGTGTCACGGTACTGGAAACCCCTGCCGAGTACACGACCAATGGAGTGGCTGAAAAATTTCGTTTCCGTTACCTGTCCTACTACAATGACGAAACAGACCTTAGTCCCGTGCGTGGCGAAGCCATCCTGAAAGTAAATGGCAAGGATATACAACGCATAGAACTACGTTCAGGCAGCACGTATGAGTTTGATGTTACCGCCTATCTAACGGAAGAAAAAAATACCGTTCAAGTAACCGTATCCAATAACGAGGGAAGCACGAGAAACTTTGTATATGACGTGAACATCATAAACCTTAGTATTTCCTCATCTTTCGATGACACCACGGCCTACAAGGGCGTTATCACGTTCCGTTACACTCCTATCGGGGATATTCTCAAAACGGTGCATTTCGTGTTGGACGGGGAAGAGATTCACAGCGAGGAAACCACGGCCAACAACCGCCAGCTAACGTATGAGATTCCAGCCCAAAGCCACGGGGCGCATTTGTTGCAGGTGTACATGACAGCGGACATTATGGGAAACACCATCCAAAGCAACAAACTTTCCTATGACATCATTTGCGTGGAAGAGGGGGATATGACACCTATCATCGCTTCGGCTTTTGCTCCTTCTTCAGTGCGGCAATATGAAACCATAACTATCCCGTTCGTGGTGTATGACCCCGCAGGTAGTCCTGCCACGATACAATTATTTGTAAACGGTGAACAAGCGTCAGAACGTAGCGTAGACCGTACACGACAGACGTGGACTTACAGGGCCAATGAAAAGGGAGAGCTTGATTTGAAAATTCAATGTAAAGAGGTTGCCAAAAAGTTTACTTTTGACATCACCGAAAGCATCGTGACTTCGGAAGCCGAAACGCAAGATTTGGAATTGTATCTGACTTCCCAAGGAAGAAGCAATCAAGACACCAACAGGGAGGAATGGAAATACAATGATATTGCAGCTTCTTTCACGGGTATGAACTGGGTAACGAACGGTTGGATAACGGATGACGAGGAAAGTGTATGCTTGCGTTTGTCAGGAGGAGCCACGGCAACCATACCCTTGCAGATTTTCACGGGAGATATTCGGCAAGGAGGAAAGACCATTGAACTGGACTTCTCCGTGAGGGAAGTGACAGATTACAATGCCATTATTCTTTCCTGCATTGCGGGAGGTATCGGTTTGAAACTTACTCCTAACACTATCAGTCTGGCTTCCGAGCAAAGCAAGGTGGAAATGCAATACAAGGAAGACGAGCGTGTAAGAGTATCGTTCGTCATAGAGAAACAAGCCGATAACCGCCTGATGCAGATATTCGTGAACGGAATCAAGTCGCAGAGTTTCCAATATCCTGCAACGGACGGGTTCACCCAAAACAACCCCGTGGGCATCAGCATAGGAAGTACGAGCGCCACGATAGACTTGTATAATATCCGAGTGTACAGCAACAACTTGAACACCTCGCAAATATTGGACAACTATATTGCTGACATTGACAATATCGACAAGAAGATAGCGGTGTTCGAGCGCAATCAGGTATATGATTCTTACGGCAGTTTGAGTTTGAATGAATTGAACCGCCAGATACCCGTGATGACGATTATCGGGGATTTGCCCAACTATAAAGGGGACAAAAAGACGGTACGCATCGAATACAATGATTTAAAGAAGCCTGAAAAGAGTTTTTCCGCTGATGGATGCACGTTGGACGTTCAGGGTACTTCTTCTCAATATTATCCAAGGAAGAATTTCAAGTTTACCGCCAAGCAAGGTTTTGAAATGGTGCAAGGAGGGCATGCCGATGCCTTCACGCTGAATGAGGAAGAATGCTTGCCCGCAACGGTATTCTGTACCAAGGCGGACTTTGCCGAGAGTTCGGGCACGCATAACACGGGCATAGCGGACTACGTGGGTTGGATGCTGCGTGAAGCGGAGATATTGACCAAGCCACAGGAAATCAACTCCGTAATTCGTACCACGGTATATGGTGAGCCTTGTGTCATCTTCCATAAAAAGAATGAAAATTCAATAGCGGAATTTATCGGAAAGTATAATTTCAATACCGATAAGGGGGCTGAGAACACCTTCGGTTTTGCCGAGGGTGATGAATCATGGGAGTTTCTGAACAACACCTCAGACCTTGCTCTTTTCAAAACTGCAGACTTCACGGACTGGAAAGACACGCTGGAAGCACGTTTCCCTGACGGGTACGAGCAAATAGAGCAAGCCCAACGGGTATTTGAATGGGTGGTATCTTGCAAGGACAACCCCGAAAAATTCAAGGAGGAACTGGAACAGTACTTCGATAAAAAGAAACTCTTGTTTTATTACATAACCACGTTGGTGTTCGGAATGGTAGACCAACGGGCAAAGAACCAGTTCCTGACATTCTATAAAGGCGGCTTGTGGCTGTTCATTTTCTACGATAACGATACCTGTTTCGGTATTAACAACGAGGGAGCGATGGCATTCTCTTATAACGTGGAAATCCATGACAAATTAGGCACTCAGGCGGTTTGGAACGGTGCGGACAGCGAGTTATGGATATTGGTGGAAGAGGCATTCGCACCTGAATTGCAAGAACTGTATTATGATTTGCGCCAAAAGGGTATTTTGTCATACGACAAGACGATTGAATATACCAATACCCGACAGAGTGAGAAATGGTGTGAATCGGTATATAATGAGGACGGGTATTTCAAGTATGAACGCCCGTTGATTGAAGGGTACGAGGATTGGAGCAGTGGCTCACCGGTATTGACTAAAACGGGGGCTTACCTTTATGCCTTGCAAGGAAGCCGTGACGCTCATCGCAGGTGGTGGCTGTATAACAGGTTCAAGTATTTGGATTCAAAGTTTCAGGCAGGCAGCTCTTTGAGCGACTATGCCACATTCCGTACCTATACACCTGCGGATTGGAAAGGAGTGGCACCCAATGCCGATATTACCATCAAATCATTTGCTGCAATGTATGGAACCATCAAATGGGGTTCTGTAACGAAGTCGGAACGCATGGGAGAAGGAGAGACGAAAACTATCAAGGCTCCTGACATGCAATTCAACGACACGGAAACTATCGTTTACAACGCCAGTATGATTGCTTCGCTTGGAAATTTGGCCCCATTATACGTGGGTTCGGTAGACGTGTCACGCATGCTGAACCTGACGGAGCTGGTTATCGGCAGTAATGTGACGGGGTATCAAAATACCAACTTCACGGTTTTGTCGGTTGGCTCTAACCATGTATTGCGTAAACTGGACATTCGTAATTGCCCTAATTTCACGGCTAATATCGAGGTGTCGGCTTGTGAAGCTATTGAGGAGATTTATGCCGCAGGTACTTCTACCACTGCCGTCAATCTTGCCGAGGGTGGTGCTTTGAGGATATTGCAATTACCCGCCACAGTGGCTAACCTCACGCTAAAGAATCAGCCAAACTTGACAAGCGATGGATTGCAACTGGAAGGAATGCAAAATCTCGTGACGATCGTGGTTGAGAATACTCCTCAGGTGAATGGCTACGGGGTGGCCAAAGAGTGCATGGCGGGGACGAATAAGCTCAACCGCATTCGCCTTGTCGGTATTCAAGCCACGGACACGGATTTGAGCACGTTGAAAAAGATGTCTTCATTGAAAGGTGTGGATGAGTCGGGAAATCAAACCGACCGGCCAGTGATAACGGGAAGCCTGCACGCGGTCAATGCCGCAGAGGAGACGCTATCGGAGATGGAGGCGGTGTTCCCCGGATTGGAAATCACGTATGACGTGTTACAGGCTACCCCGATGCGCACCGTCACGGTGAAGGGCATGGACACGCTGGCCGCCATCGCGGGCGCGGAAGTGACGGTAAACGGGGAACCACATACTACGGACGATGGCGGCAAGGTGTCCGTCAGGACGGGGAAAAGTTTGGAGGTCACGGTGGAAGCGGATGGCTACAAGACCGTGTCCGCCAGTTACGCTGCATCTGCCACGGACACCTCCTACACGGTGTGGTTGGACAAGGTGGTGGAGGTTACGTTCCGTGCTTCCGACCAGTACGGGGTCGTAATCCCCGATGTGAAGGTCACCTTCGATGGTAGGACGGGTGTTACCACGGAGGATGGCACGGCCGTGTTCACGGCCAGCAGTGGGACATACGGCTACACCGCCTCCTACCGAGCGGAGGAGAAGTCGGGCACGGTGGAGGTCGGACAGGCTGACATGTCGGTGGAGGTGAAATACGAGCGCGACATAACGGACTACAAGCCGACCCCTAACGGGAACATACAGATGCTGGTAATCCCGAATAAGAATGACAACTCCGTGACAATCGAGATAAGTTCTGAGGACACGGGCTATGTCATCGACTGGGGGGACGGTAATACAACGAAAGCCACGTCCTCATCGAAGTCGTACACCCATGAATACGAAAAGAACTCCATATTCAACGTGGAGGTGCGGAACTGCGGGAATGTGATTTTCTGCAACATACTGTATAGTTCAAGAGAATCCCTTCTGGCCTATTGGACCATCGGTGACAGCAAGGTGAAAGGGTTGGAGTTCAGATATCACTCTTCGTTAGTTGCCGTGGGAAACGACTTGTTCAAGAACGATGTCGAAAGGACGGACTTTCAGAATTGCTTTCAGAATTGCTCATCCCTCCTCGTCATCCCTGTGGGGGTGTTCGCCCCGTGCGTAATGGCGAAAGATTTTTATTCCGCATTTAGTTATTGTAAAGCACTCACCTCTGTCCCGGACGGCTTGTTTGAAAATTGCAAGTCAGTCGAAAAATATGGCCATTGCTTTGATGAATGCAACAACATAACAAGCGGATTGACCATCCCGAAAGTCTCATCGATTATTTATGCCACAACGTACGAGTACTTTGCCGATGATTCCAGCAAACTCAAATACGTCCGTGTTCTGGATGAAACGCCGTTTTATTACAATTACACATTAAATAGTTCACTCAAATGCAACATCTATGTCCCGGACGGCTCCGTGGAGGCTTACAAGACGGCATCGGGGTGGATTAGGCACACAGCCCTATACAAGCCGATGAGCGAGTTTGCAACCGATTTTCCCGATGAATAAAAAAATACGATTATGAGAATAGATGAACACAACAGCAGACACCTCACAGCCGGGGAAGGCAAGGTGCTGCAAAGGATAAGCGACAATGTCATCTTCGGCAAGGAGGTATGGTTGGGATACGCCTATTATCTTGGCGGAAAACTTCTTGCCGAACCTCTTTGGGAACTCCCGGAGCATTACCGAGAGATTGACGAGGAGGATGCGGACGACCGCCCAGTGGAGTTACCTGAGGAACGTCCAGAGGAGCCTGAAACACCCGATACGGACGAGGAAGAAATGACCGATACAATTACCATGGGCGACTTGCGGAAGATGCGGAAACAAGTGGAAGCCCTTACCACGATGAGTAGTTCCGTGATAAACACATTTGCCTTGCCCCCTGCCATTGCTCTTTCCGTACAGGAACTATACCCTGAATGGAAGGATAAAATTGGTGAGAACGTCACGCAAGGGTTCAGGTTCAGGTATGACGGAGTACTCTACGAGGTAGTCCAACCTCATACGCTGCAAAAGGAGTGGCTTCCAAGCGTTACTACCATGTCATTGTACAAGGTCGTGACCACGCAAGAAGAAGAGGAAAACGGGACAAAGGACAATCCTATATTATGGGCACACGGCATGGAGTTAATCAAAGACAAGTATTATTCGGATAAAGGGGGACTGTACAAGTGTATTCGTGATTCTGGCATACCAATGTCCTTTGACCTGAAAGACCTTGTATCAGGAGGATTTGTTGAACTAATAAAATAAGAAAGAAAAATGAAAGTTTATTACAATTCAAAATTGGCGAAATTGCTGACCTTCATGGAGGGATTCAGCACTATGATGTTCTTTGGCATTGTCCTCACTGAGCGAAGTAAATTAAGCAAAAAGACATTGAAACATGAAGAAACACACGTACACCAGTATCAAGATTGCATGGGGTTAGGATTCGGGTTGGCAATCGTGACGATGTTCGTCTTATTTGCTTTTGAAGTGGAAAGCTGGTGGATGTTGCTATTGATACTTATTCCGTTACTTCTCTACTATCTAATTTATGGCATAGAATACGCATATTGGCGTTTGCGTGGTTTCCTCAATGATGACGCTTATAGGCGGATTGGATTTGAGCGTCAGGCGTACTGGATTGCCGAGACATGGAATTTACCATGCGAACAGCAACGCCATTATACTTCATTCAAGTGGTGGTGCAAAATGGAATGAGGTTTACTTGTACAACACCAATATCGTTGCCATGATTATTCGTAAGGGGAATAAGGATGCCTAATGGCTTATTTCTTGTTCCCTTTCTTTTTTGACTTTCGGCTTAATTTTGATAGCTTTTGCCATAAACAGGTCGAAGTTTTCAGGATGCGCCACGGGCTTTTTCAGTTCCTCTATGGGAAGTAATTCAATAGCCATTGCTTTCATAAGTTGTTCAACGTTTGATTCTTTCTTTTTCTTCATTTCGTTAAACTTTGATAGGTTATACGATGATTGGAATTACAAAGTAACAAATTAAATCGTTCATCTTCACTAAGATTGCGGGTATTATATCGGAAACTGAACTCATTAAAGTATCTTTGTATGTGTTTACGGCTAAGATGGTTGTAAATGCCGTTAATAGAACGCTTGGCAATACTCCAAAAACCTTCTATGTTATTCGTATACGCATCTTCATCAACGTATTGTCCGTGACCGTGGTCAACGATATAATGTTCATACAATTTATCAACGGTTTTGTAACCAATCCATTCGTCCGAAAAGAGTGTTGCGGAGCGGTCAATGGCTTTAAGGATAGGAACGGTAAGGGATTTATAAGAAGTATCACGTACAACCTTGCAAACCACCTTGCCGCCACGCTGAAGCATACCCATGACGGGAACTTTATCTTTGAAACTCCGTCCTTGGCAATTCTTTACTTTCTTGTTTTTATGACGGTATTT
>UMHV01020666.1_pt1 | contig 21614 bp, 20 predicted proteins | sample 1965621 | NCBI WGS metagenome assembly UMHV01 (sample SAMEA4836108, study PRJEB28245) | human gut metagenome | biome: gut microbiome; material: fecal sample | place: Denmark | collected 2008 | reverse complement strand
TTTATTTATAAGATTTTTATTAAGAAAACAGTCTAATCACATAAAAATAATGTTGTGGGTGATACTTTTGATACGTTTATTGTTTCCGGTATCTATATATACGGAATATGGCATTTTGTATTCGGAAACATTTGTTGAAAAGAATGAAAATCTTTCTGCACAGGAAATGAAAAGTGATAATTCTTTGCAAATATTTCCAAAAGATGAAAATACATCGAAACCATACATGGGAAAAAAGAAGAATATAAATATTCTTATGATATTGTGGTATATAGGTCTTTTGGTTTTTGCTGTATATTATATTATACAGAGGATTGCTGTTTGTAGAAGAACAAAGAATGCAAAGAAGATATCTTCACAGGATGAAATCTATGAGTGGAAAGAAAGCATGGCTTGTGTTATCGGCTTAGTTAAACCAAAAATATTTTTGCCATTTGATTTGAGTCCAGAGCAACGGCAGATAGTGTTACAGCATGAAAAGACCCATATAAAACGCAAAGATTATCTATTGATGATGTTGTATTATATAGCTCTTGCTTTAAATTGGTATAATCCCTTATGTTGGTTAATTTATTTTGGAGTAAATAAAGATATAGAAATGGCCTGTGATGAACAGACATTACAAAATACATCAATGGAGGAAAGAAAATTTTATGCCAGAACATTACTTCGGTTATGTGATAAAGGTAGATTAAAATATGTATCAGCTATGCGACCTTTTATTTGCGAAAGGAGTACATTGAAGATGCGGATTAAAAATATTGGGAAAGAATATAGCTGCCAAAAAACAATATATATAGTTGTTGCCAGTGGATTGTTATTAGTAGTATTATTTGGAAGTTTTCTTTATAAAAAAATTGGTTTGAATAATGTTGATTCGAAAGAACTTGCAAGGCTGGCAAGTTACAAATCAACTTTAAATTTTGATGATACAATGCCTAAAATTGGTTATGTCGGAAAGGGACAATTAGTTGTTTATGACAATATGGGGGTGTATGTTTATGATCTTTCCTCTTCAGACCTGACGGATTATGTTGATTTTGAAAAAAATCATTTTAAGGGATTACAGGGAGATGATGCAACATTTATTCATGTATCGAAGGATGGACGGTATATCCAGCTAAGTGATAATGAAAAACAGTTGCAGTATGATTTGAAAACAAAACAACAAAAGAATCAATTAGATAAAAAAGAAAGCTGGAATCCGAAAACAGAACCGATGGGGGTGGAGACCGCAGAATATTACAGCGTAAGCGATGTGTATCATATAGGTGAAGGCGAAACGTGTTTTCTTGCCATTAATAAAAATGTTACTCCAAATTATGGGGCATTGTTATGTGTAGTATCAAATGTGGGGGCAGAAAAAGAATATTCTTTATTTGATTGATGCATGAGTTGTTTTAAAGGCTGAGATGTGCAAATAATTTCATTTTATATAAGTGTGAAAAGAGACCGCCGCGGATTTCCGCGGCGGTTTTTACTATATTTGTAACGAGTCTTCTGTTTTACAGCCTAAGACACGCGCAAATTTTACGACATCAATGTCTAGATCGCGGGTATTGGCGGTAAAATCGAGGATATCGCTACAGCGATACTTTTTCAATGGACAAATGGAAGGAATCCGGATGTCTTTTATTTTTGTCTGAAAATATGTAACAATGGAACCGACAGGTTCGTTATAGTTAGCAGAGACAAAACAAAAGTGAGGAACGCGCGTGATTTTACTGATGATGGTGGACACACCCGAAGAAAAACGAAAATTTGTGATCCTGTACGAAAACTATCGTTATCTGATGTTGAAAGTGGCGGTGGATATTCTGCATGATTACCAGTTGGCAGAAGATGCCGTGCAGGAAGCATTTGTACGGGTGGCAAAACATATGGAAAACGTCGGACAGCCGGAGGAGACTGCCACGAAACGTTATCTGATTACGATTACAAAACATGCAGCCATTGATCTTTACCGCAGAAGAAACCGGTTACAAAGCAGGGAAATCTATATGGATGAACTTCCAGAAGAAACCGGGCAGCTTACTTATATGGCACCGGAGGAAGAACATGGAGTGTTAGATATTTTAAAAAATCTTCCACCAAAATACAGAGATATATTTCTGTTAAAATATTCCGCACATCTGGAAAACCGGGAGATTGCCAGAATATGCGGACTTCGGGAGGGGACGATACGGCAGCGGATTGCCAGAGGAAAACGGCTAATTGAAAAAGAACTGGAAAAAATCAAGAAGGGAGATACCGAATGAAAGTAACGGACGAATGGCTTTATGAAAAAATGCCGATCGTTGATGCAGCAATGGTACGGCAACTGGAAGTGTGCACGCAAAAAGATTACGTTTTTTCAGATAAATTCAGAAAGCGTATGAAGCGGCTGATACAGAAAGAAAAGTATATGTATGCCGAAAAACAGTTGAAGAAAATCACACAGAAAATTGCGGCAGCAGCGGTTGTGATGCTTGTGGGAGCACTCACCGTCACGATGAGTGTGGAGGCTTACCGGGTACGGTTTTTTCATACGATAAAAATGGTGCTGGATGGTAACATCAGTATTTACTCTTATGAATCGGACGAAGAGAAGATTTCCGATGCTATTTTAAAACCGCAGTATATTCCAGACAACTATCGGCTGAACGAAGAAAAAATTACGGATACCACATCCGTTTTGGAATATGGAAATGACAAAAAGCATTTGATTTTCCAGCAAACAATTGTGACAAATGAGAAAATGATTTTTGACACAAATTATAATTCTGTGGAACAAATCAGAATAAACGGAATGACTGTTTTTTTATATCGGTATACGGATGAGACATTTTGGGCATATGGGGAATATGGAAACAGCGTATATGTGCTGGCTGGAGATACAATCCAAAAAGAAGAAATTGAAAAAATATATAAACACTGGATCTGGTAAAGGAGAGAGAAAATGATGAAAAAGAGATGGATTTTACTTATGATGTGTGCGTGCATTTCAGGACTTGGAGGATGTGGAAAACAGACAATTACAGAAAAAGCTGAGGAGACAGAAACTGCAGACAGTATGAAGGAGGATACAACAGAACTCTGCGCTTATATAAAGGAAATCAATGGAAATACACTGGTCATCGATCCCGTGGAGTATATCAGTTCCGGGGACAGTGATCGACTGGCAAGTTACAAACACACGGATGACGATATGCCTGACGGATATTATATATACAATAAGGATGAAAAAACAGAGGAAGTAACATTGACAGATCAGACGGAGTACTCCTTTTTGGATTGGACAAGAGAATTTGGGGGAACAGATGCCGATATTCGTGTAGTAACAAAAGATAAAATGATTTTTGAAAAATATATGGAAACTTATACGGATGCAAAACCGGGAATGCCGTTTTTCCTGAAAATGAAAGGAAATACGGTGATTCAGATTTTGGAAAAACCGATGGCGTGATGTGACTTGACCATAAGAGGAGCAAGGTGTAAACTGATAAAGTTGATGTTTATTTTATTCGCAAAAGAAAAAAAGAGAGAGACGGAAAACATAACATCCGCTTTCATCTGGAACAGGAGGAACCAATGCGAAACAATAAGACCGCGGAGCTGGTACTGACCGCTCTGTTTGCAGCAATCATTATCATTATGGCGTTTACACCGCTGGGCTACATCCCACTTGTGGTGATCAATGCGACCATCATCCACATCCCTGTTATTTTAGGATCGTTATTCTGTGGACCGAAGAAGGGCGGATTTTTGGGATTTATCTTTGGTCTGACCAGCTTTATCAAGAATACGGTTATGCCGACCTCACTTTCGGCATTTGTATTTTCCCCGGTGCTGGCGGCCAGCATGGTAGGCACCAGCGGAATCGTAAAGAGTGCGTTTATCTGTTTTGTACCGCGTATTCTTGTAGGAATCCTGCCATATTTTGTATATATCGGAGTAAAGAAAGCACTTTCTTCCCGGCACAAAATTCTCTGGGCAAGTGTGTTTAATATCCTGATCGGTGTGTTCCTGTTTCTTGGTGCGCGTGCGTTTCTGCTTCATGTGTTTGACAAGAAGCCATTGTCAGATATTGCATTGTATGCAGTAAGTGCACTGGTTGGATGGTTCGTTTTTATAGCACTGGAAGTGTATACGGTACTGAAATCCGGCGCAGTCTGTGCATTTGTCTATGCGGGTGTAACAGGCGCAATGGTCAATACGATACTGGTTATGGGCGGAATTTTTGTGTTATACAAAGATGCATATGCAAAAGCCCTGAGTGTTGATGCAGGAGCCGTGCTTGGAATCATCGGTGGTGTCATCAGCTTTAACGGAGTCATTGAAGCGATTGTGGCTGCAATCATTGTAGCAGCACTTGGCATGGTACTAAATAAATTAAAACCAATCCAGAAATAATATGTTTTAAAAAGGCAGCCGGAATGAAACACAGGCTGCCTTTTTTGTTGTCCTTTTGGTAAAAAGCGATAGTGTATGGAACAAGGATATGCTAAAATAGAAAAAGGTATAAATTTAAAAGGAAGTAGATGTATGCTTAATATTTATTACGGCGACATGCAGGAGTCTGTGTATAACACGGCAGCGTATTTTAAGTATGATTATGAGGACAGTTGGATTATAGATCCGTTTGTAAAAGAAATGATTCAGGATGTGGATCAATCAACGGTGCTGGATAGTGGCGTAATTGACAGTCCTGTTTTGGGAAAAATTCCACCGACAGGTTTATCCGGGGGAGTAAAGACATTAATCCTTGTAAAATTTGATAAGGATAAAATTTTTAATGCATCAACCTGTGGGGATAATTGTGCAAAATGGTTATTAAAAATAGCAGAATCCGAAGACCGTACAATTAATCTGCGGCATTTAATGAATTTTGGAAAAGATCCTTTTGTCATTCGTATTTTGAATACGGGTGAGATTGTTCATTCAATGGAAGAACTGGTGTCGATTGCAGGAGAATTTGTTTAATGAAGGGAAAACATAGAATTATTGTATCAACAAAGCGCTTAAAATATGATTTTGAAATTCGAAGAAATCTGACGGTCATCCGGGGAGACAGTGCGACAGGCAAAACCACATTGGTAGATATGATTCGGGAATACGTAAATAATCCATCCGGTACGCCCGTGGAACTGACGTGTGACAAAAAATGTTATGTGCTCGAAGGTTCACTGTGGAAAGAACAGTTATCAGCAATGCAGGATAGTATTGTATTTATTGATGAAGGAAACGAATTTATCAAGACAGTAGAATTCGCAGATACTATTCAGAAAACAGATAATTATTATGTCATTGTTTCCAGGGAATCCTTGCCTTCTTTGCCGTATAGTGTGGAGGAAATCTATGGAATTCGTACTTCAGGAAAATACGGAACATTAAAACCGTGTTATCATGAGTTTTACAGAATATATGGAGCACAGACTTTAAAGAAGGATATTAAACCAGAGGTTGTAATAACGGAAGACAGTAATTCCGGTTATCAGTTTTTTAATTCTGTATGTAGGCAACAGCAATTGAAATGTGAGACAATGAATGGAAAGTCAAATGTTTTCCATTATTTAAATATGCATAAAAATGAACGCATACTTGTAATTGCAGACGGTGCGGCATTTGGTTCTGAAATTGACAGAGTGATGCAGTTGATGGGTGGAAAAGATCAAGTGGTGCTTTATTTGCCGGAGTCATTTGAATGGCTGATATTAAAGGCAAAAGTAGTAAAAAGCAAATGGGCAGATCAGGTGCTGGAAAAGCCGTGGGAATATGTGGAAAGCAAAACATATTTTAGCTGGGAGCGGTTTTTTACGGCAGTTTTGATTGAAGAGACAAATGGTTCTTACCTTGCATATGCAAAAAGAAAATTAAATCCAGCATATCTGAACGATTCTGTCAAAGATTCCATACTGGAACAGATGACAAAAATTAAATTGTTTTAGGGAAAAAGTGTGATAAAATAGCAGAAGATGTGATTTTTTCTGCAAAGGAGTAAGAGACAATGTTAAAAGGAAAATGTGTGGTACTCGGTGTGACCGGAAGTATCGCTGCCTATAAAATCGCCTATCTGGCAAGTGCGCTCGTCAAGCAGCATGCGGATGTGCATGTGATCATGACGGAAAATGCAACCAATTTTATTAGTCCTATCACGTTTGAGACGCTCACAAGCAACAAGTGTCTGGTCGATACGTTTGACCGGAATTTCCAGTTCAATGTCGAGCATGTGGCACTGGCAAAGCGTGCAGATATTTTTATGGTGGCGCCGGCTTCTGCCAATGTGATCGGCAAGATGGCAAACGGAATCGCAGATGATATGCTGACAACTACGATTCTGGCGGCAAAATGCCCGAAGTACGTTTCTCCTGCCATGAATACCAATATGTTTGAAAATCCGATCGTACAGGATAACATCAAAAAGCTCGGGGACTATGGGTTTCATATCATTGATCCGGCGAGCGGATATCTTGCCTGCGGCGATACCGGAGCCGGAAAGATGCCGGAGCCGGAAACACTGTTTTCTTATATTATGAAAGATCTTGCCTGCGAAAAGGACATGGTTGGAAAGAAAGTGATGGTCACAGCAGGACCGACACAGGAGAAGATTGATCCGGTGCGTTATATTACGAATCACTCTACCGGAAAAATGGGCTATGCAATTGCGGAAAACTGTATGCGCCGTGGCGCGGAAGTGACGCTGATCACGGGACCGGTGGCAATCACTCCGCCGCCGTTTGTAAAGGTCGTTCCGGTTGTATCTGCCGCGGATATGGCAGCAGCCGTAAAGGAGACAGCAGAGCAACAGGATATTATTATCAAAGCGGCAGCTGTGGCGGATTATCGTCCGGATCACCCGGTCGATGAAAAAGTCAAGAAAAAAGACGGGGATGCCACTCTTACGATGGAACGCACGGAAGATATCCTTTCGTATCTGGGCGCGCACAAAAAACCGGGACAGTTTCTGTGTGGATTTTCCATGGAGACGGAACATATGCTGGAGAATTCCCGTGCAAAACTTGCAAAAAAGAATGCAGATATGATTGTGGCGAATAACCTGAAGGTAGCCGGAGCCGGATTTGGTACAGATACCAATGTGGTGACGCTGATTACGGCAGATGACTGCAGGGAACTGGAAATAATGAGCAAAGCGGATGTCGCATCAGCGATTGTGAGTGAAATTTTAAAGAAAATGTGTTAGTATTAAAATATGACAGACTTAGAAGCCTATTATAATAAATTTAATGAAGAGAAGCGTCTGGACAGCCGACACGGCAGGGTGGAATTTGTGACAAGCATGCATTATATCCATCAGTGTCTGGATGAAATTGTGAAAGAACGTGCAAAAGAGGAAATCCATATCCTTGATATCGGGGCGGGAACCGGACGATACAGCGTACCGCTGGCACAGGAAGGGTTCGATGTGACGGCCGTGGAACTGGTAAAGCATAATCTGGGACGCCTGAAACAGAAGGGTGCAGGCGTGCATGCATATCAGGGAAATGCAATGAATCTGAAAAAATTTTCCGATGATTCCTTTGACGTAACCCTGTTGTTTGGGCCGATGTATCACCTGCATGAGGAAAAGGACAAGCTTGCTGCGCTGCGGGAGGCGGTGAGGGTGACCAGACCCGGAGGCAGGATTCTCGTGGCGTATATTATGAATGAATTTTCCGTTATCACGTATGCGTTTAAGGAAAAACATATTCTGGAGGCGCTTCAGGAGGGAATGCTCACAGAGGATTATCACTGTACTTCAAAAGCCAATCCTCTGTATTCCATGGTTCGTCTGGAAGATATTGAAGCATTGGACCGGCAGGTAGAGGTCAGGCGCCGGCAGATCATAGCGGCAGACGGTGCAGCAAATTATATGCGTCCGTTTTTAAATGCGCTGACGGAAGAAGAGTTTGATGCGTTTCTGCAGTATCATCTGGCAACCTGTGAACGGATGGATCTTATGGGTGCAAGCGGTCACACGGTGGATATTCTTGTGAAAGAGGAGTCTGAAAACGTATGAAAAAATGGATATTGCCAATCCTAATGGCAGGATTTTTGCTGACGAGATGTTCTTCTCCTGCAGCAACGTCATCGGCTTTGCCCTCTTCTACGGAAAAAATCACGGAGACACAGATGACGGAAGAACCGGGTACGCTGGAAGAAACGGAAACCGGGACTGCAACTGAAACGCAGCAGGAACCGGTGATACAGACGGTAAAAATTACGGCGACAGGTGACTGTACGCTTGGGGCAACACAGACGCATGGGTATGCAGGTTCCTTTCATGAATACTATGATAAATACGGGCAGGATTATTTTTTTAAAAATATCAGAAGTATTTTTGAGCAGGATGATTTTACACTGATCAATCTGGAATGTGTGTTGTCAAATGCGACCGAGCGTGTGGAAAAAACGTGGAACTTAAAAGGAAAACCGGAGTATGTTGGTATTATGACAGACAGTTCTGTGGAGGGGGCAAGTCTGGGAAATAATCATACGTTTGATTATGGGCAGCAGGGACTTGATGATACCAGAGAAGTGTTAAATAAAGCAGGGATTATCTTCGGATTCAATGATCATGTGGATACCTATACCACGAAGGATGGTATCAAAATCGGAATTGTCTCCGCAAGCCAGCTGTCCGCTGATGAAACACATGCCAATTATATCCGGGATGGGATTGCAGAACTTCGGGAAGAAGGAGCGGATCTGGTAATTGCCTGTTGCCACTGGGGGATAGAGGGGGATCATTATCCGAATGATTATCAGCAGAAGCTGGCACACCAGGTGATTGACTGGGGAGCAGATCTGCTGGTCGGTACACATCCTCATGTATTGCAGGGAATGGAATTATACAACGGAAAAATGATCTGCTACAGTCTTGGAAATTTCTGCTTTGGGGGGAACAGGAATCCAAAAGACAAAGATACGGCGATCTATGAACAGACCTTTACCTTTGTGGATGGGGTACTGCAGACAGATATATCAGCCGATATGATACCATGCAGCATTTCTTCCACATCAGAAAGAAATAATTTTCAGCCTGCCATAGCAAAAGGCGACAGAAAACAGACGATTATTGATCATATGAATGAGTATTCGGAAAAGTACAGTAAAATCGGATTTGACGCAAATGGCAGGGTAATCATCAGGGAAGAGTAGGGGGATAATATAATTTTATGTGGCAAGTAAATAATAATGATAAGAGGAATCAGCACATGAATGCAAGTTTTTGGAATTATCCGTCAAAACAGAAAAGCTGGCCGATAGACGAAGAAATGGAAAGTCTCGGGGAAGTCATTCATCCACTCGATAATATCGGTGGATTTGATGTACGTCCGGGATTTTATCAGATGAATGGTGCATATCAGACAGAGGAAGGGGTAAGTTTTACCGTAAGCTCCCATGGAGCTACGAGCTGTGTCCTGCTGTTATTCCGGCCGGCGGCACAGGAACCGTATGCAAGAATCCGCATTCCGGAAAGTTATAAAATTGGAAATACGTATTCTATCCTTGTTTTTGGCTTAAAAGCAGAGGATTTTGAGTATGCCTATCAGATGGACGGTCCTGCCGATCAGGCGAGAGGGTTACTGTTTAACAGAAAACATACGCTTCTTGATCCATATGCGAAAGCTGTTACCGGTCAGAGAAACTGGGGAGAAAAACCGGAAGGCGGAAAGGATTTTGTCTATAAAGCCCGTGTGGTGCAAAGTGATTTTGACTGGGGGCGGTATCGGAATCTGAATTACAAATTTGAAGATCTGGTGATCTATGAGATGCATGTCAGGGGATTTACCAAAGATGCGTCCTCCGGTGTAAAAGGTGGGGGAACATTTGAAGGTCTGCGACAGAAAATTCCGTATCTGAAAGATCTGGGAATCAATGCGGTAGAACTCATGCCGATTTTTGAATTTGATGAAATGGAAAGTGCCCGTGTGGTGGATGGCGTGCAGTTGTACAATTACTGGGGCTATAATACGGTTTCCTTTTTTGCCCCGAATACAAGTTATGCATTTCATCAGGAGCATAATCATGAGGGTGATGAATTAAAGCGTCTGATCCGCGAACTGAAAGAAAATGGAATTGAAGTCATTCTTGATGTGGTATTCAACCATACAGCAGAGGGAAATGAAAACGGTCCATGTTTTTGCTTTAAGGGGATTGATAACAATATTTATTATATGCTTACACCGGATGGATATTATTATAATTTCAGCGGCTGTGGCAATGTCTTAAACTGCAACCATCCGGTGGTTCGGAGGTTTATTACGGATTGTCTGCGGCACTGGGCAGTAGAGTACCGTGTGGATGGATTCCGGTTTGATCTGGCATCGATTCTGGGAAGAGATCAGAATGGTGCACCGATGGAGAATCCGCCGATTCTGGAAGCCCTTGCATTTGACTCTATTCTGGGGGATATGAAGCTGATCGCAGAAGCCTGGGATGCGGGTGGCTTGTATCAGGTTGGAAGTTTTCCGTCATGGAACCGCTGGGCCGAATGGAACGGAAGATACCGTGATGATATGAGAAGCTTTTTAAAGGGCGACAGTGGCGTCGCAGGGCGTGCAATTACACGTATCACCGGATCCTCCGACATGTATGATCCGGCAAGCCGCGGATATAGTGCATCCGTCAATTTTCTGACCTGTCATGATGGGTTCACGTTGTATGATCTGTATTCATATAATGAAAAGCATAATGAGAAAAACGGATGGAACAATACGGACGGGGATAACAACGGCCTGAGCTGGAACTGCGGGGTGGAAGGTGAGACGGATGATCCGGCGGTTATGAGCCTGCGACGCAGACTCGTGAAGAATGCATTTGCCGCGTTGTTATGCAGCCGTGGACCGGCTATGTTTTTTGCAGGGGATGAATTTTGTAATACGCAGTATGGAAATAACAACGCATACTGCCAGGATAATATTATTTCCTGGCTGGACTGGAACAGGCTGGAAGAATTTCAGGAGATTCATGATTTTGCCCGTTTTATGATCCATTTCCGTGCAAAGCATCCGATTCTGCGAAGGGATACAAAGCCGGCAGTCTGCGGGTTACCTTCTGTAAGTATCCATAACGGAGAGCCGAACCGGAATTATACGGACTATAATACACATTTAATTGGAATCATGTATGCGGGAAGAAATGCCGATGATACGGATGATGATATGATCTTTTACGGAATGAATGCGTATTGGGAGCCTTTGGAGATGCGCCTGCCTTCGTTGCCGGAGTCTTATCATTGGAAACTTGTAGTAAATACTTTCTGTGAATACCAGGATGGGGCAGATTTTGAAGTCCAGACACAGGGAGATCAGATACGTGTGCGTGTTCCGGAACGTTCTACGGTAATTTTACTGGCAGAACATGATTTATAAAAAAGAGTTGGGCACCGCTCTGGAAACAGGGCGTGCTCAACTCTTTTTTTCGGTGGTATCGGGTCTTTTTGTAATTTCACTGGTTCCGATGAGGTAATCTGCAGAAACATTCAGAATCTGCACGATGGCTGCAAGATCCGCAACGGTCGGAGAACGACGGCCGGTACGGTATCCGCTGATCGTGGACGGCGAAACAAACATTGCATTTGCCAGCTGGATATTGGAAATATTTTGTTTATACATAATCAGACTCAGACGGTCACCAAAATCTTTGTATTTATTTTTATCATTCGTTTTCATACAAATGATTTTATAGAAAGTTGATATAAAAAACAGAGAAAACGCGTATTGCGTTTTAATTCTTAAATAAATGGAAAAAGATTTCCAAAAAGATAAGAAATTAAATCCATCCGCCGTCTAAGGTGAGAATCTGTCCATTCAGGTAACTGCTTGCTGTGGCAAGAGAATATGCCAGTGAAGCAACTTCTTCCGGGGATCCCATACGGCCGGCAGGAATTTCTTCGATGAGTGCAGAGCGTTCTTCCTCGGAGAAACAACGGTTCATATCCGTATCGATTACCCCACAGGCGATGGCATTTACCTGGATATTGCTAGGGGCAAGTTCTTTGCCCAAAGCGCGTGTAAGGGAATTGATCCCGCCTTTGCATGCAGAATAGGCAACTTCGCAGGAAGCTCCGACATTTCCCCATACAGAAGAAATATTGATGATATGTCCGGATTTGGCATGAACCATGGAAGGGATGACCTGTCTGCATGTGGAAAAGACGGATGTGAGGTTTGTCGCAACTATCCGGTTCCAGTCGGTAATATCCATGTCGGTGAGCAGACCGATATAAGAGATGCCGGCATTGTTGATTAACACATCAATCTGGCCGAAGGTATCTAGTGTTTTTTGCACCATGTCACAGATAAAAGTATAGTCTCCTACATCACCACGGAAGCAAAGCACCTGTATGGAGTAGGTTGTTTCAAGTTTTGTGGCAAGTGCCTGCAGCGTTTCATAAGAGTTATGGCAGCAAAGAGCCAGATGATAGCCTTCAGCGGCAAATCGACATGCCAGGGCTGCACCGATTCCACGGGATGCACCTGTAATCAAAGCAGTATGTTTCATTGTTCTTCTCCATTCTTTTTTTTGTATTGTACCATAAATTAAAAAAATTCACTAGACAAACACCGGAGAATGTGTTACTATAATTGGGCAGTTGAAACGGCGCGTGGCTCAGCTTGGTAGAGCGCTGCGTTCGGGACGCAGAGGTCGCAGGTTCAAATCCTGTCGCGCCGACGATACAAGGATTCCGGTACATGGGTGAGAGAATCCTTGGCAGGGGCAACCTCAGAGGCTTTTAGAGAGTTTCTGGGGTTCTTTTTTTGCATTCAAAAGTTTTAGAAAGGCTCTATGTCAAAAAAACTGTCGCACGAATTTTCGCGCGACAGTTTTTTCTTATTCTACCGTTACAGATTTTGCCAGGTTACGTGGCTGATCCGGATTTAAGCCTTTTCCAACGGATGTGTAATATGCAATCAGCTGGAAAATTACAACAGATTCAAAAATCGTAAATTCGTCGGATACATCCGGAAGATTGATGTGTACATCACAGATAGAAGGATCTGTGATTTCTTTGTCTTTGGACAAAAGAATGACATAAGCACCACGGGCTTTTACTTCCCGGATATTGGAAATAACTTTGCTGTATACATGTTTCTGGGTAGCAGCGGCAATGACAGGAACCCCTTCACTGACCAAAGCAATGGTTCCGTGTTTTAATTCACCGGCAGCATAGGCTTCGGCATGAATATAAGAAATTTCCTTTAATTTCAAAGCACCTTCCATGCAAAGGGTATAATCGAGTCCACGACCGATAAAGAACGCGTTGTTGGCATTGATCATGCGTTTGGTCAGCTGTTCAATATCAGGAGCTTGTGCAAGAACTTCCTCGATGTAATTTGGAATTTCCTGCAGTGTTCCAATAAATGTACGTGCTTCTTCGACAGAAATCTTTTGCTGTTTCATGGCAAGTTTGCATGCAAGCAGGTAAAAAGAAGCAACCTGAACGGTGTATGCTTTTGTACTTGCAACAGCGATTTCCGGACCGGCATGTGTATATAATACATAGCTGCTTTCACGTGCAATGCTGGAGCCTTTTACATTTACAATAGACAGTGTTTTCTTTGTATATTTATTTGCAAGGCGAAGAGCTTCCAAAGTATCAATGGTTTCTCCGGACTGGGATACGACGATCACCATGGATTTTTCATTGATTACCGGTTCTTCATAGCGGAACTCCGATGCGATTGCCACGGTAACCGGAATATGCAGGCGGTTCTGGATCATTGTTTTTCCTACCATTCCCGCGTACATTGCAGTACCACAGGCAACGATCGTAATGTCGCTTACATTTTCAAAGAAGGAATCCGCAATGGCATCTTCCGAAAAATCCGGAAGCATATCTTTGATACGTGGGGTAATGGTTCTTGTGATGGCAGCCGGCTGTTCATGAATTTCTTTGATCATGAAATGCGGATAACCATCTTTCTGGGCTGCGGTAACATCCCAGTTTACTTCCATATATTCCGGTTCTACGGAATGACCGTCTAAATCTTCTAACGTAATGCCGTCCGCAGTCATAGTTAAAATATGATATTCCGGCACGATGAAATAACGCTTGTTGTATGCGATAAAAGCAGTCAGGTCAGATGCAATAAAAGCACCGTCATCACAGTATGTTGCAACCATAGGGCTGACATTTCTTACCGCATAAATTTCACCCGGATGATCCTTGAACAGAACGCAGAAGGCAAAGGAACCTTCAATTTCGGCTACTGCTTTGCGCAGAGCTTCTTTTGGATCTCCTTCGTAGAGTTTATTGATCAATGCGGCGGCAACTTCGGTATCCGTCTCGGAAATCAGTTCATCCGTCAGATCGTATTTGGTGGCGAGATCATGATAGTTCTCGATGATACCATTGTGGATCAATGCAACCTGTCCGACCTTATGAGGGTGTGCATTGGCATTGGTAACGCCACCATGGGTTGCCCAGCGGGTGTGACCGATTCCACACGTAGAATTGTTATCATCATCGCAGATGGCACGAAGATCTTTTACTTTTCCGACAGTTTTCCGAAGTGAAATTTTTCCGGTATCTTTAAAGTACGCAATTCCCGCACTGTCATATCCACGGTATTCGAGACTTGCAAGTCCTGTCAATAAGACATCCTGGGCTTTTAATTTACCTGTAAATCCAATAATTCCACACATAATTGAAATCTCCTTTTTCTCATATAATTTTATGATCCCGATATTGTTTTCGTTCATCAGAATATTTTTCATTGTGCATTATGTGGTAACACGTAAGTGTTATCAACTATGCCAATTGCTTCGCATAAGCAAATTCTCATGCAATTGGCTCCATCGGGGTACGAATCCTTTGTTCGGATGTTACCATCCTGTTTGTGATTCGTATGCGCAGCCCCATTCCTGCGTTCAGGCATCCGCCGAATCTTCGATCACCTGAATCCTCGTTAACCCTTGTGGTACATATCACAGGGTACATGGCGCTAAAGTTTTTAACTTTTCGAAATCTGTTTCTCCTTTCTATAACAGACACCCCCATCTTAACATAAACACCGGGGTTCTCACAACCGAAAATATCCACAGAGATTTACAGTAATTGCATAAATTTTTCACGTTACTTACAATCTTAAAAAAATTTATACATCTTTGCCTTTGGTATGATATGATTAATTCCAAATGAAAAACATACAGGGAGGAATCTATGGACGAACAGACAAAACAAAAACGAAAAGATATCGTGGGGTGGGTGATTTACATAGCAGTTCTTCTTGCCATTATTATCACATTCCGTTGTTTTTTGATGATCGGGCGGGTGCCATCTGAGAGTATGGAACCGACACTGATGGTTCATGACTGGCTCATCGGAGACCGTCATGCATATGAGGAAGAAAAACCACAACGCGGCGATATTGTCATGTTTTATCAGAAAGATGAAAATGAAACCATGGTCAAACGTGTGATCGGACTTCCGGGGGAGACGGTTTCTTTTGTCGGAGGAAAAGTATACATCAATGGGGAACCGCTGGATGAATCGGCTTATCTGGATGACACTGTCGAAACGGATTGTGGAGAAGAAGATAAAACCTTTACCGTTCCGGAGGGCGCTTATTTCATGTTGGGGGATAACCGGGAAATTTCCCTGGATGCGCGATATTGGAAACATACCTACATTACAACGGATGACATGAAGTCGAAGGAAATCCTTATCATCCCGTTTCACAGGCTTCCGTGGTTTTAACCCTTTTGTGTCTTGACACCTGACGGGCATGTGAGTATACTCTATGTAATATGTTGAATGTAACAAGAAATGTCTGTATAGAAGGGTATTTCGTGAAAAGGAGTATTTTATGTTAACGACAAGAGAACTGCAGGACGAGATCATCCGCCTGAAGAAAGAAAAGGATATCTGTATTCTGGCACATGCATATCAGAGTCATGATATCTGGGAGGTGGCTGATTATGTAGGGGATTCCTATGGGCTGAGCGTGCAGGCTGCCAAGGCAGCGCAGAGCACTGTGCTGATGTGCGGAGTCCGTTTTATGGCAGAGACGGTCAAGATTCTGTCCCCACAGAAAAGGGTATTGTTATCCAACAGCAATGCGGGATGTCCGATGGCAGAACAGATGGATGTGGAACTGATTTCCGGGGTGAAAAAGATGTATCCGGATTATACCGTGGTAGCGTATATTAATACGACTTCCGAGTTAAAAACGATTTGTGATGTCTGTGTAACTTCCTCATCGGCAGTTCAGATTGTAAAGAATATAGAGAATAAAAATATTTTGTTTATCCCGGACTGCAATCTGGGAAAATGGGTGGCTGATCAGGTGCCGGAGAAAAATATCAAACTGCTGCAGGGGGGATGTCCAACGCATGTCCGCATGTCGAAACGGGATGTGGAAAAAGCGCGAAAGACACATCCGGACGCACTTCTTCTGGTACATCCGGAATGTCTGCCGGAGGTTTCCGAACTGGCGGATTATCGGGGAAGTACAACCGGAATCATGGACTATGCAAAGAAAAGTGATGCAAAGGAATTCATTATCGGAACCGAGAACAGTATCGTGCAGCATCTGCAGTTTGCATGTCCGGACAAGCAGTTTTATCCATTATCAAGAGACTGTGTCTGCCACAATATGAAACTGACCACACTCGGAGATGTGTATCAGTGTGTAAAGGGCACCGGCGGAGAGGAAATCAAGCTGGACGAAGAAGTGCGTATAAAAGCAAAACGCTGTATTGATACCATGCTGGAACTTGGCAATTAAAGCAGGTCAGCCTGCAAAGATGCGCGACCTGCGGAGTCAAAGATGATGCTGTGTCTCCGCAAGGGCGCGAAAGTGTGCGGTAAACGCACACTTTATTTTTTTACCGATTTTACAAGGGAATCCAATGTAACAGTTGTGGTGGTATCACCGGCAAGGAGCGTGTACGTTTCTCCGCTGGTGAGCTTTGGACAACTGATTACAAATGGTGTTTTTTTCGTGGATATCCGGTTTCATCCGGTCCTCAAAGACTTCTGTTATCTGCCGGTACTGTGTACGGTTGAGCAGATATTTCATTTTGTATCGTTTAAAGATCATTTGATCACTCATGATGGTTCTCCTTTATTTTGATAGGATCAGTATAGCGGGGGAACTTTAAATGAACTTTAAAAGGCACACAGGTATTCTGAAAACAATTTATGAAGAAAGAAAAGGAAAACTTAAGAGAATCTAAATTGACTTGCAACATAAACTTATATAAAATAAAAAGCGCGGAGATGTTCGCAGAGTTCATTTCAAACGAAGAGGAGGAATTTTATATGATATGTCCGAAGTGCGGCAGTGAAATGCCGGATGACAGTGCGTTCTGCACCAGATGTGGAGCCAGCTTACATACAGGAACACAGGAAAATCAGAATTCGCAGGGAGGACCACAGCAGGGAAATCCGCAGGGGACGCCATACGGCTACGGAAATCCACAGGGAAACAACGGAGCGTATTATGGCAATCCACAGATGAACAATGGGATGCCGTACGGGCAGCCTTATGTAGATCCAAAGGATCATTCCGCAGAATTTGACGGAAAGGATATTGCAGATCACAAACTGTTTGCAATGCTTCCATATCTTCTGGGAATTTTAGGAACCATCGTGGCACTTCTTGTGGCGAAGGATTCTCCTTATGTCGGATTTCATGTGCGTGAGGGAATCAGGATCCTTGTGTCTGAAGTTCTGCTGGGACTGATTACCGTAGTGTTCTGCTGGACCGTTGTCGTTCCGATTGCAGCAGCCATATGTTTTATCATTTTACTGGTTGTCCGTATCATCAGTTTTGTTAACGTCTGCAATGGAAAGGCAAAGGAAGCTGCTATAGTCAGCAATTTCGGATTTTTGAAATAACTTATAAAGATCCAATGAAAAAGAGAAGAAGATTCTGCATGCTATGTAAGAATCTTCTTCTCTTTTTTGTGGAAACATGGGATGTTTAATTGAGAAGAATGGAAAAAGTCAGGGAATTTCCATCTTCACTTTTGGCAGAAATTTTCCCTTTGTGTGCGGTTGCAATGGCGTAGACTACGGTAACATCTTTATACATAGAAGATAAGACGGGAACCTTAAATAAACTTAAAACATTCGTAAGTTTTGCCGTTTTACAGGACAACATATTTTTTACATTGAATTTACATTAGTCTGGTTATGCATTTTACACAGACCCGATAAGATAACAACTGTAATGAGGAACAACATGAAAGAAAGAGGAGAAAATCATGAAAAACAAACTTGTAAAAATGATGGCTTTACTGACAGCAACAACAATGGTCGCTGCAGGTGTGATGGGATGTGGTTCTGACAGCAGTGATGCAAGTGCTGATGCAAATACAGATACAACGGCATCTGATACAACTGCAAATGCAGATACAACAGATGGAGCGGATCTGAGTGGAACCGTTACACTGGCAGGAAGTACTTCCATGGAGAAACTTGCAAATGCCATGAACGAAGCATTCATGGAGAAATATCCGAACGTTTCCGCAACCGCAGAGTTTACAGGGTCCAGTGCAGGAATCGAGTCTCTTACAGCCGGCAGCGTTGATATCGGAGATGCTTCCCGTGCCCTTTCTGACGATGAGAAAAGCCAGGGTATCGTAGAGAACATTGTGGCAATTGATGGTATCGCAGTTATTACAGATACAGCAAACACAATCACAGATATTAAGTCTGAAGATCTTGCAAAAGTATATACCGGAGAGATTACAAACTGGAAAGATCTCGGCGGACCGGATGAGCAGATTGTAGTCATCGGCCGTGAGGCAGGATCTGGTACAAGAGATGCATTTGAGGAACTGATGGATGTAAAGGATTCCTGCAAATATGCACAGGAACTTGATTCTACAGGTGCTGTTTTAGCAAAGGTTGCAGCAACTCCGGGAGCAGTTGGATATGTATCTCTGGATGTGCTGGATGACACCGTAAATGGATTAAAGATCAACTCTGTAGAGCCGACAGAAGACAATATTCTTGCAGGAGACTATGTATTACAGAGACCGTTTGTAATGGCTACCAAGGGTGAGATTTCTGAGCAGAGCAAGCAGGTACAGGCATATTTCGACTTTATCAACTCTGCAGACGGACAGAATGTTATCAAGTCTGTAGGACTGATCATCCCAAACAGCAAATAATGCAAATTAAGAAACACGTAAACAGGCAAACGAGGATAAAGATATGACAGGCGGCAAAGCAACAAAGCACATCGTGGAAACGATTGCAAAAGTAATATTTCTTATATGCGCAGCCGTTGCCATCGTAGCAGTTCTTTCCATAACGGTTTATATGTTTGCAAAGGGCACCCCGGCACTGGCAAAGGTCGGGGTGATAGACCTGTTATTTGGAACTGTATGGCAGCCGACAGCAGCAACACCATCTTATGGTATTTTATATATTATTCTGACTTCTATTGTAGGTACTGCAGTGGCAATTCTGATCGGTGTACCGATTGGAATTCTGACAGCGGTATTTATCACAGAGGTTTCCAATAAAAAGCTGGCAGCGATTGTACAGCCGGCGGTAGAGCTGCTGGCAGCAATTCCGTCTGTAATATATGGACTGCTTGGACTTATGGTTTTAAATCCATTGATGTACCGCCTGGAAAAACGGGTGTTTGCGGGAAGTACAACCCATCAGTTTACCGGTGGTTCCAATCTGCTTTCTGCGATTATTGTACTGGCAATCATGATTCTGCCTACGGTAATCAATATCAGTGTTTCCTCCATCCGAGCAGTACCCAGACATTTAAAATCTGCTTCGCTTGCACTGGGAGCAACACATATCCAGACGATATTTAAAGTTATGATTCCGGCAGCAAGATCCGGTATTATGACAGGTGTGGTTCTTGGTATCGGCCGTGCGCTCGGAGAAGCCATGGCAATCAATATGGTTGCCGGAGGTTCGGTAAATCTGCCGCTTCCGTTCAACTCGGTACGTTTCCTGACCACACAGATTGTCAGTGAGATGAGTTATGCGGAAGGACTTCACCGGGAAGTGCTCTTTACGGTAGGATTGGTACTGTTTATCTTTATTATGATCATCAATCTGGTGCTTGCACAGGTGGAAAAGAAAGGAGCCGTTGAAAAATGACAGGAAGTAATACAAGTATTCGCACGAAAACCAGGCATCCGGCGGATTTCTTTACTTATGTTGCCATCTATGTGTGTGCAATTCTTTCCGTTGCGCTGCTTCTCGGAATCATTGTGTATGTATTTGTCAAAGGTATCCGGAGCGTTAACTGGGAATTCCTTACCAGTGTCACTTCGGTGTTAAAAGGAACAACCGGTATTGCGGGAAATATTGTAAATACGCTTTATATCATAATTGTAACCATGCTGATTGCTACCCCCATCGGTGTCGGGGCAGCGGTTTATCTGAATGAGTACGCAAAACCGGGAAAACTGGTCAGTATGATTGAGTTCGCAACCGAGACATTGGCAGGTATTCCGTCCATTATCTTTGGTCTGTTTGGGATGATGTTTTTCGGACAGACACTTCATTTGAAGTATTCGATCCTGACGGGTTCCTTTACCCTGACGCTGATGGTACTTCCATTGATCACGCGAAATACACAGGAAGCATTAAAAACCGTTCCGGACAGTTACCGCAGCGGTGCCATCGGTCTGGGAGCAGGAAAGTGGCATATGATAAGGACTATTTTACTGCCGTCAGCGATGCCGGGAATCATCACCGGTGTTATTCTTGCCATCGGACGAATTGTCGGTGAGTCAGCAGCCCTGTTGTTTACGGCGGGAAGTTCGGGTCTCCTCCCGAAGAGCTTTGCCGATCTGTTTACAAAGGCGAAAATGCCGGCCGGAACTCTTACCATTCAGCTTTACCTGAGTGCGACTAAGGGTGAATTCGGAGTGGCATTCGGTATTGCAGTGGTTCTGCTGATGATTGTTCTTGGCATTAACCTGCTTACCAAAGCGCTGGCAAAGAAATTTGATGTCAACCGCAGATAAATAAATATATATATAAAGAAATCCTTCGGAAAACCGCTTTCGAAGGATTTTTGCGTATTTTTGAAAAGCTATGCGCTGGTAGGCATGGGAACATGCGTCAGGTTCTGCCGCACCTCCTGAAACTGTTCCGGAATATCTTCTATAGGCATGTTTTGCAGTACATCGGTGGTGCCGGCTTTTAATGCGGTTTCGTAATACCAGCATTTATAATCCAGGGTATTAAGTGTCTGCTGCAGGGAAGCCATCTGCTCCAGCAAGACGGTGCGCTGGTGCTGGAATAACTCTAAACGTTCCTGAATTGTGGAATCTCCCTGTTGCAGAAGGACAATGTATTTTTTGATATCTTTGATTGACATTCCTGCTTTTTTCATACATTCGATGATCTGCAGCCATTCGTAGTCTTTCTCCCGAAACATCCGGATACCGCCGGAAGAACGTTCCACAAAGGGAAGAAGGCCTTCTTTATCGTAATATCGTAGCGTGGAACCCGCAAGCCCAAGCATTTTTGCCATTTGTCCAACCGTATATGTCATATGCACATTCTCCTTTTTGTAATTGCTTTTTTCTTGGATTATAAATTTCTCTGTGAAATCAGTCAATGGCTGTTTTACGGGTTTCTTAGAAAACTGATTATCCCACAATAAAACGAAAGGCACTTGATTTCTCAGGTGCCT
>UMHV01011712.1_pt1 | contig 21856 bp, 19 predicted proteins | sample 1965621 | NCBI WGS metagenome assembly UMHV01 (sample SAMEA4836108, study PRJEB28245) | human gut metagenome | biome: gut microbiome; material: fecal sample | place: Denmark | collected 2008 | reverse complement strand
GGGTCGTGCCCTGCTGGGTAAAGGCCAGAAATTTGCCCCGCCACGCATTGCGCACTCCGCTGGCCGGGTCCTGCGAGAAATCCCGGACGCTGACCTCCCAGACGCTCCGCTTCGACGCCGGGATGACCGGCCGTTTGTCCTGTTCCCAGCCCGGCGGGTCGGTGCGGGCCAGATCCACGATCATGCTCCGCGCCCCGTTCACGCCCGCCGCGCGGGCATAGGGGTCAGCGGTGGTCACGCTGCCCCACTCGGTGGTCACGTTGAAATTATAATACTTCCCGTGCTGGTCGCCGGGCAGGTAAACGCCCCAGACGCCCTGCCCCCACGGGCTCAGCGGCAGACTGCCGATGCAGGCTCCGCCGTCGCCTTTCCGGTAAAGATCGACCCGGACCGACTGCGCCGTGGGTGCCCACAGCCGCAGGTGGGTGCCCGATGGGGAATACGCCGCGCCCAGCGGCCCCTGATAGTCGGTCTGACGGGCAAACTCCTCGCTTTCGAACCATGCTTTCCATTGTGCAGGCGTTTTCATTGACTCTCATCCTTTATCCTAACATTCCCGCCCTCGCCAGAGGCAGGCCTTTTGAAATTAGTGTACCCGGCTTGCGCGGATTTTGCAAGAGTTTCCTTGCAAATGGGGTTGCGGTACACTATACTGAAAGAAATGAACCGATCACGGAGGCGATGACATGGCATACACAGACGATTGGGAGACCCTGATGAATGGAGTCTTCGGGCCGGGCGGCAGATTCAAGGCCGCCCCCGGCACTCCCGCCGAACCCCGGCAGCAGCCAAACAGCACGCTGAACGACCTGAACGCGGCGCTTCTGGAACAGCAGAAAAAGCTGGATGCGATGCTCAAGGCTCAGTCGGCCCAGCTGAAGACGCAGGACACCGCCGCCGAGGCCGCGCTGGCCGACAGCCGCCGGATGCTGCGGGACATGGAGAACGACGGTCTGCTGGCCAAAGGCACCACCGACGTGAAACCTGAACATCTGGGTAGCTTCGAGGGGCTGGCCGACGAAGTCCGGCAGACCGTGCTGGGGCAGGACGCCTTTGTGGACGCGGTCGTCCGCGCCATGCGCCGCCCCTTTGTGCTGGGCACCGAACCGCCCGCCGCCCGGAACGTCATCCTGCTGAGCGGCGGCACCGGCACCGGGCGGCACTTCGCGCTGGAGGAGACCGCCCGCTGCATGGCTGCGCGGGGCCTGCTGCAAAACGACCAGATCGCCGCGCTCGACCTGGCGCTTTACGCGAATCCCGCCGCCGAAAAGCTCTTTTTGCAGGACCTCTACGCCGCGCTCCACGCCCCCGGCGAGATCGTGGTCTTTGAGCACTACGAGAGCTGCTGCCCCAGCTTTCTGAAGACGCTGTCCGACCTGGCCGTCCGGGGCAGCGCCCCGCTCTCCAGCCGGTACATCGTCAACCGGGACGGCATTCTGGTGGACGCCGGAACGGCCTTGGCCCCCGGCGCGGTCAGCCGTCTCGACCCCTGCGGGAAGTACCTCATCTTCTTCTCGAACAAGGGCCGCGCCGCCATGGCGGACAAGTTTGGCGCAGGCATGATCTCGGCGCTGGGCGATGTCTGTGAGACGACCGCCTACCAGCAGGCAGACCTTGCAGCCCTCGCCGCCCAGCAGCTGAACGCGCTGGCCCAGAAGGTCACGGCCCGGCTGGGTCTGACCCTCGCCGCCGGGGCCGATGTGCGGGATTACGTCGCCGCCCAGTGCACCCCCCAGAAGGGCGCAGCCGGGCTGTCCGGCTGCTGCGACCGCATCTTCCGCGCTCTGAGCGAATACTGCCTGCAAACGGACAAGCCGCTCACCGGCACCGTGACCCTGACCGCCGCACCGGAGGGCCTGCTCTTCCGCCTGCACGATGCCGCCCCGGCCCCGCTGTTTGACCTGCTGCCCGCTGCCTACACCGGCGCACTGGATGAGATCCGGGCCGAGATCTCGGAGCTGGTCGGTCTGGCCCCAGTCAAGGAATACGTGTTCGGTCTGGCCGACAATCTGCAGGTCCAGCAGCGCCGCGCCGCTGCGGGCATGAAAACAGCCAGTCTTTCGATGCACATGATCTTCACCGGCAACCCCGGCACCGGCAAGACCACCATCGCCCGGCTGGTGGCCAAGTACCTCAAGGCCATCGGGGCGCTCAAGGGCGGGCAGCTGGTGGAGGTAGGCCGCGGCGACCTCGTGGGCCGCTACACCGGCCACACCGCACCGCTGACCAACAGCGTCATCGAGAGCGCCCTCGGCGGCGTCCTCTTCATCGATGAGGCCTACAGCCTCTACCGCGGCGAGCAGGACAGCTTCGGCCTCGAAGCCATCGACACCCTCGTCAAAGGGATGGAAGACCACCGCGACGAGCTTGTGGTCATTCTGGCCGGATACACCAGAGAGATGGAGACCTTCCTCACCGCCAACAGCGGTCTGGCCAGCCGCTTCCCCAACAAGATCGAGTTCCCGGACTACACCGCCGACGAGCTGCTGCAGATCACCCACGTCCTTGCAAAAAACAAGGGCTACACCCTCTCGGAGGCCTGCGAAGAGCCGCTGCGGAACTACTACGCCCGCCGTCAGGCCGACGACGCCCGCACCGCCGGCAACGGCCGTCTGGCCCGCAACACCCTCGAAAAGGCCATTTTCCACCAGAGCCGCCGCCTCGTCGCCGAGCCCGCCGCCGCGCTGGATGTGCTCCTGCCGAGCGATTTAGAACTAGACGAATAATTGCAGAACCACGCAAAAAACGGACCGCTGAAACGGTCCGTTTTTTCTTGTTTAGCGATGTTCTTCCGCCAGCTGTTCGGCCAGCGCCCGCATCCCGGTGCGGACGTCTTCGGGCGCAAGGACTTCCACCTTGCCGCCAAAGCCCGCCACCCAGCCGTAGAACGGCTCGCTGATGCAGATGGGCACATCAAAGTGGAAGCGCCCATCCTCCTCCGGCAGGAAGGTCGGCGAAGCGCCGAACCGCTCCCGCATGGCGTTTTCGAGGTCGGCCGTACAGCGCAGGGTCACACGCCGTTCGGGGCCGCCGTACATGCTGAAGTGCTTGCGCAGGTAGGCGGGCAGATCGAAATTGGCAAACTGCTCCCGGCCGCGGCGGGGCAGCTCCAGCACCCGGACGCCGGACATCCGGTCCACCCGGTAGTGGCGGATGCCCACCGGCTCCTTTTCGTCCTGATAGGCGATGAGGTAATAGCAGCCGTTCTCCCACGCCATCTGCCATGGGCTGATGACCCGCTTTTCTGGCCGACCCACTTTTTTGTAGTGGAACTCTACCATCCGGCCGGTGTTGATGGCCTCGTGCAGCGCGTCGATGCTGTACAGCAGGCTCCTGCTGTCGGTCTTGGGGCGACCGTCCACGTAGACCTGACGCTGCAGCTGGCTGCCCTCGTAATTGGAGCAGAGCTTTTCCAGCTTTCGGATCAGGCGGCGGCTCGTGGCGCTGGACACCACCCGGCTGGCCTGCACGGCGTCCACCAGCAGCTTCAGCTCGGCCAGGTCAAAGGTGCGGCTGGCCAGAAAATAGCCGCCGCCCCGGCCCCGCCGGAGCTGGATGTCGTACCCCAGTGCGTTCAGCGCGTCGATGTCGCTGTACACGCTCTTGCGCTCGCAGAGGATGCCCTGCTGTTCCAGCAGCCCCACCAGCTGGGGCACGTTCAGCAGGTGGTTTTCGTCGGTCTGTGTCTCAAAGATGCGCAAAAGCGCCAACAGCTTGGATTTCTGGCCTTCCTGCTTGGGCATAGGTTCACCTCATTCGGGGAGCTTCTTGTCGAACGCGGCACGGCGCCGGGTGGAAAGGCGGAACATCTCTTCGAGCTTTTCGCGGTCGCCCGCCACCAGCGCGTTGCGCAGTGCGCCGAGCGCGGCGTCGAACTGGTCAATCTCCGAGATGAGGTTGTCCCTGTTCCAGAGAAACAGTTCCGCCCACATTTTGTCGTTGATGCGTGCGATGCGGGTCAGATCCCGGAAGGAGTCGCCCGTGTACTCGCACAGCGAGGTGTTGTCGTTGGCGCACATCAGGCTGACGGCGATGGCATGGCACAGCTGGCTGACATAGCCGACCATCCGGTCATGCTCCTGCACGGTCAGGGTGCAGATGTGTTTGAAGCCCAGCACCTCGGCCAGCTCCCGGACCCAGGCGATGGCCTCCGGGGTATTCTTCCCGGTCGGGGTGATGATGAAGTTCGCCGGGGCAAAATTCACCTCGGCGGCGTGTTCCACGCTGGAGGTCTCGCGGCCTGCCATCGGGTGGCTGGCGATGAACTCGACCCCCGCCGGGCAGAGGGCCTGCACCGGCTCCACCAGGCCGGTCTTGACGCCGGACACATCCGTGAAGATGCAGCCGGGCTTGAGGAGCGGGCCGTACGTCCGGAACCACTCGATGAGGGCCGTGGGGTAGAGGCCGAAGATGATGTGGTCGGCCTCCCGGACAAGGTCTTCAAAATCGTGGGTTTTGCCCCGCTCGATGTAGCCATGGTCGAGCGCAAACTGCAAGTGGCCCTCGCTGCGGTTGATGCCGTCCACATGGAACCCGGCTTTGGAGAGTTCCAGCGCATATTTGCCGCCCAGCAGGCCGAGGCCCACCACGAGATAACGTTTCGTTTTATCCAACATCTTCTACCTCCGCGCCCAATGGCTTGATGGCTGTAAAGAAATTCGGCCAGCTCTTCATGATGGCCTCGGCGCCGTCGATGGGCAGCCGCAGCCCCGCCGCCAGTGCCAGCACCGACAGGCTCATGACGACCCGGTGGTCGTTGTGGCCGGAGAGGACGCCGTCCGGCGCATGGAGCGCCCCGGCACAGCCCTCGATGGTGATGGTGCCGCCCGCGCTGGACAGCACCCCGCCGCATTTGCACAGCTCTGTTTCCATGGCTTCGATGCGGTCGCTCTCCTTGATGCGGAGGCGTTCCGCGTTCCGGATGACCGTCTGCCCCTCGCAGAACAGGCCCAGCACCATCAGCACCGGGCCGAGGTCGGGGCAGTCGGCCAGGTCGATGTCCGTGCCGTGGAGCGGCGCTTTCCGGAAGACGATGCCCTGTTCGGTGCGGGAACAGTCGGCCCCGCACCGGCGCAGGATGTCCAGAATGGCCGCATCGCCCTGCAAGGTCGGTTCGGCCAGACCGGTCAGCGTGACGCCGCCGGTGACAGCCCCCAGCACCGCCGGGAAGGCCGCCTGGCTGTAATCGCCCTCGACGGTGTAGTCCCAGGGGCGGTATGCCTGCCCGCCGGGGATCTCCAGCGTCGTTTCGTCCACCCACCGGCTCGTGACGCCGAACGCCGCCTGAACGGACCGGGTCATGTCGATGTAGCTGCGGCTCTCCACCGGCGGGAGCAGGTGAAGGGTGCTGGTGCCGCCCAACAGCGGCAGGGCGAACAGCAGCCCGCTGATGAACTGGCTGGACACATTGCCCGCCAGCGTATAGTCCCCGCTGGAGAGCGCCCCTTCCACAGTCAGGCCGGAAGGACTCTGCACAAAGCGGAGGCCCTGCTCCCGGTACAGCGCTTCATACACCGACTGGGGCCGCTCCATCAGCCGCCCGCGGCCCACAAAGGTCACTTTCTGACCGGTGAGGCTGGCCAGCGGGATGAGGAAGCGCAGGGTGCTGCCGCTCTCGCAGCAGTCCACCGGGGCTTCCACGGGCAGAAAACGGCCCAGTCCCTCCACCACTGCATCGTTCCCGCCGGTGGTGACGCGGGCGCAGAGCTGGCCCGCCGCCGCGAGGGTGGCGGCGATGTCCTTGCTGAACTCCAGATTCCGGATGTGCGAGGTGCCCTTTGCCAGCGCCGCACAGAGCACGGCCCGGTGCGCCATGCTCTTGCTGGGCGGGGCCATAATGACTCCGTCAATGTTTCTGTCTGGTTGGATCGTGATCTGCATTTGCAGCCCTCCTTCTGCCCGTTCTGCCAAACGCTCTCCCTGCGGGAGAGCTGGGGCCTGAGAGGGTCACATCTCCCGCCCGATGGCCCATGCGACCTGGCGGCACTTGGCCATAGCCTGTGCAAAGCTATCCGGGGTCAGGCACTGGGCACCGTCGCTCCATGCGTGGCGGGGGTCGTAGTGGACCTCCACTTCCAGACCGTCGGCACCGGCGGCCACCGCAGCGATCATCATCGGCTCCACGAGGTTGGCCTTGCCGGTGGCGTGGCTGGGGTCCACGATGACGGGCAGATGGGTCTTTTCGTGGATGATGGGCACGGCGGAAAGGTCCAGCGTGTTGCGGGTATACTTTTCAAACGTGCGGATGCCGCGCTCGCAGAGGATGACCTGCTCGTTGCCGCCGGCCATGATGTACTCGGCGCTCATGATCCACTCCTCGATGGTGTTGCACAGGCCGCGCTTGAGCAGGACCGGCTTGTGCATTTTGCCCACGGCCTTGAGCAGCTGGAAGTTCTGCATGTTGCGGGCACCGATCTGCACGACATCGACATACTCTTCAAACTCCGGGATGCGGTCTTCGCTCATCAGCTCGGAGACGATGGGCAGGCCGGTGGTCTCGCGGGCCTTGACCATGTCGAGGATGCCCTCGGTCTCCAGACCCTGGAAGGAGTAGGGAGAGGTGCGGGGCTTGTAGGCACCGCCGCGGAAGAGGGCAGCACCGCCGGCCTTGACGCTCTGGGCAATGCGCAGGGCCTGCTCCTCGCTCTCGATGCTGCACGGGCCGGCCATGACGGCGATCTTCTCCCGGCCACCGATCCGGACGCCGCCGCAGTCGATGACCGAGTCGGCGGGGTGGAACAGGCGGTTGGCGCGCTTATACGGGGCCGACACACGGGTCACGTTGTCGATCCAGGGGTTGGCGAGCACATCGCGCTCGTCGATCTTGGTGGTGTCGCCCACCAGACCGAAGACGTTGTAGTCCTTGCCGGTGATCAGGGTGACATCGAGGCCCTGCTTTTCAAAGCGGTCCACGATCTTTTCCAGTTCTTCCTTCGGGGTGCCTTTTTTCGTCGAGATGATCATCTTCTTGCATTCCTTTCCCTTTTATCAACGTGTCAACCTCTCAGCCACTGCTGAGAGGTTTCTTTCCTTACTGCACCATATGCGATTGTGCGCCGCCGTCCAGCCGGAGCAGCTGCACCAGATAACTGCATGCGTGGAGATAGCCGCCGATGCCCTCGCCCGCAAAGCGGCCCTGACAGCCGAACGAGACGACGTCCGTGTTCCGGAACGGCTCCCGGCCGCTGGGTTCGCTCATGAGCACCTCCACGGCGGGCACACCGCAGAGCTGCAGCGCTTCCAGAATGGCCACGCTGTAATAGGCATAGCCGCCCGGATTGAGGATGATGCCGTCGGCGCGGCCTGCGGCCGACTGGATCTCATCAATGATGTCGCCCTCGTGGTTGGACTGGAAGAAATCCGGCTCAATGCCCATCTGCTGGCAGCAGACGTCCAGATAATCCAGCAGGCCGTTGTAGTCCACTTCGCCCTCCACACCGGGCTCGGTAAAGCGGGTGATGTTGACATTTGGCCCGTTAATGAACAAAAATCGCATCCAATGCCTCCAGTGCCGCCGCAACGGCGTCTGCAACGGTCGTTTCGTTCGGGATGACCGCATCGGCTGCGGCCAGATAGAGCGGGCGGCGCTGGGCTTCCATGGCTTTCAGCGCCTCGGCGCTGGTGGAGAGCGGACGCCCGCCGCCCACGGTCAGGGCGTCCAGCGGGCGGTCGATGAAGAGCACCACGCCGTTCTGCCGCAGGGCCCGCAGGTTTTCGGGCCGCTTGACGACTCCGCCCCCGCAGGAGAGCACCTGACGGCCCTCTCTGGCAAAGCGGGCGGTCTGCTCGGCCTCCCGTGCCCGGAAGCCGTCCTCGCCCTCTGCGGCGAAGAGATCCGGAATGCTGCAGCCCGCGGCCCGGACGATCTCCTCATCCAAGTCCACGAACCGCTTGCCCAGCCGGTCGGCCAGCGCGCGGCCGATGGTCGTTTTGCCGCAGGAGGGCATCCCGATGAGCGCCACGTTCAGCTGCTCTTTCCGGAGCTGGGCGGTGATGGCGCGGATCTCGGCCGGGGCATCGTCAAACTTGCGGTCCAGGAAGTATTCCGCCGCATACACGGCCTGGGCCACCAGCATTTCGAGGCCGCCCACGGCCACCGGCACACCCGCCTCCTCGGCGCGCAGGATCAGTTCCGTTTTGTCCGGATTGTAGACCACATCGAGGACGGCTTCCAGCCCCGGCATCGCGGCCACATCCAGATTGCAGACCCCCACGTTCGGGTACATGCCCGCCGGGGTGGTGTTGATGACAATGTCGGCCCCGCTGTGGACGGCTTCCGCATAGGAAAGCTCACCCTTTTCGGGGTCCGGATGCCGGCTGACAGTCAGCACTCTGGCCGCGCCCTTATCTTTTGCCACGGCGCTCGTGGTGTTGTGGGTGCCGCCGGTGCCCAGAATGAGAACGGTCCGGCCCGCGAACTCCACGCCGTGGGCATCGGCCAGGTAGGCAAAGCCGAGATAGTCGGTGTTGTAGCCGTAGAGCAGGCCGTTCCGGTTCACGACCGTGTTCACGGCCCTGATGGCCTTGGCGCGCGGGTCGATGTAGGAGCAGGATTCCATGACCAGCCGCTTATACGGGATGGTCACATTGATCGCCTTGAAGGCCCGCCGGGTCAGGAAGGCCCGCGCCTCCTCCTCGGTGGGCAGCGGGCACAGGTCGTACCGGTAGCCGCAGAGCATCTCGTGGATGATCTTCGAGTACGAGTGCCCCAGTTTGGAGCCGATGAGTCCGTATTCCATTTACAGCTCCTCCTTGCGGTAAGCGGTGGGCTGTTCCATCCAGGCCATGCCGTACTTCGCGGTCAGCAGGTCGCCGACGGCCAGCGCCGCTGCGCAGGTCTGCACGATGGCCGCACGGGGCACGATGCAGGGGTCGTGACGGCCCTGGATGGAAAGTTCCGCGTTCTGTTTTGCAATGTAATCCACGGTATCCTGTGGTTTGTAGATGCTGGGTGTGGGCTTGACCACGGTGCGGAAGACGACCGGCATCCCGTTGGAGATGCCGCCGTTCAGGCCCGCGTTGTGGTTGGTGGCCGTCACGATGCGGCCCCCCTGCATCCGGAAGGCATCGTTCGCTTCGCTGCCCTTCAGGTCGGCGAAGCCGAAGCCGGTGCCGAACTCGATGCCCTTGACGGCCGGGACCGAGAAGGCCATGTGGGCCAGCTCGCTTTCCACGCTGTCAAAATAGGGTTCGCCGATGCCTGCGGGCAGGCCGAGGATGGCGGTCTCCAGCGTACCGCCCACACTGTCGCCTGCGCTGCCTGCGGCGCGGATGGCCGCTTTCATCGGCTCTTCGGCCTCCCCGTTCAGCAGGGCGAAGCCATCGCCCCGGCTCAGCAGCGCTTCGGCCTGCGCCCCCAGTGCCGCCGGGTCATCCAGCGCAAAGGGGGTGTCTGCAACGCCCGCGCACCGCCCGATGTGGGTCACGATGTTGATGCCGGCCCGGTCGAGGGCCCCCAGCACCACCGCACCGCCTGCCACCAGCGCCGCCGTGATGCGGCCGGAAAAGTGTCCGCCGCCCCGCGCATCCTGAAAGCCATGGTATTTGGCATAGGCTGTGTAATCCGCATGGCCGGGGCGAAGCAGGTCGGCGGTCTTGGCATAGTCGCCGCTGCGGGTGTTCTGGTTCTCGATCATCAGGGCGATGGCGGTGCCGGTCGTCCGGCCGTTCACAACGCCGGAGAGGAACTGCACCCGGTCCGCCTCTACGCGGGGGGTGGACAGGCCGTCGCCCCGCGCCCGGCGCTTGTCCATGCAGGCGGCGAGGAACGCCTCATCCACCGGCACACCCGCCGCCATGCCGTCCAGCACGGCGCCGATGGCGCGGCCATGGCTCTCGCCGAAGATGGTCAGGGAGAGGGCAGACCCGAACGTGTTCTTCATGGTCATTCCTCCATGCCCAGCAGGGGGCGCAGGCCCTCTACCGGGATGGTCTCAGCGCGCCAGCAGCCCAGACCCGGCACCTTGATGATGGTGATCTGACCGCCCTGCGCTTTTTTGTCGTGCAGCATCTCGGACAGCACCTTTTCTTTGTTGTAGGTGGTGCGCAGGGGCAGGCCCAGGCGGCGGTAGACCGCCCGCACCCGCTTTTGCAGCGCCTTGGATTCGATCATGGGCAGCATCCCCAGCGCCACGCACTCGCCGTGGAACAGGCCCACGGTGCGGCGGCCCTTGATGCCCTTGACGGCCTCGATGCCGTGGCCGATGGTGTGGCCGAAGTTGAGGGCCTTGCGCATCCCACGCTCGGTCTCATCCTGCTCGACGATGTTTTTCTTGAACCGCAGGCTGCGGTAGATGATCTCATTGATCTGGCCGTCGATGTCGCCCTTTTCAAAGATTCCGAACAACTCCGGGTCGGCCAGCAGGCTGGCCTTGACCGCCTCGGCCAGGCCGTTGATGTAGTGGCGGCGGGGGAGCGTGGCCAGCGTATTCGGGTCCACGATGACCAGTTTAGGCTGCCAGAAGGCACCCACGATGTTCTTGGTGTCGCCCAGATCCACCGCCGTCTTGCCGCCGATGGAGGAATCGATCATCGAGAGCGTGGTGGTGGGGCAGTTGATGAAGTCGATGCCCCGCATATAGATGGAGGCCGCAAATCCGGCCAGGTCGCCCACGACGCCGCCGCCCACCGCCACGACCAGGTCGCCGCGGCCCATGTTGAAATCGAGCATCTGCTGTAAAACGCTCTCCAGGATCTTGAAGCTCTTGCTGGCCTCGCCCTGGGGCACCGTGATGATCCGGGCCTCGCGGCACTGGTCGGCCACCCGCTGGGCATACTGGGCCGGGACGCCGCTGTCGGTGACGACGGCCACCCTGCGGTCCAGCCGGGCGAACTGGTACAGGTTTTCCAGTGCGCCGTTCTTCAGGATGATGTCATAACTGCGCTCGCCCAGATTCATGGTGAGCTTGGTTCCGATAAAATCGCTCATTTGTTGTACACTCCTAACAGCCGTACCGTGCGGCAGACATGGTTCAGCGCGCGCAGCAGCGCGGCGGTCTCTTCGGCGGTGGGGTCGCCCACCAGCTCAACGTAAAAATAGTAATCGAAGGGGACATGGGGCAGCGGGCGGCTCTTGATGGATTCCATATTGTAGCCGCTGACACCGATGATCTGGATGACCTCGGCCAGCTTGCCGGGCTTGTTGTCCACCGTGAACAGCAGCGAGAAGCGGTTGCCCGCCGTGGGCTTTTCGCGGCTGAGGACGATGAACCGGGTGGTGTTGTCGCCATCGGTATTGATGCTGGGCACCAGAACTTCCAGCCCGTACAGCGCCGCCGTTTCCACGCTGGCGATGGCCGCCTGCGTCCGGTCGCCGCTCTCGGCCACGAACTTGGCTGCCATGGCCGTGTTGGGCATGGCCGTGGCCGGCAGGCGGAACTGTTTTAAGAAGGTCTCGCTCTGGGCAATGGCCTGCTGGTGGCTGTACACATGCTTCAGCTCGCTCAGCGGGGTGCCGGGCAGGACCAGCAGGTTCTGCGAGATGGGCAGGTCGTACACATCCACGACCCACAGGGCGGGGTGGTTGTAGCACAGGTCCAGCACGGCGGACACATCGCCCGCGTGGCTGTTCTCAAAGGGGACCACGCCATGGGCTGCATCGCCGCGTTCCACCGCGTCGAAGACCTCGTCCCAGGTGGGGTAGCTGACCGCCTCCGCATGGGGGAAGAGCGCCTTGAGCGCGATGTGCGCAAAGGCTCCCTCCACGCCCTGATAGGCGGCGCGGTTCCGGCCCAGCACCTCGGCCTCGTACTGCTTGGCCACATCCATCATGTGCTGTACGTGGTCGCGGTAATAGGGGCGCAGGGCAGGGTCCTGAATGCGCGCTTCGGCTTTGTCCAGCACCACGGCTTCCCGCGCGGCATCGAAGATCGGCAGGCCGTGGGCCTTTTTGTATTCGGCGACCGCCAGCACAGCTGCCATCCGCCGCTCGAACAGCGCGGCCAGCGCAGCGTCCACCGTGTCGATCTCCCGGCGGGCTTTGTCCAGTGCGTCCATGGGTTCCACATCCTTTATTTTCATGATACCGGAGATGATACGAAATGAGTATACCATAACCCGGACACAGAAACAACAAACCCCGCACCGGTTCTGTGCGGAGTTTTTTTCAGATTCCACCCATGAAAGACGAAAAAAATTGCAAAGAGAAATGGCCGTCGCATTACTCCTTCCGTCATCGCTTGCGCGATGCCACCTCTCTTTGAGGAGAGGGAGGCCTTCCCAGTATTCCGCCACGCCAAAAGCCCCCTATGGGAGGGGACTGGCACAGCGAAACTGTGACTGGGGGAGTATGCAGCAGCCATATACTCATAAATTTACATTCTGCCGGAGCCACTCATCAACCGCTGAATCTTTTTCTTTTGTAAGTCTCAAAATCGCATCTGAAGAAAGACAACGGTTCGATAGTTTCCTGTTGTGACTTGATTTGAAATCTATTTGTAAAAGTGCTTTAAGTTCCGGTAAACGTTTGGATGCTATTGCATTACTTGAAAGAATGCAGAACTGGCTTATTGGTAGAACATGGTAATCAAGAGTCTGAAGCAATGCCATCCCGCCAGAATAAAATTTACGTTTTCCTTGTCTATAGTAGAAAAACGTAAGTTCCCAAAAGAAATCTCTTTCCAAATCATGGCATATCACATAAGCATAGCTTTCATCCATTCTCAGGATTCCTTTAACGACATATCGTTCTTTTCTATCATTTAAGAAGGCCAATTCCACCTGAGCCTCATGCGATAATGATGTATGCATCACGTTCATTGTAAAGGTAGCAATACGACTTGAAAACTCGCTGCTGTTTTTGTTTTGTTCTTTAATATAGTAGGCATAATATGTTCGTCCCGCACACTTTTGTATAGGACTTGTAGCATATGTCTTTCGCTCAGCAGTTTGTTCGACAGAATGATTTTTTTCTTTATTCGAAAAGTCTTGAAATAGCATATCTTCAAGATTGACATCGAAAAAAACACAAAAATCTACGACTTTTTCAAACGTTAAGGACTTCTTTGCATTTTCGTACTGCGATACGAGCGATTGACTATGTATATGCAGCTTATTTGCAAATTCTTGTTGAGTGAGTTTTCTACTTTTTCGCAGATAGGCTATATTCCGGCCAATACGTTCATATAATTCAGACAGAGAGCAATCAGCCATAGTGTATCCCCTCCTTTATTCTCAAATATTTCCTGTCAGAGAATATTATATCATACGTGAATCTATATTTCCAGAACAAGGATAGACGTATTATCGAAATTAGTTTATAATTATGTCACCGAAAGGCCAGGCCACGGGAAGGCCATGGGTCTGCCTTTTCCGAGTAAAAAATTAAAAGGAGAAATAACAATGAATAACAAAATAACACCAAACAGTTGCTATGAAATGATGCCCAGTAGCAATGGAAACGTTGTTTCCTCCGTTCTGAGTGCGTTGCCCATGGCTATCGTCCGCCCGCTGCTGGAATATCGTCGAATGGATGGCCAGATTGACATCATCATTAGAGCAATTGAGGCCAATGAACGTACCCGCGAAGATATTATGAAAACAATTCGAGAACTTGGTACCGCCGGAAAGCTGACACCGGAATTGACGCAATATCTCTTTGCCGCCTACAATCAAGCCCTGATCCAGATGTGATTTCGCATAAAAATTATTAACTATTCAGCGTAGCTTAAGAAAATGAGATAGGCCTTCTCTAAAAGGAAGCCTATCTCATTTTTATTGTACTCCAAAATCACAATAAAATAACTACAACGTAAATATTTCTTCACCAAAAGTATCGTTTTAAATCTTCCCGGCTCCGTGCCTTCCCGTAATACCGGCCATAGGGGTTGTCGAGGTCGGCGGCGCGGGGCGGGGCGCGTTTTGGCTCCGGGGGCGGCGGGGCAGGCAGGTGGCGGGGGGCACCGACCTCCCGCTTGATCAGGCGGAACCGCATGGCATCAGTCCTCCGCACTGGCGGTGGAGACGGCCCCGGCAGTCAGCGCCTGCCAGAACGCTTCGCCGCCCTTGAGGTTGTCGGCGGTGCCGGAATTCCAGGCACCGCGCATCCCGACGTAGAACTGCGCCATGTATTCTTGGCTGTCGCCGCCCTGGGCGTGGGTGGTGTCGGCCTGGTATTCACCAAGGTCCAGCCCGGTCAGGGCGGGGCAGTCGGTCCACCGGTAGACCATGTTCCACCAGTCGCCGTCGCTGCCGGGTTCAGGCAGGCTGCCGTCGAGGTAGCGCAGGGTACCGGTGCTCTCTTCAAAGCCCGCCGGGTCGTACAGCAGGAAGACCGCGCTCAGACCGCCCTGCACATCGGCGGCCAGCTTGGTGGTGCCCGCCATGGTCAGGTAGGCTGCGCTCTCGGTCTGGGTCTCCTCGTCGGAGTAGTCCAGCGTATAGACGTTCAGAGTCACGACCACCTTGCCGTCGCCGTTCCGGTCTTCGCCGAATTGGGCAAGCTGGGTCTGGAGCGCGTTCACGGTATCCTCCGGCAGGTAGTAGGGGGCCACCACGGCCACATTGTAGTCGGCCTTGGTGGTAAAGAAATACTGCCCGATGAAGTTGTACGCCACAAAGGCCACGGCGATGCCGATGAGGATCACCCACTTCAGGTTATAATCCCACCAGTTGGCCCAGCGTTCTTTCCGGGTATACTGTTTTTCCCGGCGGGGTTTGAGGTCGCCGGGCTGGATGTCGCGTTCATAACGATAGCTTGCCATAGTTCTCCTTAAAGCTGTGCGAGGATGGTCTGGCGGACGGCTTCGGGCAGCTGTTTCTGCTCCGCCTTGCTCATGCCGACCGTCCGGATGGGCGGCAGGATGCGGATGTGGATGGAACCGGGAGTCGCACGATTGCCGTGGGCCTCGAACAGGCCGCGGGCACCGGAGATGGCTACCGGCACCACCGGGGCACCGGTCTTGATGGCGATGCGGAACGCACCGGCCTTGAACTCGCCTGCGCCGCCCTCTTCGCCCTTATAGCGGGTGCCTTCGGGGAAGATGACGAAGCTCTTGCCGCTCTCCACGATGGCCGTGGCATCGTTCAGCGCCTTGACGGACGCGCGGATGTCGTCGCGCTTGACGAAAACGCAGCCCAGCAGCTTCATCCAGCGGTTGAGCAGAGGGATCTTTTCCAGCTCCTCTTTCGCCAGGATGCCGTGGGGCGCATCCAGCGCCACCAGAAGCAGCGGGATGTCGTAGTAGCTGCGGTGGTTGCCCACGAAGACGCAGGAGCCGTCCTTTGGGATGTTCTCCTGCCCTTCCACCACCAGCCGTGCGCCGGTCACCTTCAGGATGCCCCGGCTCCAGTGCGGGATATGCTGGTTGATGATCTGCTCCACGGTATCCATGTCCCCGGCGGCGAGGGCGCGCTCGGCCCGGCGGAGCACACCGTAGTGGACGATCATATAGCCAAACAGATATACAAACATCGCGATCGTGCGAAGAATGCTCATGATACGTTCCTCCTTCTGGCCTGAAAAGCCTGTTTCATTGTACCACACTTTGGGCGAAAATGGGAGCCGAAACACTTTTTTTACAAATGAAGGGCTGGATGGCTTGCAAAATTCACAAAATCCGGGTATATTTATAGAAAGAAAGGTAGCACAATGGGCAGTTCCTTTTCCTTCTGCCCCGCGGCACCGAGCCAAACCAGAAAGGGTTCGAAACAAAATGGGTCTTTTTCCTTCTGCAAATGATTTCCGCAAGGCCGGGCCGGGCGTCGAGAAGGACACCCCCCGCAAAACAGGCATCGGCCGCTTTTTTGAGCTGGTCGGGCGCGACATGTCCGGCATGTTCCTGGCCAACCTGCTCACCTGCATCGGCTTTCTGCCGGTCATCTGCCTGGTGTATGTCGGTTTTCTGATGAACAACCTCACCGTCATGGTGGTCAGCGCCATTGCGGGCGGCATCCTGGCCGGCCCCGCACTGGCAGGCATGTACGACACCGTGCTCCGCGCCCTGCGCGATGAAGCAGGCTACTGGTGGACCACCTACCGCCGCGCGTTCAAGCGGAACTTCAAAGCCGCCATCCTGCCCGGCATCGTCTACTGCACCGTCATCACCATCCAGATCTTCCTCGTCTATTTCTGCTTCAACATGCTGTACCACGGCACCAACGTCGGTCTGCCCATGTGGGTGGCCACGGTGCTGAACCTGGTGCTGTTCCACATGCTGTTCGCCTACATGTGGCCGCAGGTGGTCCTGCTGGACCAGCCCTTCCACCAGACGCTGAAGAACTGCCTGAGCTGCATGATTGCCTTCCTGCCCCACGCGCTGGCGTCCGCCATCGTGACCATCCTGTTCTGGGGCGTCGTCATCCTGTGCATGCCGCTGGGCATCTTCCTGATGCTCATCTTCGGCTTCTGGTTCCAGACCGAGGTCTGCTGCCAGATCGTCTACGGCGACGTGAACCGCGTCTTCCACATCGAGGAGAGCCTCCAGAAGCTGCACGACGCCGAGCTGGACGCCGCCCTCCGGGAGGAATACGGCGAAGACGAGCCGGACGGCACCGAACACTGATCTTTCACCGATGCGCAAAGGAGAACCGTGCGATGGAACAACGAAATAACCTCGTGTTGCAGGGCACCGAGACCTTCTCCCGCGGCGCGCTGGACAATGTCGCGCTGGAAAGCGGCGCTTTGGTGCTGGACAGCTCCGCCGGGCGGTATCTGCCCTACGGCAGCTACACCACGCCGGAGTTCGCGATGCCGGCTTTCTGCAACCTGAACGTCAGCTGGAACGCCAGCGCCCCTCATAACACGATGGTGGAGGTGCGCTGCCGGGTCTATGCCGGGAACACCTGGACCGGCTGGATGAGCTTTGGCAAGTGGGCCCCGGATTACCCCCGCTGCAGCATCAACGCCCAGAGCGAGGACGGGATGATCTTCCTGCTGGGGGACACCGTCACAGTGGCCACGCCAGGCGGCGGCACCGGCATCCAATTGCAGGTCAACCTCTCGACCAACGACGACAAATCCACCCCCGCTGTGCGGCTGCTGGCCGCTGCCGTCCGCCCCCTGACCTGGGAAAAACACGAGGGTCGGCCGCTGAACCGGCGGCTTTACCTGCCGGAATACTGCCTCTCCGCCCACGATCCCAGCTTTGGCCGGGAGATGGACCTGCCCCTCGTCATGGCAGCGCTGATGAACCGCTGGGGTGAGGACATCCTGCCCGAAGAGGTGGCCTACGCCATGGAGGACAACGCCACCCGGAGCACCGGCAACGCCGCCTTTGCGGCGGCTGCCGCAGGCTGCTGCGGCTTTCCCTGCTGGCAGGCCTGGATGGACCTGCAGGACCTGCGCACCCAGATCCACGACGACTGCCCCGTTGCCGTCCGGGTCGAGCGCCGCATCCGGGGCCAGCGTGACCCGGTGGGCATCTGGATGGGGCTGCGGGGCTTTGGCCACGACGACGCCGTGATGGCCGATTATGTCCTGCTCAACGACCCCACCGCCGACAGCGACGGCTCCGTCAACTGCACCATGGCGCTGTCGGATTTCCTACGCTACTTCACAGGCCGGGCCATCGCCCTGCGGCGCAAGCCCAGAGATGCAGCCGCCGACCTGCCCAACCGCGTCCGCTGCGACCTGGCCCGCAGCGAGGATGGCCGCTGCTATTACTTCGAGCAGCGGGGCCAGCGCGACCCGCTGCCGGACGATTTCTCCGGCTGGACCGCCTACACCCTGCACGACGGCATCGCCCATGCCACCACGGCCCACCGGACGTTCCGCCGGATGGAGCGCACCCCGGACGGGGGCCTGTGCTTCCCGCCCGAACAGCTGGCCGCAGGCGGGCGGTGCAGCGTTTACGCCGTAGACCAGACCGGCCGGATGCGGGTCGCGGAAGTCCGCCTGCCCGCGCCGCCCAGACCCCCGGCAGCACCGCCTGCCGCACCTCAGAATGACCCCCAGAGCACCGGGCAGCCGGACCTCTAGGCCCGCCCCCGCCAAACGCTTTCCGGGGATAAAAACTGTTACATAGGAGGAACACATTATGGCAAAGACGATCATCACCATTGGCCGTGAGTACTGCACCGGCGGCAACTACATCGCAGAGGATGTTGCAAATGCTCTGGGCATCAAGCTCTACGACAAGGAGCTGATCACCATGGCAGCCAAACACTCCGGCCTGTCCGAGGAGGCTGTCGCCGCCAGCGAGAAACGCCACACCCACAGCCTGCTGTACAGCCTGTACACCATGGGCAACGAGCTGCCGCTGGGCGATCAGGTGTTCATCCTGCAGAGCCGCATCATCAAGCAGCTGGCAGAGGAAGGCCCCTGTGTCATCCTGGGCCGCTGCGGTGACTATGTGCTGCGGGACCGCAAGGACGTGCTGCGCGTCTTCATCTATGCGCCGGTGGAGTGGCGCCGTGAGCTGGCCAAGACCGACCCTCTGGTCAAGGCACACGACGAGAAGGGTATCAAGGAAGAGATCGAGAAGACCGACCGCAACCGCTCGGCCTACTACAACTACTACACCCAGAACCGCTGGGGTGATGCCCACAACTACGACCTTGCCATCAACGCCGCCCTGGGCCGCGAGACCTGCGTGAAGATGATCCTGGACGCAGTGGCCGCCAAGGAAAAGGCTGCGGAGAAGTAACCGCTCCGGGCTGCAAAGTCAAAAAACAATGATGTTGCGTGGGTAGGGTGCTTTGGCGCTCTGCCCACGTTTCAAGCATAGAGAAAAAACGTCAAACGTCAAAAGGAGAAATCGTGGAAAACAAGCAGACCAATCCCCCCACCGCCCAGGAAAACATCATGGGCACCATGGCCATCAATCCGCTGCTCGTCAAGCTGAGCATCCCGATGATGGTCTCGATGCTGGTCCAGGCACTTTATAATGTCGTGGACTCCATCTTCGTCTCGCACGTCAGCGAAGGTGCGCTGACCGCCGTTTCGCTGGCCTTCTCGCTGCAGAACATGATGATCGCCGTCGGTGTCGGCACCGGCGTCGGCGTCAACGCTCTGCTGTCCAAGAGCCTGGGTGAAAAAGACCAGGAGCGCGCCAACAAGACGGCCGAAAACGGCATCTTCCTGGCGCTGTGCAGCTTTGTTGCCTTTTTCATCATCGGCCTGACCTGCATGAAGCCGTATTTCTATGCGCAGACCAGTGATGTGGAGATCGCCGAGCAGGGCATCCGCTACCTGACCGTCTGTTCCGTGTTCAGCCTGGGCCTGTTCCTGCAGACCATGAGCGAAAAGCTGCTGGCCGCGACCGGCCGCACCAACCTGAGCATGTGCAGCCAGCTCATCGGCGCCATCGTGAACATCGTGCTCGACCCCATCTTCATCTTCGGCTACTGCGGTGAGGCCCTGTCCGGCACCACCGGCGCGGCAGTGGCCACGGTCATCGGCCAGTTCTGCGGTGCCGGTGCCGCCATCTTCTTCAACCTGAAGAAGAACCCCGACATCCAGATCCGCTGGCACGGCTTCCGCCCCAGTGCAGACGCCATCAAGCGCATCTATGTCGTCGGCCTGCCCAGCATCGCCATGCAGTGCGTCGGCAGCGTGATGACCTTCTTCATGAACCAGATCCTGATGGCCTTCTCGGCCACGGCGGTCGCCGTCTTCGGCGTCTACTTCAAGCTCCAGAGCTTCGTCTTCATGCCCATCTTCGGCATGAACAACGGCATGGTGCCCATCATCAGCTACAACTACGGCGCCCGTAATCCCGACCGCGTCAAAAAGACCATCAAGCTGGCCATGTGCTACGCAGAGGGCATCATGCTCATCGGCTTCTGCCTGTTCCAGTTTGCGCCGGACAAGCTGCTGAGCTTCTTCGCTGCCAGCGACGCGATGCTGGCCATCGGCATCCCGGCCATGCGCACCATCTGCTTCCACTTCCTGCTGGCCGGCATGAGCATCATCCTGTCCTCCACCTTCCAGGCGCTGGGCAACGGCATGTTCAGCCTCATCGTCTCCGTCTGCCGCCAGCTGGTCGTCCTGCTGCCTGCCGCCTGGCTGCTGAGCCAGACCGGCAACGTCAACCTGGTGTGGTGGTCGTTCGTCATCGCCGAGCTGGTCAGCGTGACGCTGAGTTTCGTCTTCTTTGCCCGTCTGGACAAAAAGATCATCGAACCCATGTACAACAAAGCTCCTGCCATGCAGTGAGCGGAGCCGGCATTCTCCAAATTGAGAAAGGAACGTGACTGTTTTATGGGAAAGAAGTTGAAATGGAATCTGGTCCTGATGAGCATCCTCTATCTGGGGCTGGGCATCTTCCTGCTGCTGGTGCCGGGCACCGCGATGAACATCGTCTGCTATGCGCTGGGCGGCGTGGTGCTGGCCTGCGCAGCGGTGCAGCTCGTCCGCTACTTTGCGGTGGAGCGCGGTGTCTTCCAGAGCCAGCTGACCCTGATCTCCGGTCTGGTCTGTCTGGGGCTGGGTGCGTTCCTCATCATCCGCAGTGACATCGTGGTGCGCATCCTGCCCATCGTCTTCGGCCTGTTCGTCATCTTCGACAGTCTGGGCCGCATCCAGAACGCACTGGAGCTGCGCAAGTGCCAGTATCCCAGCTGGAAAGGCTTCCTGCTGCTGGCCGTGCTGAGCATCGTGCTGGGCATCGTCATGATCCTCGACCCCTTCGGCACCATGGAAACGCTGGTCATGGCCATCGGCGTCATCCTCATCGTGGAGGGTGCGCTGAACCTGCTCAGTGCGCTGTACACCGTCATTGCGGTGAAGCGGTTCCTGAAGCTGCACCCGGAGACGCAGTCCATGCTGGAAGCCGTCACCGGGGAAGACCTGAACGGCGACGGCATCGTCGCCCCGGAGGTCGCCCATGCCGATGTGGAAGCCACTGCCGTCGAACTCGACCATGTGGACGAGAGCGCTGAGGTGGAGCAGGAAGACGACCCGTAAAACAAGCCCGCATAAACGCTCCCCATCGGGGGAACTGGCCGCAGCGCGGCCTGAGATGGTTTTTATCAAATACAGCAAAGGATTACAGAACAATGGAAAAGTACGATCTGATCATCGTTGGCGCCGGCCCGGCCGGCATCTTTACCGCCGTGGAGCTGCTGCGCCACGGCAGCAAAAAGAAGATCCTGCTGGTGGAAAAAGGCAAGCCGGTGGAAAAGCGCCACTGCCCCAAGGCAGAGCTTGGCCACTGCGTCAACTGCCGCCCCACCTGCGCCATCACCACCGGTTTCTCCGGTGCCGGTGCCTTCTCGGACGGCAAGCTGAGCCTGTCCTATGAGGTCGGCGGCGACCTGCCCAGCCTCATCGGCGAGGAGTTCGCTCAGGAGCTCATCGACTACACCGACAAGATCTATCTGGAGTTCGGCGCAGACCCCCATGTGGAGGGCATCTACACCGGCGAGGAGATCAAGGAGATCCGCAAGAACGCCATCCACGCCGGTCTGAAGCTGGTGGACTGCCCCATCCGCCATCTGGGCACCGAAAAGGCCCAGCAGCTCTATCTGGCCATCCAGAACTATCTGGCCGACAACGGCGTCGAGATGCTTTTCTCCACCGAGTGTGAGAACATCATCCTGGAAGACGAGGTCTGCAAGGGCGTGTATCTCCGCGCAGGCAGCGACAGCGAGCCCCGCGCCGTCTATGCCGACACCGTCGTCATCGGCACCGGCCGCCGCGGCGCGGACTGGCTGGAAAAGATCTGTGCCGAACACCACATCGCCCACAAGCCCGGCACCGTCGATATCGGCGTCCGCGTCGAGTGCCGCAATGAGGTCATGGAGAAGGTCAACAAGGTGCTGTATGAGTCCAAGCTCATCGGCTACCCCAAGCCCTGGAAGAACAAAGTCCGCACCTTCTGCCAGAACCCCGGCGGTTTCGTGGCGCAGGAGAACTACGACAACGACCTGGCCGTCGTCAACGGCCACAGCTTCAAGGAGAAGAAGAGCGAGAACACCA
>UMHV01045987.1_pt1 | contig 22366 bp, 17 predicted proteins | sample 1965621 | NCBI WGS metagenome assembly UMHV01 (sample SAMEA4836108, study PRJEB28245) | human gut metagenome | biome: gut microbiome; material: fecal sample | place: Denmark | collected 2008 | reverse complement strand
GTTAATCAGGGTGTCGCCTGTTCGAGTCAGGCAAGAGGCGCCAACAAATCGGCGGCGGGGATCACACCTGCCGCCTTTTTCATAGATGCGGGCTGTAACTATTTTGTGACATTTTTCACACTTTCTTCAAAATTAACGGTTTCTTAAAAAATGTCCTCTTGAAGAAGCTGTCAGATTGTGGTATACTGCATCTAAGCTTTAGGAAGTTTCCTGAAGCGTTTGGTAGATCAAAGGGTAGGCGCTCCCTTCTTTTTGATAGCAGCTTGGCCTCTGCTTTGCCCTGGTTCTCCGCAGGGCAGGGCAAAGCAGAGGGCTATGCGCTGCTTTTGATGGAGCGTGACAGAACCTTTTCTCCTGCGTCAAAATCTGCATCCTGTCTGCTGTCTGCGTGATGCGTACAAAGTTTTACTTGTACATTTCCGCACAATGTGCTAGAATATGGAAGGCAGTTTTGAATATTAGAACACAGAGAAGAGATCGTTTCCGAAGGTTGTCGGTCTCTTGTAAAGGAAACATCTATGCGTTATACCTATGTGCGGCAGCACGACACGACCGACTGTGCAGCTGCCAGTCTCGCAATGGTGTGCCTCCATTACAAAAAGGAAATCACCATCACCCGCTTACGCGACATGATGGGAACCGACATGAAGGGCACGAACCTCGTGGGCCTGCAGAAAGCCGCCAATGAGCTTGGCTTCAACACGGCCGCTGTCCGAGTGGACCGCGAGAATTTTCTGAGTGATTTCACACTTCCCTGCATTGCGCAGGTCATCACCGACCAGGGTTTGACCCACTTCGTGGTCGTCTTCAAGAAGACCACGATCAAGGACGATGGTGCCCGCCGCAAGCATGTGCTGAAGGAAGAAGAAAAAAAGGCTGACGCTTCCAAGAAGTACAAGTGCAAGGATTACGTCGTCATCGGTGACCCTGCCAAGGACCTCGAAAAGATCAGCCTGGACGACTTCTATAAAAACTTCACTGGCGTTCTGCTGCTGATGAACCCCACATCGGAGTTCAAGGGCGGCAAGGCAAAGAAAGCTGGCACCAGCATCAACGGCACCAGCACCGATGCAAACGCCAAGGGGGATAAGAGCACCGGCAAGTACCACATGCTCAAGCGGTATATCGACCTGCTCTGGCCCCAGAAAAAACTTTTTATTTATGCTATCCTCTGTTCGGTGATCCTTACGGTCATCGGCATCGTCTCCACAGTGTTCAACAAAGCACTGATGGATGAGGTGCTTCCGTATGGGTTGAAGAGCTTACTCATCACCCTGATCCTTGTGTTCAGCGTGGTCAACCTCACGAGCAACCTGCTCAGCACGGTTCGCGAGTGGATCTTGATCTTCCTGTCCATCCGGATCGACATTCCGCTGATGCTGGGATACTTCGAGCATGTGTACAAACTGCCGATGAAGTTCTTCGCAACGCGGAAGACCGGTGAGATCACTACCCGTTACTCCGATGCAAGCACCATCAAATCGGTCCTGACCAACATCGCGATGACCATCGTGATGGACGTGGTGATGGCCGTAGGCGTTGGCATTGTGCTGTTCCGGATGAACTCCTCGCTGTTCTCGCTCACCTTGTTCAGCACCGCGCTGAGCCTGCTCCTCGTCATCATCTTCAAGCAGCCGTACAAGCGGATCAATGAAGAGACGATGCAGCAGTCCGCAATGCTGAACAGCCAGATGATCGAGAGCCTGCGCGGCATTGAGACCATTAAGTGCAATGCCTGCGAAGACCGCGAGCTGGAAGCTCTGGAGCGCGAGTACATCAAGAGCCTGAAGATCAGCCTCCGGTCCAGCAAGATCAGCACCGGCCAGTCTCTGGTATCGATGGTGATCTCCACCCTGCTGAATATGGTGACCACTTACGTGGGCATCATGCAGGTGCTGAACGGCGAGCTGACACTGGGCGGCTATATGGCATTCACCACGCTGTCCGGTTACTTTACTTCTCCGGTGAGCGACCTGATCTCGATGCAGATGTCGATTCAGGAAGCCGATATCTCCATGAAGCGTCTGACCGAGATCATGGATTATGAATCCGAACAGACCGAAGATGAAGAGCACACCGAGATGGAGCAGATCGAAGGCGACATCGAATTCAAAGATGTCACGTTCCGATATGGCAACCGCAGCCCCGCACTGAACCACATCTCCTTCACCATCCCGCAGGGGCAGAAGGTGGCGTTGGTCGGCAGCAGCGGCAGCGGCAAATCGACCATCACCAAACTCCTGCTCAAGTATTATGAGCCGGAGAGCGGCGAAATTGATGTGAACGGTATCAACCTCAATGAGTATACCAACGCATCGGTGCGCCGTGCAATCTCTTACGTCCCGCAGAATGTCGAGCTGTTCAGCAAGACTCTGTTTGAGAATATCCGGATCTCGCGTCCGGAAGCCACTCTTGAGCAGGTCAAGGACGCCGCCAAGAAGGCAGATGCACATGAGTTCATCCGCAAGCTGCCGCTGCAGTACAACACCTATCTGGAGGAAGCCGGCAACGGCCTGTCCGGTGGTGAGAAGCAGCGCATTGCTCTAGCTCGTGCGTTCCTGAAGGACTCGAACCTCTACATTCTGGACGAATCGACCAGCAGCCTGGACTTTGGCACAGAGAATACCATTTTTGATATGATCTACAACCAGCTGGCTGACAAGTCGATGCTCATCGTGGCACACCGCCTGTCCACCGTTCGTGACTGCGACCAGATTCTGGTCATGGATCACGGCGAGATCGTGGAGCGCGGCACACACGATGAACTGCTGGCAAAACAGGGCAAGTATTACGAGCTTTGGAATTTGCAGCAGGGCATCTTCCGCCGCAAGAAGGAAGAGCCGAAACCTGTTGCTCACGCCGCAGTGGTCGAGGAAGACGACGACGGCGGCGAGGCGATCACCTATTAAGTTGCAATCGAGTGCGCACTCGATTACATAAAAATGGCTTTGGATGGTTGCGCAGCCTGAAGAAGTCCTAAATTCGATTCAATCATTTGAAGGGAGTAATTCATTATGATGATGCCTGCAAACTACTCTGTTATCGCAGAGAACGAGATGACCTATGTTGTTGGTGGTGGCGTGATCGAGGCTATCGGCGCTGTTACCGCTCCGATCTGGACCGCTGCTAACGTCAAGACCTTCAACACCAACATTGTTACCCTGGTGGGCAATGCTTTTGTTGACAATTTCGTCCACGGCACTTTTGGCTATGTCTTCTCTGAGGGCGCTTCTTGGAAGGGCCTGGGCGAGAGCCTGAAGGGCACCTTCGTTGCTAAGAACGGCCAGGCCGGTGAGACCTTCGCTAAGGTTCTGGGCAACGTTGCTGCTATCTACAACCTGGGCAATGCTACCGTTGCTAACAAGGCTGGCGATGTCACCCTGTTCAAGGCTGCTGACAAGAAGTGGAACAACAAGTACAAGATCAATTCGGATGGTACCATCCAGGTTTGGGGCTAATTTAGGTTAACTAAATAGCTTGAGTGTTTCATTTGCACCGCCCTACATTGTAGGCGGGGCTGATGATAATGCCTCGTAATGGTGTGCCAGGAGGCGTAAGCCTTCTGGCACACCTTATTTTTATAATGTCACTTATTATATCCCCTTGAAAAGCGTGGATGCAGACGGTCTGTCTGCGGCACCGGAGGGGTGTAATAGGTGATCGTGTGTGGAAAATAAGAAACAAAACGGAAACGTGTCATGTTGTACAACCTCTCAGTCATCACTTTGCGATGCCAGCTCCCCTGGTAGGGGAGCCATTGGCAAAGAGGTGAAGTTTACGGAATGCCAAGGCCTCTCCTACTAGGAGAGGTGTCACCGCAGGTGACGGAGAGGTTGTACGAAGGATAGCCTGCCGGTAACAGCAGAGCAAAACGTAAACGTGTCATGTGGTACAACCTCTCAGTCATCGCTTCGCGATGCCAGCTCCCCTGGTAGGGGAGCCATTGGCAAAGAGGTAAAGTTTACGGAATGCCACAAAGCCTCTCCTACTAGGAGAGGTGTCACCGAAGGTGACGGAGAGGTTGTATAACGGCAGACCTTCCGGCAAAAATAAAGCCCCAATTTATTTTCCATAGACGATGACCTATTGCAAAATCTAAAGAAACAGGTGGACGATACCATGAGAGAAATTCAAGTCGCAGAACACAAGACCCTGAAGCTGACCAATGTGCTGTCGCGCAAGGTGGAAGTTGAGGATATGGGCAATCTGGCCATTGTGCTGACCCAGATGCAGAACTTTATCCGCAGCCATGACGCCATGCCGGTTGGCCCCATCGTGCAGTGCGTGAAGATGCGCAAGGGCCCCAACCCCACGGCGGAGATCTACTTCATGCAGCAGGTCAACCAGCTGATCACCCGGCTGGACCCCGGCTACCAGATGGACGCTCTGCTGCGGGTGCGCAACTGCCTGTATGCCCACTACACCGGCCCCATGAGCTACAGCAACCTCGCCAGCCAGAAACTGGATATCTATGCGTTCGAGCATGAGATCGAGACGACCGGCGATTCGTACACCGTCTATGTCAATCAGGACGACGACAACGGTGTGCTCGACGTCTTTATGGAGACCAAGTGATTATGACGACCATTCAGAACCTTTCCGACCTGCAGGATCGCCGCATCATGATGGAAAAGCGTGTGCCGCCCTTTGGCTACGCGATGATCCTTCTGGTGGCGGGCCTGCTGGTCTTCCTGACCATCTGGAGCACCCAGAACTACCGCACCTACGTCAGCCAGTCGACCGGCACGGTGCAGGCAAGCAACAAGACCTATATCATGTCCAGCTACTCCGGCTCCATCACCGAGCTCAACATCTCGGAGGGCAGCTATGTCAACGAGGGCGACCTCATCGCCCATGTCAAGAGCACCGACATCGACATGCAGCAGGACAGCTACAAGAGCCAGCTGGAGATCTATCAGAAGCAGAAGGCGCAGTATGAAAAGCTGCTGAAGTCCATTCAGGATGACACGAACTATTTCAGCGAGACCGACCTGGACGACCAGCCCTACTATTACCAGTATGAGAGCTACAAGAGCCAGGTGCAGCAGAAGGCCTTTGACGCTTCGCCCTATCAGGCGGCGGGCTACTCCGACGAGCAGATCAAGGCCCTGATGGAGCAGAACCAGAGCGAGATCGAGGCGCTGTACTACTCCACGCTGCAGTCCATCACCAGCAATCTGACCAGTGTGCAGACCAACATCGACAACATTCAGGCCCAGCTGGATACGCTGGCAAGCGGCGCGAACGATTACTACATCTATGCGCCCACGTCCGGCGTCATCCACATGGACACCCCTTATAAGGTGGGCATGGTGCTGAGCGCCGGTTCGGCACTGGCCACCGTGGCCAGCGAGAACAGCGATCAGGAGATCGTGGCGGCCCTGACCGTCAGCGACCGGCCGCTCATCAACGTGGGCGACCCCTGCAAGATCGCCATCACCGGCCTGTCGGAATATTCCTATGGCAACCTGACCGGCACGGTGACTTCCATTGACAGCGATGTGACCTCCACCGAGTCCGGCTCGTACTACAAGATGACCATCAAGCCCAACAGCACCTACGTGGTGAGCAACAGCGGCGACAAGGTCGATCTGGCCAACGGCATGAGCGTGACCGCCCGTGTCGAGTACGACAAGCTGACTTACTTTGAATATGTCATGGAGGCCCTGGGCGTTTTGTTCCGTTAAACAGCGTCCGCAAACTCAACGCCCAAAGAGGTACGATAGAATGAAACTGAACCCGAAACAGCTGGCCGTAAGCGCCGCCCTGCTGGGCCTGCTGGCCGCAGGCGCAGCGCTGCCCGCAGCCGCAGCCAGCCCCATTTCTGCCCCGGCTGCCATCACCTTCCCGTGGAGCCCTGTGGCGGCTGAGAGCGTGGAAACAGGGGACTATGCCCCCACCATGACCGTGGGCACGGCCCAGCAGCTTTCTCCGGTGGTCCAGCCGCAGAAAGCCGCCAGCCGAAACGGCGTGAGCTACGTTTCCGATAACCCGAACATCGTTTCGGTCGGGGAGGACGGCGTGGCGCAGGCGGTGGGTCTGGGCACGGCGAACGTCACGGCCACCTGTGGCGATGTCAGCTGCACCTACACCATCACCACCCAGCCCGACAGCACGATGATCGCGACCGAGATGGACATCACGCTGGCCTCCAGCACCATTGCCGTGGGCGACACCACGTCGCTCTCGCTGGCAGTGCTGCCCACCACGGCAGCAAATTATATCAGTGTCTCGTTGAGCTCCTCCGATCCCGGCGTGGCCACCGTGAACAACTTCGGCAAAGTGACCGGCGTGGCCCCCGGCAAGGCGACCATCACGGCCACCGCCGGGGATGTGACCTGCTCGGCGACCGTGACCGTTGTGGCAGCCTCCTCCAGCTCGGCGTCCACCGGCCCGGTGGAGTCCATCTCCCTGAACACGAACTACATCGTGCTCAAGCCGGGTGCTTCCAGCACCATCACCGGTTCGGTGGCCCCCTCTTCGGCCTCCCAGAAGCTGACCTTTACCAGCAAGGATAAGAAGATCGCCACCGTGAACGGAAGCGGCGTCGTGACCGGCGTTGCCACCGGCGCGACCTCCATCATCGTTTCCAACGGCAAGGTCTCTTCGTCGGTGACGGTCATCGTCAACCGCACGGCGTCTGCATCCAGCAGCGGCGCGGACAGTACCGGGGAGGGGACGGCTCCGGCGGAGACCGACCCCATCGTGGCCTCTATCGAGAATGCGGCCTCCGATACTATTTCCTACCCGCAGAGTCAGGTCCCGGTGCTGACCACCGCGATGCTGAACGCCCTGCGCACCACGGGCCGCACCCTCGTGCTGGAAGCGGAGGACTACACCCTGACCGTGGACGGCTCCACCATCCGCAACACCACCAGCGAGGTGAACACCGCGCTGACCTTTGCGCCCGACGAGTACGGCCTGCGCTTCACCCTGAACGAGGGCGAGGACATGCCCTGCGGCGTGACCATCACCATGACCGGCGAAAATGCCGGGTACAGCCGCCTGTACCTGCACAACGCCGTGAGCGGGAAGTGGCAGTTCCTCAACAGCTACAAGGACGGCGTGGCACATGCCGACGTGGCGGGCGAGTATCTGCTGACCAACCAGAATCTGCGCTTCACCAGCATCAACTGGACCTTCTTCATCGGCGCAGGCATCCTTGTGGTGGCCTGCCTCATCGCGTACGTCGCGGTCAAGAAGCGGTACTGGTTCTGGTAATTCCGCAGGCAATCAAAGTAGAAAACGCAAAAAGCGATGGCCGTTTCGGGCCATCGCTTTTTTTGCGTTGAAGAGTTTTGCCTTAGAGTTTGAAATACCCCGCCGGTTCATCGTCCTGGCTGCGATGTTCCATCAAAAAGGTATCGAGCCAGCGGCCATGGCAGTCCCGCGCGATGCGCTCACGGCGGCCAACCAGACGGAACCCGCATTTCAGGTGCAGACCTTTGGACGCTGCGTTGTCCTGCAAGACCGTGGATTGCAGCGTCCAGTAACCGGCCGCTTCGGCCTGCTGGCAGAGGGTGGTGAGCAGATGATACCCCAGCCCCCGGCCTCGGAACCGTTCGCCGATGTAGATACTGACCTCGGCCACGCCACGGTAGCACCAGCGGGGGTCGACCCGGTGCAGGGCCGTCCAGCCTGCCAGGACGCCATCGTCCTCCACCACAAGGCGGCATTCTTTGATGTGGGAGGCATCCCACGCGGGATAGGGCGGGCAGTCGGTCTGGAAGGTGGCGTGCTCGGTGGCGATGCCTTCCAGATAGATCTTGGATACTGCCGGCCAATCTTCCGGCGTCATGGGCCGGACTGTGATCTCATTCATACGTTCCCCTGAACGGAGCCGCAATGCTCCGCGATTCCTCAAAAATTCTTCCGATTCTTTCAGTATAGCAGACTTTCCGGCAAAGTACAATGTTTTTAGCCGGAAACTGCACGCCTGCCCGACAGTTGGCCGCCGGGCGCGGTGGCTTTGGGCAGGAGGTGCTCTTTTTTTATCCGAGATACCTTTTCGAAAACGGTCGGTTGTGCTACAATAGAAGAAAATTCCAGCTGTTTTCGCTCGTGCAGAGCATGATGACAGCCCGGTTGGAGGAGACGTGCGCTCCGGGCCGGGGCAGTGTAAAGGAGAGTGCCGATGAAAAACATCCTGAGACGGCTGGCCGTGCTGTTCTGCCTGATGCTGGCACTGGCCCTGCCCGCCTTTGCCGAAGGGGAAAAGGGCGAAGCCAACATCACCCCGCAGACCACGATGAAGGAACTGCGCGAAAACCCCAGTATCAAGGGGTCGGGCATTTACACCTATGTATATGTCTGGGAGCGGGATTGTGGACTGCTGAAAAGCAGCAAAGACAACGATACGATGCTGGATGTGATCGGAAAAGAATCCGTCAACAGCTGTGTGGCCGGGATGAACTTTCTGATCGACACGTATAATACAGGAACACAAATTACGTACAAACTCTATACGCCGGAAGAAATTGCAGAGGACAAGACGCGCGACCATGCGGAACTCTATTATTTCCCGGCAGATAAGCCCAATGCAAAATATGCGGTCGTGCTTTCGGGCAACGCTCTGTTTTACAGCGGCGAGATGCGGGGCGGTGTTTCCACTGCATGGGAACTGCATCAAAAAGGATATGCGGTATTTGCACTTCGGTATCGGATCGGAAGTGAAGCAAAGGACAACGCACCGATTCAGGACCTTGGCCGTGCGATTCAACTGATTACGGCCAACGCAGAAAAATTCGGGGTCCAGACGGAAGATTATGCGCTGCTGGGATATTCTTCCGGTGGTCAGATTGCGGGCGTATTCTGCGGGCAAGAAGTGGGATATCCTCGTTACAATGTGCCTCGGCCCGGCGTACTGCTGTTGGCGTATCCGATCAATAATTTCTATGAAGCAAAACCGATTTACCGTTGGCTGATCGATACGTATTCGGAAGATCTGCGCTACTACGATTATAATATTTCCGGCTGTGTGACACCGGATTTTCCGCCAACATATTTCTGGTATGGGTTGAATGACATTTTGTTGATGGCCTTCAATTATTATGAGCAGGGCCCGGCACTTCAAAAAGCACTGGCGAGAAATGGTGTTCCGTACCACGAAAGTGTGTACAAACGTGCGTTCCATGGTATTGGCATAGCAGAGGGAACGGATGCAGAAGGCTGGCTCAACGATGCCGCCGCCTTCTGGGAAGAGCAGACCGCGCAGGCGCAGCAGCCTGCCGCATAAGAATCGAGAAAGGAAGCGTTGTAGGATGAAGAACTGGAACGAGACGTTCCGCAACCTGAATGTGGGCCTGCCGGACGATGTAGAGCGGCTGAAAGCCGCCGGGTATTATCAGGAGGCCATCGAGCGGATCAACGCCTATCTGGCCGAGGACTGGACGGTGACCCAGAACAGCCCTCGCAGCCAGGGCGCGGAACCGGTGGGAGAGGCGCTGCCCCAGAACCCCACGCCCCACGGTGTGGAGGCCCTGCGGGACGCGATGCTGGCCCAGCGGGAAATGATGCGCCGCATCCCGGCAGAATACTGCTACACCGAGGACGAAGCCGTGGCCCGGATGCAGGGGCTGGTGCGGGACTTCACGCGCGAGGAGTTCCGGCTTCTCGTGAAGGAGGGCCGGGTGGACTGGCGGTTCGTGGAAGGGGAGAAGCACTACCTCGACCGCTTTGCCGAAACGCTGCTGGCGACCCATGCTGACCTCGCCGCCCGCCAGATCGACCCGCCTGCCCCCGGCACTTCGGCACGGGAGTTCCGCAACCGCCAGCATGAGCAGATGGAGCGGGACGGCCAGGCAAGCGCCCGCATCACCCTGAAAACCAGCGTTGGCATGTCGGACGAAGCCTTTGCCGCCGCACTGGCCGAGGCGAAGGCAGAGGGGCGGAACAGTGTGCATGTCCGCGCCTGGCTGCCCATCCCGGCCGCCTGTCTTTCCCAGAGCGAGATCGAGCTGCTGGACTGCACCGAGCCGCCTGCCCGCATCGCGGACGAGAACGCGCCCCAGCGGACGGTCTTCTGGGAGGCCGACCTCACCGAGAACCGCCGCTTTGGGGTGGAGTACCGCTACCGGACCACAGCCGTCTACACAGACCCGATGGACATCCGGCCGGATGCACAGCAGCCGACCTTTGACACCGGCGAGGAAGCGCCGCACATCGTCTTCACGCCCTATCTGCGGGCGCTGGCCCACCAGCTGACCGACGGCATCACTGACCCGGCGGAAAAGGCAAAACGCATCTACGATTACGTCACCCTGAACGTGCGCTACCACTATCAGCCCGCCTACTTCGTGCAGGAGTGCCTGCCCGACCAGTGCGCCCGGAACCGCCGGGGCGACTGCGGCATCATGGCGCTGACCTTCATCACCCTCTGCCGTCTGGTGGGCATCCCGGCCCAGTGGCAGAGCGGCCTGTCCGTCTCGCTCACAGGTGTGGGCTGCCACGACTGGGCCATGTTCTACATCGCGCCCAAGGGCTGGATGTATGCGGACTGCTCGTTTGGCGCGTCGATGGCGCGGCAGGGCGATGAAAAGATGCGCCGCCACTACTTCGGCAGTCTGGACACCGGGCGGATGGTGGCGAACCGCGCCTTCGAGGCCCCCTTCGACCCGCCCATGACCGGCTTCCGCTCCGACCCCTACGACAACCAGTCCGGCGAATGCGAGGTGGACGGCGTGGGCCTGTACGGCGATGCCCTTGACACCCGCAAGGAACTTGTGAATTACGAATTACTGTAAAAAACACCGGGCCCTGCCTTCTGCGGGACCCGGATTTTGATGATAGGAGAAAACCATCCATGGAATATCTAGCAGGACTTTACACCCTTCTGCTGGTCGCCATCTGCCTGGAACTGGCCGTGGTGCTCTGGCGCACCGGCAAAAAGCAGGGCAGCGCACCGGATCACGACGAGCTCAAGCGCTGGATGCAGCAGCAGCTGGATGCGCAGGCTAAGGAGTTTGCGGCCAGGCAGTCGGCCCTTGCTGAGCAGAATCACACCGCCCTGCGCAGTGTCAGCGAAACGCTGCAGACTGCGGTGCAGAACATGAGCACGACGCTGGCACAGGGGCAGGACAGCCAGCAGCAGCTTCTGGAACGCCGTCTGCGTTCGCTGGAAGCATCCAATACCCAGAAGCTGGAAGAGCTGCGCCGGAGCATGGCCGAGAGCATGACTGCCCTGCAGGCCGAGAACAACCGCAAACTGGATGAGATCCGCCACACCGTCGATGAACAGTTGCAGGATACCCTGCAAAAGCGGGTGAGCGAGAGCTTCAAGGCCGTCAACGAGCAGCTGGAACAGGTGTATAAGGGGCTGGGCGAGATGCAGAACCTTGCCGCCGACGTCGGCGGGCTGAAGCAGGTGCTCTCCGGCGTCAAGACCCGCGGCATCCTCGGCGAGATCCAGCTGGGGGCCATTCTGGAAGAGATCCTTGCCCCGGAACAGTACGAGACCAACGTGGCCACCATCCCCGGCAGCAGCCAGCGGGTGGAATATGCCGTCAAGATGCCGGGCGTGGACGGCAGCACGGTCTGGCTGCCCATCGACTCGAAATTCCCCGGCGACACCTACGCCCATTTGCAGGATGCACAGGCTTCCGGCGATGCGCAGGCGGTGGAGAATGCCCGCCACGCGCTGGAGCTGGTGCTGCGCAGCGAGGCAAAGGACATCCGCGAAAAGTACGTGGAACCGCCCTATACCACGACGTTCGGCATCCTGTTCCTGCCGTTTGAGGGCCTGTATGCCGAGGTGGTCAATGCCGGATTGCTGGAAGTGCTGCAGCGGGACTATCAGGTGAATGTGGCCGGCCCCAGCACCATGGCGGCCCTGCTGAACAGTTTGCAGATGGGCTTCAAGACGCTGGCTATCCAGAAGCGGTCGGGTGAGGTCTGGCAGCTGCTCGGTGCCGTGAAGACCGAGTTCGACAAGTTCGGGCAGGGGCTCTCCAAAATGCAGCAGCGCCTCCGCCAGACCGACGAAGAGCTTGACAACCTCATTGGGGTGCGCAGCCGCGCCATCAGCCGGAAACTGCGCAGCGTCCAGAGCCTCGATGAGGCCGCAGCGGCCACCCTGCTGGAGCTGGACGCCCCGCTCCGTCCGCTTTCCGGCGGGCAGCTCCCCCAGAGCGGGAGCCAGTGGCAGGACGGCGAACTCTGAGCTGGGCGAAAAAGTAGAAGGTGACGGAGAGGGGAAAGCCAGCCAGACGCAAAGACGCAGTGCCGGTTACGGCCCTGCCATAATCTGCACTGCGTCTTTTTAATCCTCTGTATACGCAAACAATTCTTCCACCGTGGTGTGAAAGACCTTTGCAATGTCCATCGCCAGTTTCAGGGATGGGTTGTACTTGCCTTTTTCAAGGTTGACAATGGTTTCCCGGCGTACCCCGACCAGCTCGGCCAGCTCCGCCTGCTTGAAATTGTCCCGCTCCCGGTATTCTTTCAGTTTTGTGACCAGTGCCATGCTCAGAGTCCTTTCTCGTCCATCAGCCAGAATGCAACCGTGCGCACGACTTCAATCAGGATCAGCGTCCCCATCAGGCAGTAGCCGATGACCTCGGTGGTAAGCACAAGCCGACCGATGGCACAGGCAAAGCCAATCCCAATCAGGGCGGCCTTGCAGACCTTCAGACAGATGCTGTCGCATCGGTGGAGATTGGCCTCGGCCATTTCGTCGGCAGCTTCCTGCTTATATTTCCGCACCCGGATAGCGCGGAATACAAAATACCAGAACGTGAAGCCACCCACAACGGTCTGGATCGTGGGATAAAAATCCTTCCAGTCGTTCCGTGCCCACATCCAGTAGTAGAGCGCGACCAGAACGGCAAAGATGATCTTGTCGGCGACCAGCTCTTTCAACGTGACTTTTTTCATAGGAAAGTTCCTTTCTTGTGAATGAAGATATACCATACAATGAAATGAGGTGAGAAATTTCGCACATCTTGTGTGATAAATATATCACATGGCACAGAGCATGTCAATAGAAAATGTGCGAAAAATATAACTTTTCCAGAACGCATGATGAACAGTCCAGCCTTCATGTGGACGAAGAACCCGGTGACCGCGCCTCCGACTGCGGCGGCATCATGGAGCCGGTGGCCGTCTGGGTGCGCAAGGGCGGCGAGTGGGCCATCATCCACCGCTGCAAGCGCTGCGGAAAACTCAGCTCCAACCGGGTGGCGGCAGACGACAACCCCATGAAACTCATGAGCATTGCCATGAAGCCGTTGTGCGCTCCGCCGTTCCCGCTGGACTATCTTGAAGAAATGACCGCCCTGATGGGCGGCGATGGACGGATGCGATAAGCCGCAGCCAAAAACAAAAAGGTCGCTGTGCCGGAGAAGTGCTCTGCGGTACAGCGGCCTTTTGCAATTTACTCGCACCCGTATAGACGAAAATATTGCTTGCTGGGTCACTTTTTGTCCGGGGCGGAGTCGGGGGCGCTGCCGCTGCCGGAGTTCAGGATCGCCACGAACTGCTGCAGCTGCTTGAGGGAGCTGACCCCCAGCTTTTCGTAGATGTTCTTGTTATGGAAGCGCAGGGTGCTGTCCTTGATGTCTAGCTGCTCCACGATCTCCCTGGAGCGCAGCCCGGCGGCATAGCCGTCAAAAATGCGGCGCTCGGTCTTGGTCAGGCTGGGAATGCCCGCCACGAAGGTCTGGAAGGCATCAGGCACCGATTCGTTGCGGCACACGTCTGCCAGCCGGGAAAGCTCGGTCTGCATCTGCTGGCGCTCCATCTGCAGCTCGTCCATCCGCCGCCGGGACTCCCGCCGGTCTTCCTCAAGCTGCCGGAACGCAGGCGAAAGGATGTGCCGGTGGAAGTAGATGCAGCAGAATACCACAAAAAAGGTGATGAACAGGCCGATCAGCAGCATTTGCAGATCGCCGGACAAGACCAGACGCTGGTAGTCTGCCATGGGGATGCAGACAGCCAGCCGGTAGGACTGTTTCTCGTTCAGGCGGCAGATCTCCGTGATGCCCGCATAGGCGCCGTCGGCACCGATCAACTGGGTCAGCCCACCGCCCATGCTGCGCAGCACCAGTGTATCCCGGAGGGCATGGTAGTAGCCATCGGTGGTGCCGCTGCTGAGAGCGGCTCCGGCGCTCAGCTCGCTGCCCGCCGGGGCAAGAAGGCAGCTCAGACGATCAAAGCCTGTGGGCTGGGCAAAGCTCTGCTTGAAGTAGCTCTCACTGATCTCAAAGCCGCACAGCCCGTACATTGTGCCGTCCTGTCCCCGCAGGGGCAACACGAACAGCTGCACCTCCTCTGAGGTGCCGGGAATGCTGAACCGCTCGGTCAGCGTATAAGACTGGTACAGCGGGGTGTCGCTGGGGGTCATCCAGCGGTCGTAGTCCGGGAATTGGTCGGTCTGGAACTCCATGCGCCATTTGCGGTGGGGCATCACGCTGTGGGTCTTGCCCACCTCCGCACTGCCCCGGTAGAGCAGCAGGGGCACAGTGGGGGTGTCGGCCCCGCTTTTCTGCACATACAGCCCGGCGCGGGAATGCCCGGCACCCTCCATGCGGGTGTTGACGGTGGAATCCAGCAGCACAAAGGCTCCGGAACAGCTGCTCTGGCGCAGTGTGCGGCAGAGCGGCTCGATCATTTCCTCTTCCAGCGCGTTCAGCACTTCGGGGGAATCGTTCAGCTGGTCAAAGGTCATCTCCCGGCTGGCAAGCTGCCTGTCTACAAGGCTGCCCATATCTTCGGAAAGGTTCACGCCCATGATCGCCAGCTGGTCAAAATAGCGTTCCATATCGTTCTGGAACACCGAAAACTGGATCTCCATGCTGCGGGTGATGTCCTTTTTGGTGTTGTGCAGACTGGCAAATAGGAACAGCGCCGCACCAAAGGTCAGCACCAGCAGCACCACCAGAAGCAGGCAGGGCCACAGCAGCCGGGAGCTCATGGAACTCTGGCGGATCTTCTCACGTTGCCGGGCAAAAAAGTGCATCAAAGTCCCTCCTTTCCGGCTGAGCGGCAGACTCAGGCATTGTCACACAGCAGCTGCCATGTCTCCTCGGTCAGAGCCTCCAGCGTTTCGCCATTGGCCAGACGCCGGGGGTAGTCCTTCTGGCGCTGGCGCAGACTGTCGTAGAAGGTTTTCGCCTTGGCATGGTATCCCACGATACCCGGCTCGGACACCGGGGTATTCTGGATGCGCATCTCGTTGTAAACATCGTACAGCCGCTGATAGCTCGGCTGCTCGAACGGATAGTCCGCAATGGCATCAAAGGCATCACGAGACACCGGCATATACCCGGTATCGGCGGCAAATTCCAGATTGCGCTGCTGTTCAGTGAGCCAGCGCAGGAACACCGCAGCGGCTTCGGCTTTCTGGTCGGTGGTCTTAAAGGCGCACAGGCCCACACCGGCCTGCGGCATCAGGGGCGTGGTGGTGCCGGCGGCGTGGGGCAGGGGAGCCAGCATCAGGTCGGTGGGCTCGGTGGTGTTGTCCGGGTAGGTGACGACATCGTTGTAATAGAGGATGGCCGCAGAGCTGCCAAGGCCCGCCAGCGTCTCGCCAGTCATCACCTGCGTGTTGGAGTACAGGTCCGACACCAGAATATTGCCCTGCACCAGGGCCTTGGCAAACTCCATCCACGAAGCGCGGAAGGTTTCGTTGGTCAGATCGTACCAGCTGCCCTTGTACAGCTCGCCGCTGCCCTGCTCCAGCGCGTTCAGCTCCACCAGACGCAGGGGATAATCCAGCGCGCAGAAGGGCTTGCCCTGCGACCACTGCCGGTAGGCATCCGCCATGGTAAAAAAGCCATCCCATGTGGCAAGGGTGGAAAGCTGCGTCCCGGTGTCCGCTGCAAACCGAGCGTACTGGGAGCCATTCAAAAAGATGAGCTGGGTGGATTTGGACACCGGGAACACCACCTGCCGCCCGTCGATGATGCCGTCCTGCACAAAGCCAGGCACATAGGCCGCCATGTCCTCAGCGGTGAACCAGTCGTTCCAGTCCACAAGGGTCTCGATGCCCAGCGCACTGGCATCTGAAGCGTGGGCCGAGAACAGATCCGGCAGGTCCAGCGCACCGGGCTTGTCGGCCTTGGCATCCTGCAGCTGACTGCCAATGGCGGCGCTGTTGGTCATGTTGGTCACATTGAGCAGAATGCCCTTCTCCTTTCCCACCGTATCGTTGAACTCGGTGAGCAGACGGTTCATCGGCGAATCTGCCTGCTCGCCATACACATGCCAGATGCTGAGCATGGTGGGGTCCTTGGGCGAGAGCAGGGTCTTGCTGCCGCCGCAGCCCGCAAGGACCAGACCGGGGAGAACTGCCGCAAGCTTCAAAAATGTCCTTCGTTCCATGTTCGTGATTCCTTTCCGCATGTTGCAGCCAAGGGGAAAACCGGCAAAAAGGGCCGCAGCTGCCTGCCTTGGCGGGCAGCCGCCCTCAAATCCCCCCAATTTTGGGCTTTTTGGGGGGATTCCTTACGGGGAAGGCCCAAAATCCCCAAAATTTATTTTTGAAATGCCCCCCAAAAACGGCTATTCTAGGGGGGCATTTTTTTCTTGAGTATGATACAGTACAGACAGAAGATTTCCCATGCCGGGTGCTGGATGCCCGTTGTTATGCACAAGGCATCTCAACAAGTACCAACAGATTCTATCTATAAGGATAGCACAAGATGAGACAGACCGCAAGTGCAGAGAACGCCCCAGAACCCGAAGCCCCACCCTCAAAAACAGAGGGAGCAAAGAAAGGAGCACCCTATGAAGGAGACAAAACACCGCAGTACCCGGTGGGCCCTTGGCGCATGGGCGCTGGTGCTGGCTGCGGCCCTGCTGCTGGCAGGCTGCGGCGGTGCAGCGGACGCCGCTGCTCCCGCAGGCCCCAGCGCCGCTGCCGACCAAAGCTCCGCCAGCAGCCGAAGCACCCCCGGCGCGGCGGCGCTGACCGCCCAGACAGATCGCATCACCGACCAGTACACGCTGGAAAAGAACGTTTCGGGCGTGTGGGGGGAGGACGCGGTGCAGTACATTTCCGTCCATGTGCCGCAGCTGGAATGCGGCAGCTCGGATGCTGTAAGCCTGAACGAGGAGCTTGCCGCCATTTATGCGGCGGATTTCCGGGAATATGAGGCCTACGAGGAGGTCGGGCAGCCGGGCGGCGAGTACCCGCAGATCGGTGTAGGCTGGGATGCCTACTGGTACGGCGACTGCGTCAGTCTGGTGGTGCGCAGCCGCTATGACGGCACCGCCCCGTGGCGTTACAGCGGCTGGTGCTTCGATTTTGCCAGCGGTCGGCAGCTCACCTTGGCCGAGATGCTGCAGCGGATGGGTCTGGACCCGGACACCGTGCAGCAGCAGGTGCAGCGGCAGGCCATGCAGGCCTTTGACCGGGAGATGGCGCAGGGCGCGTATTACGAGAGCCTGCGTCTCGGCGGAGAGTTGTCGCAAATGCGGATGGACACGCTGGAATACAATGAACTGGAAAACCTTTGCCTGCTTTTGCCGGAGCAAAATCAGCTGGTGCTCCGGGGCAGATACAGCTCCGCGTCCGAAGAGAGATGGCAGCAGCTGGATATGGAGATCCCGCTGCAGACCGCTGCCCAGCCGCAGGCGCAGCCGGTGCTGACTGACACCTTCGACGGCGTGCAGGTGCTGCTGAAGGGAACGCAGGCCACCATCACCGTGAGCCCTGCACCCAAGACCGCTACTTGGGACACGGAACTCAACCTCCGGCTGGAACAGGCGCACACCTATCCAATCCTTGGCTCTTATAATGAATATGTGGACGTGTGCATCGGTCAGCAGACCGACTCGGTCTTCCACCCGGTGGTCTATCTGCTGACCAAAGACGGCGTGGTGGAGTATGTGGACGTGCTGCGCTGCCTTCTGTTCGGAAACGCCATGATCTGTCAGGACCCCATCTACATTGCCAACAACGGCGTGTCGCTGGAGCGCAGCGGCAATAGCAAGGTGAACCTGCGCCGGAAGGATGGCTCTGTGTTGGAGCTGGCTGACCTGTCGGCAGAGTGGAGCGTGCAGGATATCCCTTATTCCATCACCGGCTCCTTCAACTGCACCAACGGAAACTGGCTGGAGCTTAGCAGCGACGGCAGCGTTCAGCTGGGCGTTCAGAACAACCGCCGCATCGATCAGGGCGATGCCACGTATCTGGGCGTGGTGCCGGAGGGCATGGTGCTGGGCATCTTTACCGACACGGGGCTCGACTTTGTGGCGGCGTTCAAGATGGACCACCTGTCCAACGACCTGACCCTGACCATGATCGCCGGGCAAAACCCCTTTGCCGAGGGGGAGACCCAGCTGCAAATGACCTACAGCTACGACTGAGAATACAGGAGAACGACCATGAAACACAAACGCCTTATCGCGCTGGTGCTGGCTGCCGCGCTGGTGCTGGCCGGGTGCGGCGGCACAAAAAGCAGCTCCGGCTCCGCTGCCGCCAGCCAAAGCACCAGCAGCAGCCAGAATGCCCCGGCGCTTGCAACCCAAAAGGAACGTATCACGGAGCAGTTCACGCTGGAAAAGACCGTCCGGGACGAGTGGGGCAGCGCACAGAAGCTGACCATCCATGTGCCACAGCTTGTGTGCGACAGCCCGGATGCTGAATCTATCAATAATGAGCTTGCCGCTAGGTATGCGGCGGAATATCGGGATTATGAAAGCTACCCGCAGGCTGAGGTGTCGCAGGACGAATGGTGCCCGCAGATCTACATCGACTGGGACGCCTACTGGTACGGCGACTGCGTAAGCCTTGTGGTGAGCAGCTACTACGGCGGTACCGACCCCATCTATACTCAGGGCTGGTGCTTCGATTTTGCCGCCGGGCACAAGCTTTCGGTCACCGAGCTGCTCATGCGCATGGGACTGGACCCGGACGAGACGCAGCTTGCGGTGTACCGCGCTGCCATACAGACTTTTGACCGCAACATGGTGCAACAGGAATATTACGATTCCCTGCGGGAAAACGGCATGCTTTCCGGGATGCGCGCCGATACCCTGCGGGACAACGGGCTGGAAAACCTGACCGTGCTGCTGAAAAACGAAAATACCGTCACCCTTGTTGCCGGATACCACACCACCGCCGGCAGCGGCTGGCGGCCGCTGGAGGTGGAGTTCCCGCTGACCCCCGCCGCCCCTGCCAAAACGCCGGTACTTACCGACACCTACGGCGGCGTTTCGGTGCTGCTGGATGGCGACACCCGCACCGTTACCATCAAACGCACCCCCGAGACCATCGCATGGGCAGAGGATTATGATATCCGTCTGGACGGCGATGTCACCCTGCCCATCCGCAACGCCTATCATAATTATGTAGATGTGTGCATCGGCGAGCTGGGCGCGTCCTTCCATCCCGTAGTCTACCTGCTTACCGAGGACGGTTTTGTGGAGTACGTGGATGTGCTGCGCTGTCTGCTGTATGGGCAGATCCTGCTCTGTGCCGACCCCATCTATATTGCCAACAACGGCACCGCGCTGGCGCTGCGGGACGCCGAGGTCAGCCTGCTGTGTGCAGACGGTACGGAAACAGGGCTTGCCCCGCTGACCGCTGAGTGGAACAGCCCGCAGACGGTAGATTCCACCGGCAGCTTCAGCCTTGGGGAAGGGGAGGACTGGTGCTGGCTGGACCTGAATTCAGGCGGCGGCTGCCAGCTGGCCACCCACAACAACCGCTATTTCTATCAGGGTGCTGTCACCTATCTGGGCGCTACCCCGGACGGCACCGCGCTGGGCTTCTCTCTTATCCGCGACACCGAAAACGGCCCGGAATGGGTTGCGTTCAGCGCTGCAGTGAAGCTTGATTATCGCATTGATTGCCTCATCCTTACCCCCCTGAGCGGGCAGAACCCCTTGACGAACGAAACGGTCCCGCTGGTGCTGACCCACAGCTACGGCTGATAAACGAGCAGGAGGTGCAAGATGAAACACCTGGCACTGTGCGGCGCGCTGGCGGCTTTGCTGGCGGCGCTGCTGGCAGGCTGCGGGGCACAGCCTGCACCTCCGGCAAGCGTCGCAGTAAAACCCGCAGAAAGCAAGCAGTCTGCCACGCTTGCAGCCCCGGTAACCACCGCCGAACCGGACAGCATGATGGAACCGGAAACGGTGCTGGAACCCGAAAACGATGAGGCCCAGCGCATCACCGAGCAGATCTCGCTGGAAAAGCAGTGCTCGGCGGGCTATACCACCATCTCGGTCCATCTGCCCAAACTGGAAAGCGACAGCGCGGACGCTGTCCGCATCAATCAGGAGCTTTGGGAGATGGGCAGTGAGTACATCGACCGCGACCCGGATGCCATTCTGGCGGCGGGCTGCTACACATGGGACGCCACATGGTACGGCGACTGCGTCAGCATCGTGGTGACGAAAGACGACCCCGCATGGGGCGAACAATATCACTGGTGCTTCGACTTTGAAAGTGGAACGCAGCTTACCAACACCCAGCTGTTGGAGCGGATGGGCGCAGACCCTCTCGCGCTGGAAAACGCCCTGCGCCGTCAGGTGATGCAGACCTTTGATGCCGCGTGGGATCGGCTGGGCCCGGAAATGGACCGCACCCAGTGGCCCTACACCCCGGAAGCGCAGAAGAATTTCCGGTGGAAGCAGCTGATCTCGGTCAGCCAGCCGGACCAGCTGGATGACCTGCCCCTGCTGCTGGACACCGAGGGCAGCGCAGGCGTTCTGGTGCGGGTCTACTACGCCGACACCCGGCAGTACCGCAATACCCGGTTCGACCTGCCGCTGGATGCCGTGGCGGTGCCCGCAGACTGGCAGCAGCGTGTTCTGGGCCAGTGGACAGTTTACCGCACCGAGGTGGACGAAGATGTGACCTATCCTGAAGAGAGCGGCGAACAGTACACCCTGAAGCTGGAAGCGGGCGATAGCCCGGATACCGTCCGAACCACCCTTACCCACATTTCAAAGTACGGCGATACCACCGCCGAGACCCGCACCGGCGTGCTGACCCGGGGCAGCGTCGGCTTTGCCTTTGAGGGCGAGTGCTGGCAGCTCCGCTGTCTGCGGCCGGATGACGAAAACTACGAGTGGGCCATCGCCCTGCGGGAGGACGGCACCATGACCATGGCAGACATGGGCGGCAATGCCGAGTACAGCTACATCAGCTGGATGGACCTGCGGCGCAGCTGAGCCTGCAGACAAGGAGGTGCAAGATGAAACACCTGGCACTGTGCGGCGCGCTGGCGGCTTTGTTGGCGGCGCTGCTGGCAGGCTGCGGGGCAAAGACCGCAGCCTCTGCCCGCCCGGCTGGCAGCCGGGAACTGAAATCGACCCCGCCGGATTCCATGCACGCCACCGCGGCGATCACCGAGCAGTACACCCTTGAAAAGGTGGTGCAGGCGGAAAACGGCGGCAAGGTCCGACTGAACATCCACCTGCCCCGGCTGGAAAGCGACAGCGCCGACGCCGCCCGCATCAACGCCGAGATTACCCGCTCCTACGAATACGATGTGCTGGACTATGCGGACAGCCCGGCGGCGGCCGACCCGGCCGTGTGGGATTTCAGCATTGAAATGAACTGGGAAGCAAGCTGGTATGACGATTGTGTCAGCCTTGTGGTCAGCAGCAGCTACGGAGGTACCGGCGCCCCCTTCTACGACGGCTGGTGCTTCGATTTTGCCAGCGGAAACCAGCTGACCGTCACCCAGATGCTGCAGCGCATGGGGGCAGACCCCGTTGCGCTGGAAGAGGCGCTTTACCGCGACGTGAAGCGCCGGGATGAGCTGGACCGTCAAGCCGCCATCGAGAGAGGACTGCTGCCCACCGGCAGCCTGAAAGAGGGAAACACCGCATGGTGGACTTCGCTGGACGAGCTGCCTTTTTCGCTGGACGGCAAGGGGAACCTTTCCTTTGTAGTCAGCCGGTTCAGCGCCGCCCAGGAGGAATATGTAGACGACAAAGTGACTCTTCCTCTGGACGCGCAGCCGCTGCCACCGGACTGGGAGTGGCAGGTGCTGGCCGAGTGGATGGCAGTCACGGCGGTGACGCAGGGTGAAAGCTATGCCCCCGCCGACCGCAACGAAAGCTGCACCCTGCGGCTGGAACAGACCGAGATCACCGGCACGGTGACCGTCTCCTTCATCCGGGAAACATACGTCAGCCCGCAGATCCAGTCCGCTGCCGAGACCCGCACCGGAGAGCTGAGTGCCGGCGCTGTGACCGGCTGGGACGGGGAAAAAAGTCAGGGCTGGAACCTGACATGCCTCAGCGAGGACGGCAGAAGCCGCTGGACCATCTCGATGATGGAGGACGGCGCTTTGCTGATGCGCTCTACCGGCCCGAAAAAGGGCAGCACCGTGTGGTATCTGTTCCGGCGCACCAGCGCGTGGGACGACATCGGCTTCAGTGCCATCCCCCGCAGGCTGTGGGGAACCTT
>UMHV01063784.1_pt1 | contig 22653 bp, 17 predicted proteins | sample 1965621 | NCBI WGS metagenome assembly UMHV01 (sample SAMEA4836108, study PRJEB28245) | human gut metagenome | biome: gut microbiome; material: fecal sample | place: Denmark | collected 2008 | reverse complement strand
ACTCCTATTGATTTTTTATCAACTATAGTTTATAATATTTAAATAATACACGATAAAAAAATAAAATCAATTGTTTTATAATAAAAAAATGGAAAATCTCAAAACAATAATTGCAAGTAACTTAAGACAGCAAAGAGCGAAATATAAAATATCACAGGAGAAGCTGGCAGAATTAACCGGTATAAGCCAGCAGTTCATATGCAGTATTGAAACAGAAAAAGCTAATCCGAGCGTTGAAGTTATGGTTAAAATTGCAGATGCTTTGAATATTACACTTAATGATTTAGTATATTAAAAGCAGAATTATATATAGCAAAACAGCTGTCAAAAAACAGACAGCTGCTTTGTTTTGCTTGAATCAATATTATTAACTATTCAGCATCTTTGTTCATATCTTTAATGCTAAGAGCAATTCTATGTTCTTGCGGAGTGAATTTTTTGATAAGAACTTCAACGCTGTCGCCAACTTTGAATTTGTTGAACGGATTAACGTTTTCTTCTGCCATTTCTGAAACAGGAAGAAGTGCTTCAACGCCAGGGAATATATTAATAAATGCACCGAAACCGGTTACTTTATTAACAGTACCTGTGATAATCTGACCTTCTTCAAACTGACCTTCAATCTGTTGCCATGGATCTTCGCCCATTCTCTTTAATGACAAAGAAATTCTCTTTAATTCAGTATCAATTTTGATAATTTTAACTTCGATAGTTTCACCTAAAGAAATAACATCTGAAGGGTGTTTAATTCTCTGCCAAGAAATTTCAGAAATAGGAAGAAGTCCGTCGATACCGTTAATATCGATAAATGCACCGAAATCAGCGATTCTTACAACTTCACCATTAACAACCTGACCTTCTTCAAGAGTAGAAAGAATATTATCTACTACCTGATCACGCTGTTCTGCAACTGCAAGTCTTTGAGAAAGAATTAATTTATTCTTCTTAGGATCTGCTTCAAGAACCTTAACTTCGATTTTTGTATCAATAAGCCCGTCAAACGGAGTTCCTGTTCTTAATTGTGAAGAAGGGATAAAGCCTTTTAAATCAGCAACGTCAACTAAAACACCGCCTTTAACAACTGAAACGACTTTAGCAAGGATTGTATCACCCTGAACTTTAGCATCGTTAAGCTGTGCCCAGGCTTGAGCAAAAGCAAGTCTTTTCAATGAAAGAACCATACCTTCTTCATCATTTTCTTCTTTTAAAACATAAAATTCTCTTTCATCGCCGACTTCGAGATTTTCAGCACCATCAGCTGAAGATAATTCTTTTGACGGGAGGAAAGCTTCTGTTTTTGCACCGCGAACGCTTACAAGATAACCGTCATTATCTTTTTTCATAACAGTACCTTCAACAATATCAGCTACTGAATATGATTTTGAGAAAGATTCGTTTAACAATCTTTCAAATTCATCTGCACTTGTTTTTTCTAATGTTGTTGTCATTTTAATTTATTCTCCTTTTTTTAATTTGTTTATAACTTTTTCTATAATTGCCTGAGGAGTTGATGCTCCTGCTGTAATAGATATTTTATCAGCATTATCTATTAAATCCTGAAATTCATCCAGTTCTGTATCATTTTCAATATGTACAGTTTCTGTAATATCTTTAAGAATTTCTGCAAGGTGGGTTGTATTTGCGCTCTTTTTTGAACCTACAACTATAACCAGCTCGCTTTCTTTTGCAAGTTCTTTGGCTTCAGACTGACGCATTGCAGTACTTGCGCAAATCGTATTTGCGATATGCAATTCTTTTGAAATAGATGTCAAATATTCAACAATACTGTTCAAAGTTGTAATCCTTTGTGTTGTTTGAACAACAACGCCTATTTTTCTGTGGGATTTCAGCTCTGCCTCGTAGTCTTTTAACTGTTCAACAGCAGCAGCAACAATAACCTTATCACTCCATAGTTTTGCATTTGCTCTGATAGCGATAACTTCAGGGTGTTCGGATTTGCCGACAATAACAAGATAATAGCCGTCTTTTGCAAGTTCTACGGCCTTTTGCTGAACTTTTTTAACGTCAGGACATGTCAAGTCAACTGTTGTAAAGCCTGCGGATTTAATTTTTTCAATAACTTCCGGACTTTCGCCATGGCTTCTGATAACACAAATTCCATCCCCATGCTCAGGAATTTCATTTAGTGTATAAATACCTAACTTCTCCAGTTCATGAATAACTTCTGTATTATGGATAAGTTCGCCAAGAACAAACACATCTTTATCAGGGTTTTCTAATTTCAACTTTTTAACAGTTTCAACGGCTCTTTTAACACCGTAGCAAAAACCTGCGTATTTAGCTAATTTAATTTCTTTCGGCAATTTTAAATTGTCTTCTTTCTATTGAACTCGCAGGCTGGAAACCTGCTGTAAGAATATTACACTACAAACAAGCGGGAAAATCAAGAACTAAAAAGCGGGACTTATATACCAAATTCCACTAAATAGGTTAAAGTAGTTAACAATGCTTAACAATCAGTGTTTTTATCCTTTGAATGATAAATCTTTTTAATTGTTTTTGCGAAATCAGATAAAGAGTCATCCCTATTCTCTGAAATTTCTTTACTGAAATCTCTTACTTCTTCATTAAAATGTTCCGCATATTTTTTCTTGAAGTCTTCATTAGAGTCACTAGTATTGTGTATAGTATAAAAAGTTTCAACGGTGTTTGCCAAAAGTTCCTTTAAACTTTTAGTAAGATTACTTTCGTATTTACCTTCGTTAACGGACAAACTACCTTCCGGCAATCTATCTAAGATGAAGTACTTTGCTGTTGCAGCAACAAAAATCCTCTTTTGTCTTATAGTTTCAGTGTTGTAAGTTAAACCATAAGTTAGAAATATACTCCTGAAAAATTCTTCACACTTGTCTAATTCGGCGATAGCGTCCACCAAATCACGCCCGCAAACCTTATGCAGCCCTCTTTTGATTTCGATTATATTGTCTATATTTTCCATCCCTTATTTCTTTCCAGGTGATATTGGTTTCCTCTATATTTTGTAAAAACCAAATACATGCCTCATTAGCTTCCATCTTTCTTGTATTATACCTGAAAATAGGTTCATTTGCATAATTCTGTAAATGTTTTTCAGAAACGTGTATATGAGTTTCTATGGTTCGGTTAAATACAGCCCAAACAGACTCAATCGTATTTGTGTAAATATCCTTATTATCCTTGCAGACATAGTTTCCTTTACTGTGAACTACAATGCTTTGGTTATATAGTGGCGGTAACTTTTGATAACTTGGGTTATCATCGCTATATAGTGTTGAACCAGGTTTAACATATCTAATGACTCCGGCAGCTAATGTACTATCGCTTCTATCAGGAATTATGTTAATAACAGCATTTCCTCCACGTTCTACAAACCCTTGCAGTAACTTCTTGTTCTGGTGTTCTTTTTCTTTCGCTGCTAACTTCTTATCGTAATGCATGTTCTTTAAAGAGCCACCTTCGTAATACTCATCTACTTCAACAGTTCCGTTTAGTTCTTGGTGATTTTCTTTTCCCATAGCATTTCTTATTTTGTGTAACATGTGCCAAGCTGTTCTCTGTGTAATCCCATAATCTCGAGCAACTGTTGTGGAAGATAAGCCTCTTTTATCCGAATGTTCACGGAAAATTATTTCAAACCAAGTAGGTAATGGTATTTTTGTACCTTGGAAGAGTGTTCCTGTAAGAATGTTAAATTCCTTGCCGGTGTTTTTGCATTTATACCTACCATCTTTGCATTCATATACTTTTGAAGATTTATCATAAGGGCTGACTGGTTCACCTTCCCAGATAAGTTCTTCCAAAAACTTTATGCAATCTTCATTTGTTCTGAAGATTGCCCGTAAATCCATAAGGCTTTTAAAATTTTTACTTAAAGTATTTTCTATGTTCATAGCTATACTTATATAAAGTTCTTTAGCGGAGGAAAAATTGCCTTTTTCAAAAAATTTACAAATTTTTTCTTGATTAACTTACTCGAAACAGCTTTAGAGTAGCTGCACAAATCAGCAACTTTGGCTTGATATTCAATTTTTGTGCAGCTACTCTGTCTCAACTCTGCTTCCTTTTATTGTTATTTTTTACACCCATAAAAAGAAGCAATAGAAAAACCCATCGCAACGATGGGTTTTAATCAAAAACTTTTTAATTAAACTTATTCACCCATCGTTCAAGCTTTAGCACCTTGCATATTATTATGTAGGTTGCTGTGTGGTCATAGGGCTTGTCCCTCGCACACTCTTTATGGAGTTGTCATCTTTTATTATACACCCTGGTTCTCATTTCCGTCAAATGTTTTGGGATTTTGGGTTACATTTTTCTTTGCACCATGAAAAGTATTTTGGAGCAGAAAGAAGGCAGGTATGAATTATGTTGACCCTAAAATCAAGGGAGATGTTACATAAGTTGTGAACTGGCTGGCTAAAAATAGTCTTAAAAATCGTCCGATTTTTGCCATTGAAGTAAATTGTGGTGTATAAACTGATAACTTATATTGTATTTATGAGTACAGATTGACTTTTTAGCATTAAGTCGTATTATGCTAAAAAGTTGACACAGACCAAAAATTAGACTATTATTGAGTTTAGGGTGTTTATAGTCCACAATTAGAAAGTGGACTGTTAGCTCCCGGGAAGGGGATTTATGGTAACAGACAACAAAAAAGAGCTGGAACGCAAAGAGCTGCATAGCAAAATATGGAGCATAGCAGACGAATTAAGAGGAAGTGTTGACGGTTGGGACTTTAAACAGTATATCCTTGGAGTGTTGTTTTACAGATTTATTTCTGAGAATTTGACAAATTATATTAACGAAATTCAACGGGAAGCAGGGGAAACAGATTTTGATTATGCAAAACTTTCTGATGAAGAAGCAGAAGGGGCGAGAGAAGAAATCATTAGGAGTAAAGGCGTATTTATCTTGCCTGGTGAATTATTCTGTAATGTAAAAGACAGAGCTAAAAATGACGATAATCTTAATGAAACATTGGAGAAAATCTTCAATAATATCGAAAATTCTGCGGTTGGAACAGAAAGTGAAGATGATTTTAAAGGCTTGTTTGATGATTTGGATGTCAATAGCAATAAACTTGGCGGATCTGTAAAAGAACGTAATGAGAAGCTGGTAAAACTTCTCAACGGTATAGCAGGTATGAACCTCGGAAACTACAAAGATAACACTATTGACGTATTTGGCGACGCTTACGAGTACCTGATGAGCATGTATGCTTCTAACGCAGGGAAATCAGGCGGCGAGTTCTTTACCCCGCAAGAGGTTTCAGAATTATTAACAAAAATCACTTTAGTAGGTAAAACCGAAGTGAATAAAGTATATGACCCGGCTTGCGGGTCGGGGTCTTTGCTTTTGAAGTTTGCTAAAATACTCGGCAAAGACAAGATAAGAAACGGTTTCTTCGGACAGGAAATTAACCTTACGACTTATAACCTATGCAGAATAAATATGTTTTTGCACGATATCGGATTTGAAAAGTTTGATATCGCGTATGGAGATACCTTAAAAAATCCTGCACATTGGGATGATGAACCGTTTGAAGCAATAGTTTCCAATCCACCTTATTCAATTTCCTGGGAAGGCGCTGATAACCCTATACTTATAAATGATGAACGTTTTTCTCCGGCGGGGGTTCTTGCTCCAAAATCAAAAGCCGATTTGGCGTTTATCATGCACGCACTTTCATGGCTTGCACCAAACGGAACAGCTGCAATAGTTTGTTTCCCGGGGATTATGTACAGGGGCGGAGCCGAACAAAAGATAAGGAAATATTTAATTGATAACAATTTTGTAGATTGTGTTATTCAATTACCTGATAACTTATTTTTCGGAACACCTATAGCAACCTGCATTATGGTGCTGAAGAAATCTAAAACAGATAATTCAGTGCTGTTTATTGACGCGTCAGGTGAATGTGAAAAAGTTACAAATGCTAAAAAGCTGAGAGATGTGCATATTGATAACATAGTTAAACTCTATACGGAAAGAAATGATAAAGAGTATGTTTCAAGGCTTGTGGCTAACTCTGAAGTAGCAGAACAGAAGTATAACCTGTCTGTGAGCACTTATGTTGAGCAGGAAGACACAAGAGAGGTTATTGATATAACCGAACTCAATAAGGAAATTGAAAGAATAGTCAAAAAAGAAGAGGAACTCAGAGCAGAGATTGACAAAATTGTTGCAGAAATTGAGGGCAGCAGTCATGAGTAGATTAGAAGAGCTGATAAAAGAACTTTGTCCGAATGGGGTTGAGTATGTAACACTTGACTCAGTGCTAAAATATGAACAACCTACTAAATATATTGTAAAAAATACCAATTACAGTGATGAGTATAAAACTCCAGTATTAACAGCTGGTCAGACATTTATATTAGGTTATACGAATGAAACAGACGGTATATACACAGCAACAAAAGAAAATCCCGTTATAATCTTTGACGACTTTACCACAGCCTTTAAATGGGTAGATTTCATATTTAAGGTTAAGTCTTCTGCTATGAAACTTCTAACATCTAAAGATAATAATATTGCAAATATAAGATACCTTTATCATGTGATGTCAACAATTCAATACATTCCAGTTGCCCATAGTCGTCAATGGATAGGAACATATTCACAATTCACAATCCCACTCCCGCCGCTGCCGGTACAGGAGGAAATTGTACGTATACTGGACAATTTCACAGAGCTTACCACAGAGCTTACCACAGAGCTTACCACAGAGCTTACCGCCCGCAAAAAGCAGTATGAGTATTATAGAGATGAACTATATGGTAAAAATTATGATGAAATGATAAGTAGGTGTAAATCTAATAATATAGAATTAGCAACCCTTGAAGAAGTTGGTGAATTTATCAGAGGAAAAAGATTTGTTCGTAATGATATACAAGACGGTGGAATTCCTTGTATTCATTATGGTGATTTATATACCCATTATGGAGTAAGTGCGACAAAAACAAAATATTTTCTAAATAAAAATTTAGAAAACAAGATGAGATATGCTGAAAAGGGTGATGTTGTAATTGTTCAAGCAGGTGAGAATGATATGGATATTGGAATTGGTGTTGCTTGGCTTGGAAACGAAAAAGTTGCAGTTCATGACGCCTGTTATATTTACAAGCATAAGTTGAACCCACAATACGTATCGCATTACTTAAGAACAAATATTTATCATCTGCAAATTAAAAAATTTGTATCAACAGGAAAGATTTGTTCTGTATCTGCAAATGGTATTGGTAGAGCATTATTACCAATACCTTCACTAGAGGAACAAGAACGTATTGCAAATGTCCTTGATAGATTTGACAAATTATGTAACGACATTTCAGAAGGTTTGCCTGCTGAAATTGAAGCTCGCAAAAAACAATACGAATACTACCGGGATAAACTTTTAACATTTAAGGAGGCGGTTTAATGACAAGCAGCTATAATATCGTTGCAGGAACTAACGAAAGTACGGTTGTAACAGAATATATCCCGGAGGGTAAAAGGTCTGAAGCTTACCAATCAGAAGCAGAGCTTGAAAAGGAATTTATAAGACTGTTATCAACTTTAGGCTATGAATATTTAACAATCCATGATGAAAAATCTCTTATCTTAAACCTGAGAAAACAGCTTGAAACCTTAAATAATTATACTTTCACAGATAGCGAATGGGATAGTTTTTTTAATAACAACATTGCAAGCTCAAACGAGGGTATAATTGAAAAAACAAGAAAAATCCAAACAGACCATGTACAAATTCTCAAACGAGATGACGGCACAACGAAAAATATCTATTTACTGGATAAAAAACAAATCCACAATAACAGGCTGCAAGTTATCAACCAATACAAAGTTGAAGACGGCAACCGTCCGAATAGATATGATGTTACTGTCTTAATCAACGGTTTGCCGCTTGTCCATATTGAACTAAAACGTAGAGGGGTCGCAATAAGAGAAGCTTTTAATCAAATTAAAAGATACGGGGAAGACAGCTTCTGGGCAGGTTCCGGGTTATATGAATACATACAAATATTTGTTATCTCAAACGGAACAAATACAAAATATTATTCAAATACAACAAGAAGCAGCCATATTAAAGAACATTCAAACGCTCAGCGTAACAAGTCGAAAAAGACGAGCAACAGTTTTGAATTTACATCATACTGGGCAGACGCTAACAACAAAATAATCCCCGACCTTGTAGATTTTACAAAAACTTTCTTTTCAAAGCATACATTGCTTAATATAATCACCAGGTATTGCGTATTCACTTCTGAAAACTTGCTGCTTGTTATGCGACCATATCAGATTTCAGCATGTGAAAGAATTTTAAACAGGATAGAAGTTTCAACTAATTATAAAAAGTTTGGCACTGTTGACGCAGGCGGATATATCTGGCATACAACCGGCTCCGGCAAAACATTAACCTCCTTCAAAACCGCCCAACTGGCAACTAATCTGCCTTACGTTGACAAAGTCTTGTTTGTTGTTGACCGTAAAGATCTTGATTACCAAACAATGAAAGAATACGACCGATTTGAAAAAGGTTCTGCCAACTCAAATAGTTCAACAAGTGTGCTGCAAAGACAGTTGGAGGACTCTGACTCAAGAATAATTATTACAACAATACAAAAATTGAGTGTATTTATCTCTAAAAATAAAGGACATGAGGCTTTTAAAAAGCATATTGTAATTATTTTTGATGAATGCCACAGATCGCAATTCGGTGATATGCACGAAACTATCATAAAGAATTTTAAGAAATATCATTTGTTCGGTTTTACAGGTACACCGATATTTGCAGACAATTCAAGCAGTGGAGGCAAACCGTTCTTAAAAACAACGCAGCAGACTTTCGGGGATAAACTTCATACTTATACGATTGTTGACGCAATAAACGACGGAAATGTTCTGCCGTTTAGGATTGATTATGTAAATACGGTTAAAGAAAAAGACGACATCGCTGATACTAAAGTTAAGGCTATCGACATTGAGAGAGCAATGGCTTCGCCTCAAAGAATACATAATGTCGTTAAATATATTCTTGAACATTTTAATCAAAAGACAAGAAGAACAGATGGCGTATATTCATTTAACAGGTTGAAAAATATTCAGGAAGTTGCTTGTGCAAAGGACAGAAATTCTGTCAAAGAAATTAAGCAAGAAACAAAACTTACAGGGTTTAACTCAATATTTGCCGTATCGTCAATAGACAGAGCAAAAGATTATTACACAGAGTTCAGGAAACAAATGAAAGATAATCCGATAAATCAGCTTAAAGTCGGGTTGATATACAGTTTCGGTGCAAACGAGGATATGGATATTTTAGAGGAAGAAAACCCTGAAGACACGTCAGGACTTGATAAAAGTTCAAGAGATTTCCTTGACGTGGCGATTTCACATTACAACGAAATGTTTGGTACAAGCTTTGATACATCTTCGGAAAAATTTCAAAATTATTACAAAGATGTATCTTTAAGAATGAAAAACAGGGAACTCGACCTGCTTATAGTCGTAAACATGTTTTTAACAGGGTTTGACGCAACTACCCTTAACACTCTCTGGGTTGATAAAAATCTTAAATATCACGGACTTATCCAAGCATTTTCCAGAACCAACAGAATTTTAAACTCTGTTAAAACTTACGGAAATATTGTATGTTTCAGAGATTTACAAGAAGAAACCGAAAAAGCAATCGCACTGTTTGGTAACAGAGAAGCCCGGGGAATAGTTTTACTGAAAAGTTATGAAGATTACTATTATGGTTACGATGATGAAAAAGGACACCATGCAGGGTATGTTGAAATTATACAACAGCTAAAAGAAGAATTTCCGTTGGGTATTCCGATTATAGGTGAGAAAGCTAAAAAGGATTTTGTTGAACTTTTCGGGGCTCTTTTACGAGTGCGTAATATTTTATCAGCGTTTGACCAATTTGATGGCGATGAAATGATAAGTGAACGGGATTTACAAGATTATCAAAGTAATTACCTCGATATTTATCATGAAATTTCAAACAGGGATAAAACTGACAAGGAAAACATAAACGATGATATAGTCTTTGAAATGGAGCTTATAAAACAAGTTGAAATAAATATAGACTATATTCTTATGCTTGTCGTCAAATATCAAAGCTCAAATTGTAAAGACAAAGAAATCCTTGCAGACATTAACAGAGCAGTTTCTTCTTCTCCACAGCTTAGAAGTAAAAAAGAGCTTATTAAAAACTTTATTACACAGGTAAATGTTGATACCAATGTTGATGAACATTGGAAAAAGTTTGTCGAGCAGCAAAAAGAGGTTGACCTGTCTGACCTCATTGAAGAAGAAAAGCTGAAACCTGAAGAAACTAGAAAGTTTATTGATAATTCTTTTAGAGACGGCGAAGTTAAAACTCTCGGAACGGATTTGGATAAGTTATTACCACCAATGTCATTGTTCGGGAATAAAGGGAAACAACGTAAAGAAAAGAAGCAAACAGTTATTGATAAGTTGGTAAGTTTTTTCGAAAAATATTTTGGCTTATAAATAGAAAAGTATATTTTATTAAAATGAATATAAAAACAGCAGTGATAGTTCTTATATCTGTCTTCACTGCTGTTTTTACTATAGACTTATTTTTACACTGATTGTAACTCAGCAAACTTCTTCTGCATAGTCGGATTGTTTTTCGTAAGCCGTTTTATACTTAAATCCTCAGCCTTGTTATTAGCAAGACGCAGATTGTTTTCCGATGATAACAATGCTTCCTTTGTCTTTTGCAAGTGGTCTATAGTCTTATCAATTTCATCAATAGCTGTTTTAAACTTATCACTGGCTATGCGGTAGTTTCTTGAGAACTTTTCCTTAAAATCATTCATTTCTGCTTCAAAGTTTGATACATCAATATTTTGCAACTTTATCAAAGATAGCTCCTGCTTATACTGAATAGAATTCTGAGCAGCATTTCTCAACAAAGTTATAATCGGAATAAAAAACTGAGGACGTATAACATACATTTTCTCGTATTTATGTGACATATCAACAATTCCTGTATTATAGCATTCATTTTCAGGTTCAAGCATTGAAACTAACACAGCATACTCACAGCCTTTTTCCCTGCGGTCCTTGTCTAACTCTTTTAGAAAATCTTCATTCTTTTTCTTCTTGGAAGTTGTATCAGTTTCATTCTTCATCTCAAACATAATAGAAATATATTCTTTCCCATTGGAGTCAAAATCTTTAAAGATATAGTCTCCTTTGCTTCCTGATTTAATATCATTATCTTTTTCAAAATAAGAACCCTTAAAGCCAGTAGACCTTAGCTTATTAAATTCAATTTCACAATGCTGTTCAAGACTTTCCCCGACCATTTTTGTAGAGAACTTTGCTTTGAAATCCCTGTAGCGTTCGATTTCTTCATCCTTGAAGCGAAGTTGATTTTCATACTGCTCTTTCAAAGATTGTTCACGAAGTTTGTATTCCTTTTCCGCAAGCTCATTTGCATTAGTAAGTTTTAAGATAAAATTTTCCTGAGCAACTATTTTATTATTCATTTCAGCTACTATATTTGCTATTTCAAGGTCTTTGTCTTTATTGAAGGAAGCTATTTTGTTTTTTAGCTCCAGAACTTCTATTTCTTTTTGAGAAGCTATTTCAGCAATAGCAGAATTTTTTGAAATTTGTTCTGATTTAATATCAGATTTTAGCTTTGCTATCTCAGCTTCTTTCATTGCAATATCTGCAAGGAAAGACTTTTCTGTATCATATACAGCTCTTTGCGCCACTTCTCTCAAAGTTTTCTGAAAGTTAGCTTCTTGTTTTTTAAGCTCTTTAGCAAACTCTCTGTCTCTAACCTGACTTAAAATAGTTGCATAACTGTTTCCGTCTACCTGGAAAACTTCACCACATCTGGGACACTTAATTTCATTTTTCATTGCTTTCATCCTTTCAATTTTTAAATATTAACTCGTAGGTACCTATCTGAGTTAAGAAAATGAAAAGAAAAAATTTGCTAATGAATGAAAATAACAAAAATAGGCTAAAACTCTATTGCTATAACTGTTTTAACCTATTTAGTGGAATTTAGTATATAAGTCCCTAAAAAGCCTGCTTAAATTAGCAGGCTTTTTAATCTACAAATTTTGTACCTATGCTTTAAAGAACAGCTCTTTCTTACCCGGATACACTGCACTCATTCCCGGCTTGAGTGCGCTTTTCATAAATCCATAAGGATTTGATATATATTTTTGAGTTTCAGAATCTGGCAGCGAAGTTATATCTTCATGTCCAAGTATTTCATTTGCTTTTACAATAGTGTCATCTGAGAAGTGAGTTATAGATTGTTTTGCAACAACATATTCAGATGCACATTTTGCGTCTTTGCCGCCTTTTTTCATCATAATATCAACTGTCATATAGAGAACATCAGGAGATTTTCCGATTGTCTGAAGTACGTAACTGCCGAGCCCTTGTGAAACAAGACCTTTTATCACGCTTGAGTTTGCTTTACAAAGTATGCCTATAACAGCTTTCAACTGGTCTTTAGATAATTTGCTCAACATTCTGTATTGTTCAGCAGGAGTACTCTTTTTAAAGCTTTCGTAAAGACGCTGTGCTTTTGTACTATCAGATAAACCTTTAAATTCTTCAGGTTCGGTAAGATTATTTGTTATTTTATTATTCTCAATTACAGCATTTGCATAATTGTCAGATGCTTCAGAAATAATCCTTTGTACAGTTTGTTCTACAGAAGCTTCAACAATCTCGCGTCCTACTTTTTGGACAGCTTCCGGAGAACACTGCTCAATCTGCCCGTTGCAAGCATCAATAGCCTTTGTATTGTTAGTTTCGTATGTATATTTAATAGCATCTGCCTGCGCAGACTCATCATACTTGTAGATATTTGAAGCTGCATGTTCAAGAACTTCATCATACTTGGAATTCATAAATACTTTATGAATTTCAGCCTGATTTTCTGCAGCACATCTTGTATTTGTATCAGCAGCGATTTTTAATACTTCGATTGCTTCTTTTTCCGGCAGAATAGTTTCTGCGTTTTCAAGAATTTTTTGTGCAGAATATACTTCAAAATCCTTGCCGAAAGTATCATAGTTAGCTGCTGTCGCTTTTATTGTTCTTTCATTTTCTGTTGCTTTGTCAATTAAGCCTTTACGACCTTCAACTGTACTGTAGCCGATTGTTTCGACAACTTTGCTCTGAACTGACTGTTCATATTTATCGTTATTTTTTTTATCTAAAACTATGTTGTTAACATCAGTAACCTGCTCGGCTAAAATCTTGCCTTCTTGTACGCCTTTTTTATAACCGTCTGCGCCGCCAATAGTTAAACCTTCAGTAATAGATTCTGTGGCAACTTTTTTATCTTTTATAATTCGGTTAATATTTTCAATGGACTTGTCAAGAACTTTGTTCTGACCTTCTTTTTTTGCCTTTAATCTTGCCTGTTGTAAAGCAGTTTTAGTAACATTATCATCACCGTTTGCTGCGGCAACACCAATGTTTTGAATCCGCTGTGAAAGCTCTAAATTAATCTTTTCCTGAACATCCTGCGGCAACTTCTGGAAAATTTCAAGCATCATCATTCTGTCAAGAGGATTGCCGTTTTCCATTAAAGCTTTGAACTGAGAGCTCTCACCTGTCCAATAACTAGTATCACCGTTTTCAAAATCCTGCATTATACGGTTTTTGAAAGCTTCTTTATATTCATCTGAATATTTTGCATGGAATACCAGATCAGCTTTCAACATATCATTCGTATCGCTGATTATGCGGTCAAATTCACCTTCTTTACCATAACTGCCCCAGTTTTTTAAATCGCCGTTTGGTGATAAGGATTTTCCAACTTCGAGTTGTTTATATAATTTACGTTCAAAATTATTTAAATTATTAATATTTCCATCATTTTTTTCCAGCTTTTCTTCTAAGTAAGCCAGCATTATATTATTATATTCACCGCTTTCATTTAATTCTTCGCGTGTTTTGCCGGCATATTTAGGATTTGCTTCTATATATGCAGAAACTTCTTTACCAAATGCTTTATGAGCGTTTTCCAGTTCAGCTTCATCGTGTTTTTTTGAAACAATAAAGCCTGCAAGCTCTTCTAATTGAGTATCCAAAGATTGTTTTGCAACTTCGATATTTTTGTTGATTTTAGCTTCAAACTCTGGAGCACCCATAACGAAGAACTTTGCAAGTTCAGCTTTGCCATCTGCTTGTAACTCGTTCCAGGAAGGAACTTTTTCAGCGAGTTGTGCATCAATATCCTGCATTGCTTTAAGCTGCTGTTCTTTACTCATTGCAGACCATTTTTCATCACCGAGTTGATTTTTTGTTAATTCCTGTAATAGAAAGTCACTTGCCTTTTCAACCGGCATTTCATCAATGTCCCAGCCAAATACGCCTGTTTTAGAAGGATCCAGGGCAAATAGTCTGCTTTTTTCACTATTATAATCAATTTTAATATCTTCTTTTGAATATACAACAGAAGAAGTCTTTGTCTGCTGAGCCTGAACATCTTCTTGCTGCTGAGTATTTTGTACATTGCCGGAGGCTTCTGATTGCGGAGAAGAAGTTTGTACTGTTTCGGCATTATTTTCATCAATAGCAGGCTGAACCGGTGCTTCTTGTATATTTTTCTGACTTGAAGCAGGATTTGTTTCGGGAGCTGGAATTATACCCAGCAAAGCCTGTCTTATTTCTTCTTCTGACATTACAGAAGGATCGAAACCCTTAGAACGTAAAAGACTTTCTTGTTGTGGAGTTAATACTTTTTTCTTTTTAACAACTTCTGTAGCAGCCTCAAATACAGTGTTTACTTTTGATGAAGAGCTCTGTGACACAGAAGATGATGATACGCTTGGCTCCTGAACTTTTACGGTATTTAATTCTGTATTAATATTTCCAGACATGCTAAATAATACTCTCTAGTTTTATACTCTTATATATGTAAAAACATGCTGAAACCATGAATTTCAGCATGTTTTAGCATGTTTACAAAATGTTACATTATTGAAGATACGCAGTTATACCATGTTTTCCTGCTGAATAAAACGTTTTTTCGGTAACCGGATAACACTTAAACGCATTATTATATCTTGTATCTTTAGTTACTTCCTGCAAGGTATCATACAACTCATTATCAAAAATTACAGCTTTTTCCTTTGAATTCCGCTTATACAGCTCAATTGAGTTAAGTGTAACCGATTTTATCTCTCCGTATCTATCACAAAATTTAATCTTTAATGGTCTTAATCCGGCTACTTTAAATTCTCCAATGCCTGCTTCATTCATCCACTTTACTGTAACTGTTTCAAAGTCCTTATTATTAGTATCCGTTGTATAAGGACTTATACCGTAAACATATTTGTCCGTCTGACAAACCACCATTTCAGGCATACCAGAAGGAGTTGTTCCAAAATTTTCTTTTTCTTCTGCACCCAGTCTTAACCAGTCAGTTGTTGGCGGATCATTTCGAACCCACTCATGAGCATATGGACGAATTTTTTTATTAATAACCACTTCTTTTATTGCATTATTATTAACTAATCCGTCTTCATTCTTGCCGTCAATAAAGTCTTTTATATATTCACAGAGCTCTTTGTCACCATATCGATCTGGACGGGGATAATGTGAATCCACAATCTCCGGGAAGGATACTATTGCACCGGAGGTTCCGTCATCACCTACAATATCAAAATTGACATGATTATATTCTGAAATAACCCTCTCTTTTGATATACCACTACCATCCAGTGGTCTAATCTTCAATCTGACTTCATCTATATTTTTGTCTTTTTTACTGCTGTAAAATAACATGGACATATTAGTAAATTCTTTAGTTTTTACCGCAGATTTACTGTCGCCAAACAGCTGCTTGAAATCCTCCTCAGTTAATTTCAACTTTCTCTCTGTTACACCATTCTGCTTTCTAGGTATTGTGTCATTTGCTTCTACAAGTTCTATAATATTTTCATTTCCCTGTAGTTGTGCTGCATTAATATTAGCGGCATTAAGAGGGCTCATTGCCATAAGAACCATAACAGGTACAGCCTTCATTCCTGCTGAAGAATTTGGTACAGACTCATCAGTTTTTTTGTTTTTTCTTGAGCCAAAATTTACATGATAATTACTTGTGTTTAATAAATTTGATACAGGACTTATTGCCATTTTTATACTCCATTCTTACCCCATTACTATATGCTTTTTCATACAAAATCGAACCGCAAAAAATTTTGCTAGTTAATTTTGTAAAAATTTTTCATTTCCCCATTTAATCTGCATTATAACAGGCTTTCAGAACCATGTAAAATAGTATATACGATTTTAATTTTTCTTAATAATCTGTTATAAAAGTAGCAGAAGTTATCCTGCAGGACTACCTGCTTGTATAAAATCTTTGTTTGTTATATTTTACATGTGTGTAAAAGGTTTTACAAAAATGGAGGCTAAGCCTCCGGTTAGTTTATAAAAAAGTCCGGTTAATCCCGGCAAAGAGGATAGAGCCTCAAACAAAAGTATTAGAATGTAAATTCAAATTTTACACAGAGGACAAAAAAAAGGAGAACTCAAATGAGTGAAAGAAAATTAGTTGGAACAGGCGAAATGTTCAAAAAAGCATTAGCCGGCGGTTACGCTATCGGTGCTTACAATGTTAACAACATGGAAATCTTGCAGGGTATTGCTGAAGCTGCAGAAGAAACTCAATCACCTATTATTTTACAGGTTTCTGCAGGTGCAAGAAAATATGCTAACCAAACTTACTTAATTAAATTAGTTGAAGCTGCTCTTGCTACAACTACAGTACCTATTGCTTTACACTTAGACCATGGTGCTGATTTTGAAATTTGTAAAGCTTGTATCGACGGCGGTTTCTCATCAGTTATGATTGACGGCTCAAGATTCCCGCTTGAAGAAAACATCAAATTAACTAAACAGGTTGTTGATTACGCTCATCCGCGCGGAGTTTCTGTTGAAGCTGAGCTTGGTAAATTAGCCGGTGTTGAAGATGATGTTAAAGTTCACGCTAAAGATTCTACATACACAGATCCTGAAGAAGCTGCAAGATTTGTTAAAGAAACAGGCTGCGATTCATTAGCTGTAGCTATTGGTACTTCTCATGGTGCTTACAAGTTCAAAGGCGAAGCAAAATTAGACTTTGAAAGACTTGCTGCAATTAAAAAAGCTGTGAACGAAGCTGTTGGATATGACTTCCCGTTAGTACTTCATGGTTCATCATCAGTTCCGGCTGAATTCGTTGCTAAATGTAATAAATTCGGCGGAAACCTTCCTGATGCACAAGGTGTTCCGGAAGATATGCTTAACTATGCTTCTAAACATGGTGTTGCTAAAATCAATATTGACACAGACTTAAGACTTGCAATGACTTCAACAATCAGAGAATTCTTTGTTGAACACCCTGAAAAATTTGACCCTAGAGAATATATGGGACCAGGCAGAACTGCTGTTAAAGAAATGGTTAAACACAAAATGGTTGACGTTCTTGGTACAGCAGGTCACGCTCAAGACTAATATTTGCCTAACGGCAAACAAAAAAAGACCGCTTCAAATGAAGCGGTCTTTTTTTTATGTATATTACAGTCTGTTTAATTCCATCAGATATTTAACGCTGTCAAACTCGTTTCCTTTCTTTACGCTAATTGCTCTTGCAGTATTTTCAACAAGGTTTTTTACACAATGATCAACTACTGATTTTTTGGCATACATAGGGATTAAAGAATGAGGCATATCTGTTCCGATATTGTTACAGAAGATATTTCCGTCTTTTTTAAATACACTCTCCAGCTGATGACTTGAACCGCGTGTTACACCGGATAATTCGGTTACACCATCCAAATTGCGTGTAACATCTTCAAATCTTTTTGAAACAATAGAAACAAGTGCTTTGGAATTAGGTACGGTTCCGAAACATTCATTTTTATATGCTTTTAGCCCATCCATGCCAAAATCTTTGTAAACCGCTCCAGCGCCTTTGATAAATTTTATAATACCTTTAAATAAATTTGTTTTTTTATATGGTTTTGCCTCATTGAAAGTTTTGACGACAGCATCATAAGCACCATCACCAAGAGAAAGTTTTGAGGTAAATGCAGGGTGATTAGATTTTGATGATTTTAAATTGCCGGCAGTCTGCGGCATAACAGGGTTAATATTTAACATAGGGCTCCTTTCATTTTCATAGATTATATATTTATTTTCTTTTAGTTTAAGGTTGGTAAATTTATTTTTTTACAATTTATAACTTATTATAATTTACTTTTTACAAAATGTAATATTTAACAAAATAAAAAATAAAATACTCCTGCCTATAAACAGGAGTATTTTAAACATCATCAGTATTCTCAAGGAAACTTAAAGCTTCTTACTTTAAGATAAGGCATCTAACATTAGACAACAAACAAATTTTTATTATAGAGCTTACCCAAAAACTGGAGCACTCATTTGTTTAATTGTATAATGAATTTATCATATCTTTAGTAAGTTTTCCTCCGCTTTCTGCGCTCATACAGCTACCAGCACCTGCTGTTAATTGTGATATTGAGGATTGTCCTGTTTTTGCATTATTAACAATTGCAAAAACAAAAATATCATATCCCCACTTATTAGGCCCTTTTTTCCCATTTATATCATAAGCAAAACTGTAGTTGTTATCTCCATTATATGCACTAATTAAAATAGTCCCGTCAGACAGAACATAGCTTGCAGTAGTATTATTCAACTGGCTCTTTGTCCACATTTTACAGCCTGCAATCATTTGAGAACCGTAATCCTCAATATAATCATCATCTCCAGGTTTAGCAGCTTGCCCGTCCTGAGCAATTTCTTCACGTCCTTTATATTGAGGAATGCAACCTTTTTGAAGTGAGTTTTTTGAGCAAGTTTTTATGATTTTTAAGTTTTTTCTGATATATGACCAAAACATAGGACAATCATCAACTTCCCCATTTTGATTCTTCGGAACGGGAGAACCGTCAAGCTGGGTTGAAGTTGTACATACCCCTAAAGAATTATAATTTGAGCATTTTTGAGGAACTAAATTATAAGACCGCTTGTAGCAGTAAGGCATACCTCCAAATTCTGCCTGAGATTTCACAATTGCCTGAGAAAGCATAGAAAAACTCTTTTTGAACTGATTTTTTAGAACAACTTCCTCATATTTTTTAGTTAAAGCCGGTAATGTCATTGCAGCAACAACACCAATAACACCTAGTGTTATCAGCACTTCCGCCAATGTAAACCCGCATATTCGGCTTAAGGAGCTTAAACTACTTTGCCCCCCCCCCGAAAAACCTTGTCATCACTGTGTTTTCCATAATTCAATCTCCTTTGTTAGTTGTTATGTTGATTTTTGTTTTTTAAGAAAAAATATTTATTTTCTCGGACACGCTCACGCCCTGCTCCCGCTATTGCCTCGAAAACAAATATTTTTCCTTATTCTATTTGTTTTTCTTTGGCATTGCTTTTTTCGTTACTTTAAAATGTTCGCTGGTTGTCTGTCTTTTTTTATTATATATCATTCTTGAGGCTTTTGCAATAAAAAAAAGGAACGAAAGCATTTTCGTTCCTTTTCCGTTTTATTCATTTATATAAAATTCTTATTTCTTCAAGAAATCAGGTATTTCAATATTTGTAAAACTTGAAGAAACTTCCGGCATTGATCTTCTGACAGAAGACTGTTGAACACCGGCTGATGTGTTAAATGAGCTTGCAAAGAAATCTGAAGCGCTCATTTGGTTAAGAGCAGGCTGTGCTTTTGCTTCAGGTTCTTTATTTTTCAATTCAAAACCTGTTGCAATAACAGTAACCTGAATTTCATTTGTAATATTTTCATTAACGGCTGTACCAATAATAACAGTAGCATCGTCAGTAACCGCATCATGAATAATATTAGCAGCATCAGAAATTTCGTGAAGTGTCATATCAGGTCCGCCTGTAATGTTAACAATTACACCGGTTGCACCGTTGATAGAAGATTCAAGCAATTGAGAGTTAATAGCAATTTCAGCAGCTTTAACAGCTCTGCCTTCGCCTGTACCGCGACCGATACCCATAAGTGCGGAGCCGGATGCCTGCATAACACATTTAACATCTGCAAAGTCAACGTTGATAAGTCCAGGAACTGTAATAATGTCAGAAATACCCTGAACACCTCTCAAAAGAACCTCATCTACGATAATAAATGATTCAGTAAGTGAAACCTGTCTATCAACAACCTGAAGTAATTTATCGTTAGGAACAACAATTACAGCATCAACAGCTTCTCTGAGTTTTTCTAAACCCTGGTTAGCCTGATTTTGTCTTTTACGACCTTCCCAAGTGAAAGGTTTTGTAACAACAGCAATTGTCAAAATTCCTAATTCTTTAGCAATTTTAGCAACAACAGGAGCAGCACCAGTACCAGTACCGCCGCCCATACCGGCTGTAATAAATACCATATCAGCGCCATCTAATGCTTCGGTAATTTCCTGCTGAGCTTCTTCAGCGGCTTTTTCACCAACTGAAGGATCTCCGCCTGCACCAAGACCAGCTGTTGATTTTGCACCTAATTGAATTTTATTTTTAGTTTGACCGTATTCTAAAACCTGTAAGTCTGTATTCATTAACCAGAATTCAACACCGGACAAACCAGCTTTAATCATTCGGTTAACAGCATTTCCACCGCCGCCGCCAACACCGACAACTTTAATATTTGTAGGATTTACAGCTGAGCGCGGGCTTTGTCCCTGGCTAGGTGATTCATCTTTTTTTGCAAAGATATCTGATACGAAATTTTCCACTACTTTTTACCTCTTTATCAATATATTTACTTGTATTCAGTTAATCCGCGCCTGTTTTTGATAATTAACAGACACCCCAATAATATAATAACATACTATTTTAAATAGAAAAAAAGTACAATAATTTCTCTTTAATTATGAACAAAAGTTAATATATTTTTTAATTTCTGCTATAATAGGCTCATGCGCTTGTCAAACATCCAAAGATATATTTTTGAAAGTATTCTGGTTTATATAGTTTTGCCTTATTGCGGAATAGCATTTGCATTTTCAATAGCTGCATTAGGTCTGGCAATAATACTTTCATTAATAGTTATGCCAATATACAGCATACTTTCGCCATTAAGGTTTAACGGAAGAATAAAGTGGCTTATACCAGTGATTAACGGATTGTTAATGATTATCCCGATAAAATTTGTAATAAACAATAACTTTTATATTTATATCCCATATTTTGTAGCAGGCGGATATATTGCGATTATAATAAAAACTCTTTACAGAAAGTTCTTCAGCAAATCTTAGCCGGAGAGGTTCCCCAGAACAGCTTGTCGCGAAGTATTGAATAAAAATCTGCATTATCAAGCAGAGCCAGCTTGGCTGAGTAATCAGCCTTTTTAATTTTTATTTCGGATGCACTTTCAAAAAACTCCTGACCATCAGTTGAAATCACATATTCTTTTTCTTCATCACCTGAAGAAATTGTAATTTCTTCATTATCAGGAATTACAAGAGGGCGCGCAGTAAGAGTATGCGGGCAGATAGGAACGATTATAAATGCGTTAAGATCAGGAACGATTACCGGTCCTCCGGCAGATAATCCGTACGCAGTGGAGCCGGTTGGAGTAGAAATTATTATACCATCTGCGAGATAATCGCATACAGGGCGGTTATTAATCTTAAGCAGAAATCTTGAAGTTCTGCCGGCTGAACAACCTTTAATAACAAAATCATTTAAAGCAACAGCTGAACCTGATTGAAGCATAATCCTATCCTGGACAACATATTTACCGCTTATAATTTTAGTTACAGAATTTGCAATATCAGCCTGGGACGATTGTGATAAAAACCCAAGTCTGCCAAGGTTAATCCCGAATATCGGGGTTGAAAATTTTGCGTAGAACCTTGCGCACTTTAAAATTGTACCATCACCGCCAATAACAAAAATAAAATCATATCCTGACTTTAAATTATCAATATTTAGAATATCAGCATTAATTCCGTTGGAAGACAGTAAATCGTAAAGCTGTTCTTTTACATATGCAGCGCGTTGTATATTTGGATTATAACAAATTCCGTAAGTCTTATTTTTCATACATTGACAATACCACATGCACCGCCTTTTTGCAAACAACAAAAAAGACGACAAAATGCCGTCTTTTTTATTTAGATAACTAAAAAAACATTTCCTGGTGGCTTGTAATCAATCACCCAAACACATCGCCTGAATGTCACTGATGTCACGACCGGTTTGATAGAAGGGCGTTGTATCAGAGGAAAAGCTACGTGAGTATGCAGTACCGCTACCGATTTCCTCGCCAGCCCATAAGGAAAAATCATGTTCTGGTAAACCCAGAGAGGTTGCTGTGCCTGCTATGTAAGTCAGCTTGTACACGATTTGTGTTGCCCCTACACTCGGATTGCCTTTGTATATTGCATGGTTAAAAGGTGCCCAAAACCCGAAATTTAAAGAAATTCAGGCTTTGATTAAATAATAAAGATCGCCTGCTGGGGGCTTTTTATTATCCAGGACAATTATAACTAAAAAAACAGCTTCCATTGTGCCAGTTGGGGCATTTTCCTCCAATCCATCCGAGAGAATAGCAGGCTTCCTGAGTAGTACAACCTGCAGGATTTTCTACCGAACAAT
>UMHV01055656.1_pt1 | contig 22716 bp, 28 predicted proteins | sample 1965621 | NCBI WGS metagenome assembly UMHV01 (sample SAMEA4836108, study PRJEB28245) | human gut metagenome | biome: gut microbiome; material: fecal sample | place: Denmark | collected 2008 | reverse complement strand
CTGGCGGATGAAATGAATTTGCGAAAGAATCTTGACACTACCATATCAAAATCCATTACCGAGAATAAATATTTGTTCTATCATCAAAAACATCACCCCGTAAGCTAAAACAAACAGATATATACATAGCAGAAAAAAAGCGACTCGGCGAGTCGCTTATCCAATCATTTTGCGTATTCTAATACCTGTTTCTTGCTGTACATCTTCTCATAATAGTGCTGATAGTCACCATCGATGATATGCTGCCACCAATTCTTGTGCTCGAGATACCATTTGACCGTCTTCTTGATGCCGTCCTCGAACTTTGTCTCCGGCTCCCAGCCGAGTTCCGTGTGGATCTTCGTCGGGTCGATGGCGTAGCGGCGGTCGTGGCCCTTGCGGTCGGTGACGTGCTCGATGAGGTCTTCGGGCTTGCCGAGCTCCTTGAGGATGGTCTTGACGACGTCGATGTTGGCGCGCTCATTGTGGCCGCCGATGTTGTAGACCTCGCCGACGCGGCCCTTCTGCAGGATGAGGTCGATGGCGCGGCAGTGATCCTCGACATAGAGCCAGTCGCGGACGTTCTTCCCGTCGCCGTAGACTGGCAGCTTCTTGTCGGACAGCGCGTTGATGATCATCAGCGGGATGAGCTTCTCCGGGAAATGGTACGGACCGTAGTTGTTCGAGCAGCGCGAGATCGTCGTCGGGATCTTGTAGGTGCGGTGATAAGCCATGACGAGCAGGTCAGCACCGGCCTTCGACGCAGAATACGGGCTCGACGTCTTGAGGTTCGTCTCCTCCGTGAAGAACAGATCCGGGCGGTCGAGCGGCAGGTCGCCGTAGACCTCATCCGTCGATACCTGATGGTAGCGGTCGATGCCGTACTTGCGGCAGGCGTCGAGCAGCACGCTCGTGCCGATGACATTCGTCTGCAGAAAAATCTCCGGATTCTCGATGGAGCGGTCGACATGCGACTCCGCCGCGAAGTTGACGACGATGTCCGGCTTTTCCTGCTCGAAGATGCGGTAGACGGCCTGACGGTCCGCGATGTCCGCGCGGATGAATTTGAAGTTCTTCTTCTCCATCGCCGCTTCGAGCGTCTCGAGATTGCCCGCATACGTCAGCTTGTCCACGCAGATGATGCGGTCAGCTGGATGCTTCTTGAGCATGTAGTAGACGAAGTTCGAGCCAATAAAGCCGGCACCACCTGTCACGATAATTGTCATAAAAATTCACTCCTTAAATTAATTAAAAGCAATTGAAACCCCATGTAAGTTTATTCATCAGATTCACACACGTCGTTCTGTCTGCCATTTATCCCACGCTACAGTCAACACCATTGTCAGGCCTACGATGATGGCGACACTAATCAACCCCAGCGCATCACTCATCTGATCTCCCAGCAACCGTCTGAGTACGATTGGCTCCCAATACATACGCAGCGGATAATGAATCAGATAGACGTACATAGCCAGATGTCCAAGGCGAAGGAAGCCTGGCCGCTCCAACAGGCGTGAGACATGTCCCCGCTCAAACGAAAGCGTGAAGAGCAATCCTCCACAGAGCAGGACATCCACGAATCGACGAAATGCACTGGCCGTCTCCATCTCCACGAACGTATTCCGCAGAAAAAACCAAGCAATGCAAGCGAGCGCAACACCAATCTCTGCCAATGGCATCCATTCTGGCACCGTGCCGTTCATCCGCCATGCAAAGATGATACGCGCCAGGACCATGCCATAGATGACAAACCAGACGCGCACATACGGCGAACCATACGCAAGATCATCAAAGAAACTCACATGCGCATCCACCATACCGAGGACAGCATATACCACAACCATGAATACAGGAAGGAATGCAATAGACCACCACACATGATGCCATCCTGCAACGCGCTTCATCAGCCACGGGCTGATGAGATAGATCAAAGCCAAGGTCGAGAAGAACCAGCAGACGCCATTGAATGCATGTGACAGATGTGTCGTGCCGAAAGCAGATTGCACAAGCGGCGCGCAAATCGCGAGCTTCGCCGTTATCGTGCCAAAATTCATGAGCAGGCTCTTACCATGCAGCCAACCCTGCGCCAATAACATCGGCACCATCGCCAGCATCGTGACGACGTACAGCAGATACAACTTTCGTATCTTCGCCTTGGCAAAGTCAATAGATATCAGGTGTATATCTGCCCCCCCGTACCAGACATTCCGCCATGCTTCAAGAAGCTGAACATCATGCCAAAGCCAGAGAGCATAAAAAAGTAATCCACCGCAATCGTCGGATTATGCCAATACAGCTCATAAGCATGTCCGAAATTGCAGTACTTCAAAAACTCCATATGGCTCAGGACAATCAAGAAAATCATGATACCACGGAGTCCCTCTAATGATTGAATGCGTTTATTGGTAGCCAAAAAACTCCCCCTAATTTTGAATCATTCATTCTCCTATAATTCTCTTTCCCATCATCCGCAGCTTCAATATCATTCGGTTGGTACGAGTCTCTATTGCCTCACTGTTCTTATAGATATAGTCCATCACAGGCGGCTCTAGATAGCGGATGCGCAAATAATCCAGCGCACTGCATACGATAAAGACAAGCGGTGCCCAGATCATTGCATGAAGAACTAATACTGGCGTCGAAGCATGAAGCAGCGATGGTACATCCGCTAGGTGCTTCCACAGAAGTGTCCGCATCGCATCACTATGTGCATGAATGAGCAAGACCCCGAAGGTTGTCTTTGCCACTACATTGATAAAGTGACTATGCTTCATCGGCAAATTCTTGAAGAACAAAAATACACCAATGCTAACAAAAAAGGCCAGTATCTTGCTTGAATCAATCATGAAATAATAGGCAAATACCCAATCCTTATGCAGGCGCATGCCAATAGCATCCAACATCGCAATACTGAGGAAAGAGAGTACTACAAAAAACAACAGACCCTTGATAGAAAAGGATAGGCGTTTCGACCAAGCACCAGCATACAATCGTAAATAAGCACCAACAAAATAGATATTCATATACCAGGTTATCTCATTGAATGCATGACTCTTAAAGAACGTAACCGTAATGGTATTCACAATGAATAGCAGAACGAGTAAGCGTTCCACCCCCCCCTATTTTTGATAGAGTCAAGTAATTTATTCAAGTAGGGAACAAAGAGATAGAAGAGCATAAAAGATGACACAAAGCTATTTCCTGCACCGTAGAATAAGGCAAAGATTGTCTTGAACATTTCTTTTGGTGCTAATGTCGCATATCCAAGAACAATCAAGAATGCATAAAGTACAAATTGATAGAATAAAATCTGTAAGAGCAGCTTCATATACTTCTGCCAAGTGAGCGATGAAGTACATAAGAAGAAACCACTTACCATGACATACGCATTGATTGCCATCTTCCCCCACATACCCCAGTATTGCAGGAAAACGACATTCACCGACAAGTCACTGAGATTTACACCATCCATAACACCAGAATTCACGACATAATGATGCATGATGATAATAACCATCAACACAATACGCATCAACTCGATATTCGATGAACGAACTTTCTTCTTTGGTATACACTGCTCTCCCAAAGCCATCTCCCTCTCATTACATAAACTATGAAATCATCAAAAATAAGCAGAAAAATCTAGGAGAATGACCCCTAGATTTCCTATATTAATTTACTTCTTCAAACTCAATACGATATCACAGATCCGATCGACATCCTCAATCTTCAGATCTGCATAGAGCGGCAAAGTCAGGACGTGGCGGCTCATATGCAGGGCAACTGGTGTCTCGTTGACGTCGAACATGTTGTGGAAGCACTCAAAGGTATTCGTCAACGGGTAGAAGTACTTGCGCGCACCAATATCATGTGCAGCCAGGGCCTCCATGACCTCATTGCGCGTTGCACCGAAGATCTTCTCATCAAAGATCACTGGGAAATACGCGTAGTTTGGCTTGACATCCTTCTGAACCGGATTGAGTTGCAGTCCATCGACATCACCGAGGCGCTCGCGGTAGCGGGTCACAGCTTTACCGCGTTTCGCTATTTCCTCATCGACATGTCGCAGGTTACAGATACCCATCGCCGCGCAGAACTCATTCATCTTGGCATTGGCACCGACAGCATCCACCGTCTCCGGGCCGCGAATGCCGAAATTCTTCAGACCGTAAAGCTTCTTGCCAAATTCCGCATCACGGAAGCAAGCAGCACCACCCTCAATCGAATGGAAGACCTTTGTCGCGTGGAAACTAAAGCAGGAGACATCGCCAAAAGAAGCCGTGCTCTTGCCCTTGTACTTGACACCAAATGTATGCGCTGCATCATAGATGACCTTCAGCTCATACTTGTTGGCAATCCGCGCAATCTCCTCGACATTGCAGACATTGCCATAGACATGCACCGGCATGATGGCACACGTGCGGTCCGTGATCAGCGACTCGAGCTTGTCCACGTCCATCGTGAAGTCCTGCGGATTGATATCGCAGAAGACCGGCGTCAGGCCATTGCGGACAATCGCATGCGTCGTCGAAGCAAACGTAAACGGCGTCGTGATGACCTCTCCCTGCAGATTCATCGCCTGCAGGGAAAGCTCCAGCGCCATATGGCCATTCGTGAACAGATCGATGTTCTCCACACCAAGATACTGACGCAGACCTGCCTGCAGTTCCTTGTGCTTCACACCCATATTCGTCAGCCAGCGGCTGTCCCAAATGTCCTTGATTTCATTCACATACTCATCCATCGGCGGCATCGAAGACCGCGTAACTAAAATTTTTGACATAACAGTTCCTCCTAAATCAAATTTCATCTTGATATAAGCGATTTGCACTCATTTCTTGCTTGAAATCCTGCAACATAGAAATATAATCGTACTGAGAAGCATATCCTAGTTCTAATTTTGCAGGGGTGATATCCATGATATACTGAGGAGCATTTTCAATATCTGTCAATGACATTTTTACCTCGTTCCAATCACGAAAAGTCTTCATTTTGGGAACATTGAATCCATGTTCCTGTAGGAAGTGGCGGAATCTACCCTTGTTCTGCAGGATAGCAACCGACTCATATGGATTGTTACCAGGAAGATGCATTTTCTCAGCTACATAAGCAGCTGTAGCAACGCCAGGATCTGTTGCATAGGACATGATACCATCGATATGCAACTTTTGAGCCAACTCTAGAACAGCTTCTTTATCGATAATACTGACATTATGATACTCATCAGCGAATTGGTGTGCGTAGTTATGCGGTAAATAATCGCACATAATGACATATACACCTAAATCATGCGCGGCTTTTATTGCTGGCAACAAGTAGCGCGAACCACCTAAGAGCAAGAGTTTTTTCTAATATCCTTAGTATTCATGATACCCTTTATCTCCCTTCCGGACTCAGTATCAGGTATGAAATACCTCCCCCGTCGCACTCTTACGCAAAACATGAGCAGGATTGCCAACCATGACTGAGTCACAGTCCACATCGTGCAATACCACAGCCCCCATACCAATGATGGCACGAGCGCCGATTGTCAGATTCTCGCGGACAACGGATCCCAGACCGAAATAGCATTCTTCTCCGATCTGGAGCTTTCCGCCTAAAGCAACGTTTGCAGAGAAAACCGAATTTGCACCGACATGGACATCATGTGGAATATGTACATACGGCTGGATTAACGTGTTTTCTCCTACAACAGCATCACTGGAAACCCTCGAGTAAGGAAGGATTGAAATTCCCCCCCCAGTGAACATTGCAGAAGGTGAGATGATGACAGACGGATCAATCAGGTTTGTCAATGATATACCTGCTTCGCGAAGAATCACTGCCATTTTTTTGCGATTCTTCGGCGTACCATTGGCCACCAAAGCTTCTACAGGCTCATCCATCTGCTGTACTTCAGTCAGACGGTGAACGCGGCTCAGATAAAATTGACGCTCCTGACGAACATCATCGATAAAAAAAATATCCGTCCACCGGCGATCTTGTTCATTGACACGCAGGGCAACATCATATAATTGTTTGCCCAGACTGCCTGCACCATATATTGCTAATTGCATTCTTGCGCCTCCCTACGTAACTGTACTTGCTCAATAAACTCATGTTGAAACTCTGACTTTGACATGATATGAACATCCTTATACAAATATCGTTTCAAATCACTCAAGCCAAACTTTCCTTTTGTCCTTAAATGATTGTTGATTCTTTCTCTAGCTGCTGTCTTCGGATCATCATTAGGGTTATTCCAGACTAAGATGAGGTCGATGTTTTCCCGAGAGAAGGAAATATTACCGCAAAAATCAGCTCTCCGCCATCCCAGGCTCATATCATGGTCAAAGAGAACGAGAAGACTATCATAGGCCTTCTGGATAACGTTCTTTGGCTCTACCTTGCCATTCTTGAACTCGATAAAGGTAATTCGCTCATCGTCGATATAAAGTGCATCATTCGAACAAGGTGTATATTGAAGCTGTTCACGCGACGTATACTCTCCCGTCACACCATCGTAATCATAGACTGGTATCGTCTCATCCTCCACCATATATTCTCTTTTGGCGCTATCGTAAGAAGCCTGTTTCAGTGTTGAGCGGTGTTTCAGATAGATATCTCCAGCTGCCATATCAGCACCACCCCTTACCCTGCTTTATCGCATCCAATTTGTCAAACGGCTCAGCAAGAAGATCGTAAATCCTGGCGGTATCATTAGTCACATCGTCAAAAACGGCGTAGTCGTCCTGCATATGGGCCAGATAGTACTTTGTCTTTTCCTTCAAGCCGTGCTTCTCCGAGAATACTTCGATTGCTTCGAGGAAGTACGGGCTGTGGGTAGTCAGGAGAATGGTCAGATTGAATGCCTTTTGCAACAGCACAATCAATTCTGCGTAAATGAGCTGCCATTCTGGATGAAGATGAATCTCCGGCTCATCAAGGATTAGAACATCCTGCTCGTTGAGATTGTGGTATTCCAGAAGGCGTTTGATGATGGCAAACGCCTTCAAACCGGTCGACAAGTTGCGCAATGAGAGGTCATCTATCATCCCCTTCTGGTGAAATGCAGGCCCCTCTCGTGTCTCGACAAACTCTCCATCAATCACTTGATGAAGTTTGTTGGTGATTTCCTTCGTTTGATCTTTTCGTATCTGCTTAGAAAGGAGATCTATATCCTTGGATTTCCTCATCTTTTTTTTCAAATCCTCGACCATGATATTTCTCCAGTTGGAAAGTTGAAGTCCAACGAGATTATCGACGATAAAAGGATCATCAATGTAGGTAGCAGAATGCAAGATTTTTATTTCAGAAGAGACATCTTGACAAGTCTCATCTTTCAAGGCAACATGAATGATTTTATCCTTTATCGTCAGTCGTAAATCAGCAGCATCTGTATTTCGCCTAGAATTAGCCTGATGAGAAAATACGTCATTGAATTCTGATGTCAATACCGTATCTCGAATCTGTGCATCCGTGTATTGAAAAACTGAATGAATATCCTTCCGGATTGATTCTCGGAAATCACTAGAATCATTCAGCTGTCCTTGTGCAAAATCTTTGACATAATCTTCGATGAAGGCCATACACTCCTCTTCATTGAGCGGATGTTTTTTCTTGAATCGCCTCAAAAGGTCATGCTGATACCTCCATCTATCATCAGGAAATTCTCCATTCGATTGACTTGTGAAGTTCATGTTCTCATCAATATCCTGAGAGACCTTATTCGAAATGGCACGCCAACGATTGCTCTGAATCTTTTCTTGCATATTATAGAAGCCATGAAACAGGGAGAAGAGTATCTTTCCTACTGTGCTCTTACCGGCATTATTCTCACCTGCAATCACAGTAATACCGTCGAACTGGATATCAGCTTCTCGGATTGCGGCAAAGTTCTTGATCTGGAGTCTCATCCTGCACCTTCCTTTCTTTCACATATCCCACATAATCTATATCAAGCAATCTTTCGCGCTACAATCGACTTGATAATCTGAAATAAGTACAGCAACGAATCGACACGAAACAGATATGACAAAGCGAGATAGGTTACAGCTCCGACAATGACCTGCAGAGCGATAACGAGCGCCAGATGTATCGGTAATTGCATCATGCCGATACCATATGCCACAACCCCTGCAATCACTGCCAGCACAATGCTTGGCAACAGGTCACGTAGCTGATGAAGATATCCATACCCCAGCAACTTGCGGTTCGGCCACGAGTTGATGATCTGGCTCAGCACGCCCGTCAAGAGCATGCCATAGGCCATGGCCATGACACTATACTGCATCGTAAAGAGCAGAACACTAATTCCCACTACCTTCTTGATGATTTCCAGCTTCAAAAAGATGTCGCTACGTCCCAGCGCGTTGATAGCGTTGAGATTTGCCGTATGAACAGGCCAGAACATGTAGTTGATGCAGAAGATGGAAAGGAACGGCACGCACGGCAGCCACTTCTCTGTCAGCACGAGCGTCACGACATTCGTCGACGAAAACGCCAGGACCATCATCATCGGCGCCATGATGAAGATACTCGTCTTGATAGCCCGCCGCGTCATATCACGCACCCGCTCACGATGATCCTGCTCACTTGCCATCGTCGGGAGCAGGATACTGTCAATCGAGGCGTTGATGTTGGTGACGATGACCTGTGGAAATTTTTGACCTTGATTGAAGAAAGCCAAACTGGAAGGAGAATATATCTTACCGATGACCAACTGCCAAAGCTGATCATAAGCATTTGATATCAACATTGCCACCAACAATTTCGAACCAAAAGAAAACAATTCCTCCAAGCGAGAAAAGGAATACGAAAAAATAGGTCGCCAAGGAACAGTCCACCATAAAACAATTGTAGCAATCAATCCATTCGACAGCTGTTGAGCCACTAATGCCCACATACCAAAACCAGCATACGCCATGCTGATACCAATTACAGCAGAAAGAACAGACGCCGTTAATGTCGAATAAAAGAATCGCTTAAATATCATATGCTTAGAGACATATGACTGCTGTACATTACGCAACCCATTAATCAGCAAAACTAAGCTGAGTACACGTATCAACCCCACTAAATCTGGCATTGAATAAAAAATTGCAATCAAAGGAGCCAGCAGATACATTATTATATACAGGCCTACTGCAAGAAAGATATTTGTATAAAAGACAGTAGAAAAATCTAAGTCATCGGGATCTTTCTTTTGTATTAACGCCGTTCCCAAGCCACTATCTGCAAAAACTTGTAAGATAGAGATAAAGACCATACACAAAGCAATGATACCATAATCTGCTGGCATCAACAATCGTGCTAAGATGATTGAAACGATGAAGGAAATTAATTGTGATCCTGTTCGTTCCATAAATTTCCATATAAAATTAACAATTACCTGATTTGTTGAAATCATATATGCGTATTACTCCGGCTTACGACAAATGAAAACATTTCTTACAGAGATTAATAAAACTTATAGTGTTCTCAAGATTAGATGATAACATCCGATCAATCCTGTCAGCAACTTTCTCCTGTGTTTGAATAGCATACTCTATCTCTTCACGATTTTCGCCATAAGCTACTCCGCAACTATGATCATCTTTTTTTAAATAATCTTTTCTGGTTTTTCCAGGTTCGGGGACGACAATAGAAAGGCAACCACATAGTGCTGCGATTGATGCATAAAAAGTCTGCGTATCATATAAATAGCACTTTTCACATTTATTGAGGATACGAACTTTTTCGGTTTCTGGAAGAAGATCCAGAACAGGCCCATCAAAATGCTTCGGCAAATCTGTACGCTTACTTCCTTTGCGGATAAAATAACAGACACCATTTCGTTCTCCGTAGTTTGTTCTCTTATATAGTTCTCTATCAAAGCTAAATATCTTCAATAAATTTCCATCTGGATTTAATTGCGAATCATTAAACTGTTCACGATATGCAACAAATAAATCCGTATCAGAATACCATGTGCTATCATTGGGAAATCGATTATGATATAGCAACCATCTTACCACATGCTTGGCATGCAAAGGATTACCACGCAGAATCTCCGGATAAATGACGACCGTATCATCATCTACTACAGGAAGATATTTCTTTCTGCATCCTCGCACCGGAAGATATGCATACCCCTGATAATGACGTTTGGTAAAGTTGGATTTTGGAAATAATTTTACTAAAGAATATTTAATCGACTCTTTTGCATCATATTTCAACTGTTTATAGTAAAATTCAATTCGGTTATCCGATACTCCACCAATATTAAAAACAGACGCATCATACCCTTGTTCTTGTAAAGTCTTAGCAAGCTTATACAATACAATAGGACCGCCACCGGTTTGTTTAGGAGAAACAATAACAAATTTCATAAATCATATTGACAGGAACATAAATAACATCAAGTTATACTCCTGCCACTCCTTTCGTATATCAATTCCTTACAGCTATACATCATATATAATCTGGATAATATAACTTCTTATATGTTCTCGATGCATACTGATCTGTCATACCACCGATATGATCTGCAATTAGGCGAATAAAAAGACTATCTTTCTGCATTTCTTCTATCACCTTATCATTCAACAAATCGCGGTTAAAATCCTTGATATCAGAAGATAACCGGAAATAGCGACTCAAAACATAATCAGGCAACTCAAGAGGATGCTGATAAAAGGCCCTAAACATTTGACGGATGATGTATTCCGATTTCGAATCCGAAATGCTGATTTCTTCAGAATGGATAATTTTATCGCTCACCCATTTCTGTAATTTCTTCCGGTTTACATCAACCTCGTCGGAGAATACAATGCAGGGTTCGGTAAACCAATAGTCACCATCTTTTTTGCTAGTCTGCTCAATATATGACTTTATCTTCTTCTCAGAAGCCTTGTCGACATCCGAAATCAGGAAGCCGACAAGATGCTTGATGATGAATGAGCGTGTTTCATAGGCTGGCGTATTAGTATGTTCGTTTGCCTTAATGCCATATTGGCTCATAAAATCCTTTACAAGAGGCTGTTCAAGCAGTTCACGGAAGTCAATGATACCACTGCGCACACCATCTTCGAGATCATGGGTGCACTGCGCAATCTCGTCTGCAATTGCTACGGTCTGTCCCTCTAACGTAATAGACGGCTTATCCATTTCAATACCGTCTAGATTCAGGTTGTCACCATACTGATATGGCTTGCCTGTCTTCTTGTTTAAGCATTTCGTATGCTTCAAAATGCCTTCTCGCGTTGCAAAGGTCAGGTTGATGCCCATATACGCCTCACAACGGGATTCCTGTGTATCTAGGACGCGAAGCGACTGGAAGTTATGCTTGAAATCTTCCTGAATGGCACATACTTTTCCATCACGCAATTCAATCCCCTCGGTCAGGATCTTGCCTAAAGTCCGTTCCCCGATATGACCGAACGGCGTATGGCCCACGTCATGCCCCAATGCAATTGCTTCGACAAGCTCATCATTGAGTCCTAAATCCTTGCCGATAGAACGAGCAATCTGATTGACTTCCAGCGTGTGCGTCAGGCGGTTACGGTAATGATCCCCCTTATTCGCATTGAAGATCTGCGTCTTGTGCATCATCCTGCGGAATGCGCGGGAATGCAAGATTCTGTCGCGATCCCGCTGAAATGGATCGCGATGAACAGTCCCAGATGGATCGTTTTCCTCGGTATGCAGTCGCTGCGTCAAAAAAACCGAATCATTCCGTGCTGCATAATCTTTCATGGCTATACTTCCCCCTCAAAAAGGCACCAGTATCTCCCCTTTTGATACTAAAGTATTATGTTTTTATTATACTCCAAAACCCTATGCATTACAACAGGGTACGGATAGCGGCGTGTTGCCGGGCGTCAATCCTCTGCGGGTATTCTGTGGATATCCTGTGGACAATATGTGGATATCTACCGTGTAGCTGTGGATAAATATGGGGAGTGCTCCGCTTTGTGTGTCAGGTTGTGCGCGTTCTGTGTCCGATCTGTGTTCTGCTCAGGCACTGTGGATAGCCGTCAGGCGTTGGTGCGGCTGGCTTCCGGGCGCTCCTAAGACGTAGCTCAAGCAAAGAGAAAGAAAAGTAACGTAGTACGGCGTCCCTCCTGGCGATTGCTGGTGACTGTCGCGCGCTCCTCTGCTCATCTTTCCGTCCTTCGGCAGCACCATCTTGCTCTCTCGTTTCTTCGAGTTGCCTCACGATTCTGCCCATTTTCTCTGTCTTTTCACATGCGTCAAAAATTTTTCTTGAATGGCTGTCGCGCCGTGTCTGGCAAGGGTTGACACATGTTTGACGCTTTATCTGTCTGCTTCTCGTGGGCAATCTTCTCTTGACAGGATCCTATTCTCTCGGTATACTAGGAGCATAGCACGACAAAACGCGTGAAAACGCGGAACACACCTTTGCACGACCACAATCAAGACGTATGAGCTTGCTTGTCTCTCTGTAGCAGATCGGCGGCTCTATGTTCTTGAGGCCGGTCTGCGGAGTGGCGGCAAGCTCTTTTGTCTGTGCGAGGAGCATTTCATGGACTCGAAGGAGGGATTCGATGGCAAAAGAGGCGATGACGGGCTTCATCACGGAGTTCCGTTTCTTTCACCAGATGCAGCCGGTGCGGCCGGTCTCGGCCTGTGCGCAGGCGCTCTGGCACTACTTGTTCTACCGGGCAAACGCCGCGTTCTGGCAATTTCCCCTGAAGATCCAGGCCAACGAAATTGCCGGGGCGCTGCGGATCTCGCGGTCGGCGTTCATGCGCTCGCGCGAGGAGCTCCGCAGCGCGGGCTATCTGCTCTACGAGCATGACCCGGGCACGCGGACGGTCAAGTACTACCTCGTCAGCAATGTGCGGCCGCACATGCTCGTGACGCCGGCTGAGATGCTGGCGGGCACGAAGTCTTATCAGGATTTTCTCTCAGGAACACCAGCGCAGAAGGAGGTAAACCATGTTGCTTACGAATCATGCCCAGAAGCTGTATCGGGGAATTGAGGCGCTCGGCGGCGGCGTGATCCGCGAGCAGGTGCTGCGCGCGAAGGCAGGCGGCATCTCGCACGGGACGTTCATCGCGGCGCGTCAGGAACTCTGCAAGGCGGGCTTCCTCGCCATCGAGCGCACGGCGCGCAAGCCGCACTACCGCCTCATCGACACGGAGCGCGCGGCAAAGGTCATCGCGGAGTCGGAGGCCATCTACGCGCAGGGCGAGGTCGCCGTCTTCGAGGCAAAGGCGAAAGAGTCGGCCGCCCGGGCAGAGGCACCGCCGCCGCGCAAGATGATCCCGATCCGGATTGCTCTGGCAAAGAAGGTATCGGAAAATTCCCGGGATTCTCGCGATACGACAGACAAGATGGACGGCGTGGCGCTGAAGCTCGTGCCGATCGCGATCTTCGAGGATGGCCTGCCGCACATCGCGGGCCATTTCGCGGATTTTGCGGACTGGCACGAGGCGCTCGTGGAGGCGTTCGGCGACTTCGACCTCGACGAGGGCAAGACGCCGCGGACGTACATCCTTTATGTGCCCGCGCGGCGCAGGGAGGACCACTACGAGGTCTGGCCGCTGCCGGACGGGCTTATGGTGCTCTAGGTATCATATATTCAGTAGGAATGGGATGGAATTTGTGCAAGGTCCATCCTTTCTTTATCCCTATCCCCCACCACCTCTCTAGAAAGGAGTCTATCATGCGAATCTTCATCAACCCAGGTCATGCGCTCGGCGGCCGTCCGGACCCCGGCGCGGTCAACTGCGAGCACGGCGTGACGGAGGCGGCGATCAACGCGCGCGTCGCGGAAAATGCGCGCATCGCGCTCAAGCGCTGCGGCTACGAGACGAAGGTCGTGCAGAGCCACAACCTGCGCGGCGAGGCGCCGGGCTACCCGAATGTCACGGGCCTCGCCAACAGCTGGCCCGCCGATGTCTTCGTCTCGATCCACGCCAATGCCGGCGGCGGCCGCGGCTGCGAGACGTACGCGTTCAGCACGCACTCGTGGGGCCACGCACTCGCGACGACGGTGCAGCAGACGCTCTGGCGCGCCGTCAGCCGCATCGACAAGAGCTTCCCGAACCGCGGCGTCAAGGTCAACCCCGACTTCACGGTGCTGCGGCGCACGGCCATGCCCGCCATCCTCGTCGAGACGGCCTTCCTCGACACGGAGGAGGACTTCCAGCTGCTCGTCAGCCACGCCGCCGTCTTCGGCCACGCCATCGCCAGCGCCATCGACCAGTTCCTGCGCGCCCACATCACGCCGGAGGGCGATCTCATTTTCGAAGAAGACGAGCCCGCACCGTTGATGTGGCGGTATGTGCCTGCGAGATGACACCCCTTCAGTCAGCTCCGCTGACAGCTTCCCCTGAGGGGAAGCCTTAAGAAGCCGTCCCCTTTGGGGAAGGTGGTCCGTAGGACCGGAAGGGGTATATATAATAGGAAGCTTTTTGTCAACGATGTGTCAAATTAAGTGTCAAAACTTTCTTATAAATACCCCTTGCTTTTGACATGTCAATCCCGTACAATAGAATCAAGGCAAGGGAAAACGCTCCTGAGCCTCGGGCAGCCGCCCGGCCTCGCGGCTGCCTGCTGAGGCCCCCACCCTCTCACCTGAAAGGAGAACTATCATGGCTACGCAGCGCACGAACATCACGACTTCCCTCAAGATCAAGGTGGAGAACGGCACGACGGATGCCGGTGCCGTCAAGTACGCGACGCGCACGTTCAGCTCCATCAACCCGGAGATCAGCGACGAGGACCTGCTCGCCGTCGGCCAGGGCCTCGCCGCCCTGCAGTCGCACGACGTCGGCGACATCCAGCGCGCCGAGAACGCAACGCTTGTCACGGCCTGAACAGCTGACTCGCACTCACCCCTGCACCGGCCGCCGCGGCAGCAGCCGTGACCCTGGCCGGATGAACGGATGAACCATCGCTCACGCATCGAAAGGAGTCACCACCATGAAACGCACGCTTGAAATCGAATTCCTGCTCGACAACGCCAAGACGAAGACGCTCTCCCTGACCGACCCGAAAGATGACATCTCGGCCACCGCCGTCCAGACCTGGGCCGAAAACGTCGTCGCCAAGAAAGCCCTCCTGATTGGCGGCGCCTTCCCCGTCGCCTACAAGGGCGCCAGCATCCGCAAGGTCGACGTCGAAGAGCTCGCCTGACCTTCCCCCATAGCCCAACAAGTAAGGTGATCCTCATGGAACAGAACCTGCTGACCGCAATCTCCAGCGTCGGCTTCCCCATCGTCGTGACGCTCTACCTGCTGACCAGCTTCCAGCGCTCCATGGACCGCTTCACCGAACAGCTCAGCGAGCTCGTCAAAGAGCTCCAGCAGCAGCGCCACATGATTCACTAAGCCCCCCCTCCTCTCTATAAATAAAGTAGCCGCCCTGCAGCGCAACATCTGCAGGGCGGCTTTTGCGTGCCTATATAATCGTGCCTATATAATAAGGAAGGTTTTCGTTCAGTTTTTGAAATCTCTCATGTAAATCACTCTTTCAGATAGCCCTTGCTTTTTTCTTCCAGCAGAGAAAAATCACAGCAACGGTTTCTGATATGCTCAGGAAGGTGATTATTGTTATACATGCTGTACAGTTTTTTGGCTATTTTTCCAATCTTTTCATGATTTCTATTGATATCACGGGATTGATTGTATAATAGAAACTTATATTTCTCTTCTTCGTTTGCGATATCTAACAATTGATAACAACCTTCAACAACTGGAATCATATTGTTGAAATTTATGATCCCTAGTTTGCCATCTTGAATCTTGTAGATATCCAAGCTATGCATGGTTAAATGCTTTTTCTTAGGTGAACTCATCGGCGCGAAAAACAATGACTGATGAATCTCCAGAACAATACCTATGTACGGACGATGTCGCTGCCCAGCATGCTCCATAGGAACCTTACTATCGAACGTTCTCAGGTAATCTGTATACTGAGCATCTATCGTATAAAACTTCAGTTTCATAAAATCCTTTCATAAAAATAGACGGTCAAAGACCGTCTATTTTTTGATTCGCTCTTAACGGGGGCGATTTCCCGAACTTTTTTGATTTGCTCTTAACGGAGGCAATTCTCCGAACTTTTTTGATTCGCTTTTGACAGGAGCGATTTCCTTTTCACTATTATAATATCATGAGCGAGCGCCTTTGTCAATAGACACGGCGTTCCATGACCTCGAGCAGGATCTGCTGCTCTTCCTCTGTTGCACTGTAGAGCAGGAATTCGTCCAGGATGAGCACGGAGGTGCGCTCACACTTCCGCAGGAACTCCTTCCGCTTGTCTTCGAGATCAGCCTCACGGTAAGCGGCGAACATGTCGGGAAGCCGGATTCCCTAACGGGATCTTGGTTCCGGTCCAGTCGACCATGATGCGGTCGCCAGGTTTATGGCGGATGTGCATGGTGAGATTGTTCTGCTCAACATGATCCCGATACCGCTTGCAGAACTGCGAGTAACGGAAGTAGAGCTGATGGCTCTGCCGATAGCTGTCCACGTATTCTTCCCAGAGCAGCTTCAGTGTGACACCGCTACGAAGCAGCTCTCGATGGATGTAGCAGAAGTCTGGCATGACCGGCACCGGCTCAGAAGCGATGGCCGGGAATAGCTTCTGATGAAGCTCTGATTCCGCCAATTCCTTCCAGTCTGCTGGTGAAAGTGACAGATGCTTGGCAGCGGCAGCCACTTTCGCAACCGTGTTACGCGACACATGCAGCGCAGCTGCGATGTGCCGCTGGCTCTCCCTGCGCAAGATAAGCCAGAATTTCTTTGTCTTTTGACATGATGACATGTCTCCCTACTTTTGATTTGTGAAACCGCCACAACTCCATTCTAGGGCGACACGAAGTGGCTCTCAAGCGCGGATTTGAAATTTTTACCTAATGGCTCTCGCCAGCGGATTGGGTGGCTCTCACTCGCGGATTCGGTGGCTCTATGTGGCCGGAATACTCAAGCAGCTCAGCGAGCTCGTCAAAGAGCTCCAGCAGCAGCTCCATATGATCCATTGACACGACGTCGAGATTACCCCACCAACCAAAAAGCTGCCCTGCAGCACATCACCTGCAGGGCAGCTTTTTAAGACTAGTTAAAGCAACGGTATCAACAAATAAAATCAGTCAAATGAACAATTTTGATGATAAAAATTAGCTAAGTTTCGATGATACTTAGACAAAAGAGATGGATTTTCTCGAACAAACTTCTTGATGATTTCACGCGGTGCTCCGTATTTTCCTCTCAACTCAGCATCCAATCCCTTTATCGTCGGGCGAATCGCTCTGCCATCCAGATAGGTAGTCTGCTGCGCTTGCAGGGTATGTAGTATCATGTGACGAAGAAAGTGCACTGTGTCGCAAAGAATACGAGTTCGTAACCACCGTTTCGGTACAAGTAGCACCTGTTGTCCATCAATGACCAATTGTGGCCGCTGGCAAATCTGCCAACGATGTGCTGTGATGTTCCAGTAATGCATTGGCCTTGGGAGATGCGTGAAGTATTGGGGATCTACATTCCACAGCTGAGCTTGTTCATATGTATATCGGCTCAAACGATCAAACAAAATGTTGGTCAAAGCATCGGATAAACAATCAGCGCCATAGCCATCAAAAAAAAGTGGCAGGTCCAAGGGATGAGAGACCTCGATACCATTATCAAAAAGAGCATCGAGCTGTGAAAATACCTCCAACATCCCTTCTGGTGTCTTTGCCTTCCCATTTCGACCATTTCCGTATCCGAGTCGAGTCGCATTTATCTCATGCAGATGGGACAGTAACTCAAATTTTTCAGAATTCGATGCCTTCTGACGATACGCTAAGAATATACACTGAAAGCAATCCTGAACATCAGCCCATGCGGCTTCGCTCAATTCATCGCCTGCAATAAGAATATATCCTGGTTCGATAAATAGAGGGGTATCATCCTCCAAGTCAATGTTATAAAAATCAAACATATCTGGAGAAGCGTGGAATAAATCAGATAAATGCATCATATTTAAGTCCCTCCCTATAGAATCTTTTGAAATCAAAAGAAAAAACCATTTGACATTACTCCTTTCAGTCAGTAAAAAGATTGCCAAATAGCCATAGAGATGGTACAATATAGATGTGTGAAGTATATGTTGTACTATCTCTATAGTATCCAGCATGTATTCAGGAACAGGGCAGAAACGATAGCGGCAACTATCTATCTGCTCTGTTTCTTTTTATTTTCTGCTACGCTTGGGAGACTTTGTCGCAGTTGTCAAGTCAAAAACCATGACATTATTCTCCTCGTAGTAGGCGCCATTAATCCTGTAGATATAACGGTCGATATCCCAGCCCATCTGTCTCGCCAATGAGTATTGCAAATCCTTAGAATTAAATCGTGCACCTTTAGCGGCATCACGACCAGGCTTCATAAAAGGAATTGCTGTCGTATCGTCCTTGTCGCTTGGTTGTATGGCTAATTGCTTTGTTTCGTAATTAAAAAGCAAGCACACCTTCTCCGGGCACCCAAGTTTAATGACGGCATTTTGGTTAAACGCCGTCGCATGGTCCGTAATCGACATAAACGGTTCGCCTGCGACAATCTCGAGTTTTTTAAACCCTGACAAGTCCATTTTGCTTCCCTCCCTTATATGTCTAATATAAGGATACCACCCTATCGCATAATTGTCAACCTAAATTATCTGCTAATTTTGTTCGTATTTATCAATCCTGTTCGTATATAAACATCGACATCAGTCTCCTCATTTATTTGCATTTATACTCCTGTCGCATTGATTACACAGGCTTCGCCAGGCTCATCTTCCTACTGTTAAGGTATCCTCTATCAATCGTAAGCGCTAAATCATCATAAGCGCTAAATCATCCGGTGTATAATCTGCCGGCTTGATGGCTCATCTTTTCATCGTCGCTGAATTGCATATCAAAAAAGCTCCGCTGCGTGAGCAGTGGAGCTGAGAAGGTTCATTTGCAGTTTTGCTGGATGGTCTCGTTCCATGGCAGGACTCCCGGCTCGATACCCTGAAGCCATGCGAAATAAGCCTCGAGCTTCTCTTTTTCAAGCTGGAGACGCTGTTCTTCTCGTTCTTCTTTTGTGAGCCCTGCAAGCCCCTTGTCGATGGCGAAGAGCTCGTTGATCCGCTCAATGGCTTCTTTGCAGATACTAACGAGGAGATCTTCTTCCTGCAGGTCTGGCGGCGGGATGGCCTCGACGAAGTACCGCCTTGCATGTGCCCAGCAGAGGGCATGTGCCTGACACGGCACCTTCTGGTAGCCGGTGTAGCCGTCTGTCTGCAGGATGCCATCATTGGTACTTGCCATCCTCGAGGCGCTTGTAGAGCAGAAGGAAGCCCGTCTCATCCCAGAGCAGGCCCTTGATACGGTCCTTGTAACGGCCGCAGAACAGGAAGAGCGCCGGTTGGTGCGGGACCAGATGGAACCGCGACACGACCAGAGCGGCAAGCCCGTCGATGGACTTCCGCATGGCCGTATGGCCACAGGCCAGATAGACGTGCTCCGCCGTGAGTTCTCGGATTAGCATGCTGGGAACACATCCCTCAAAACGCAGAGCGTCCGCCTCAGGAGCTCGGATGATGTGGCCTCTGTGACAGTAAGATGGATGGGCCCACAGTGAAGTTCCAAAGAGCTCGGAGCTTTCGTTGAAGCTGCCGATGACAATGGGGCAAACTGCACATCCGCTCTTTTTGCATTCGCAACCGGCTTTTTGGATGCCGGTTTGGCTGCAGGCAGAGTCTTTGCCTTCTTTTCTTGTTCACGCTGTTGGATGAGCAGTTTCTGAAACTGACTCTGCCAGTAGTAGAAGGTGGTGCTCGCGATTCCCTCGCGCTTGCAGTAAGCCAGCGCAGAAAGGCCGCTGGCACGCTAGTCTTTGATGATCTCGAGCCATTTCTTTAGCGACTCCTGCTGCTTGACTTAATTGACGGATTTCAATAGGCTCCCTCACTTCCTGCTGTGATTCGTACACCCTGCTCAAAATCCCGAATCTTCCCGGCGTTTCGAGTCATTTGAGTCATTCGAGTTGCACATTTCGCGTTTTCCGCGTGAGTCCATTATCTCACAGCAGAGGGGGAGAGAAAATACACCAGATTATTTAGCACTTACTAATTAGGAAGGTTTTCGTTCAGTTTAGCCGCGTTTTTGTCACCAGAAGCCGTGTCAAAGGCTAAGCAGATACTTGCCGTACTCGTTCTTCTTGAGCGGCTTGGCGAGCTCGTGGACCTGGTCGCGCGTGATGTAGCCCATGCGGTAGGCGATCTCTTCGAGGCAGGCGATCTTGAGGCCCTGGCGGGACTGGATGGTCTGGACGAAGGCGGCTGCCTGCAGCAGGGAGTCGTGGGTGCCGGTGTCGAGCCAGGCGTAGCCGCGGCGCATGGTCTCGACGTGAAGCTTGTGGCGCGCGAGGTAGGCCTTGTTGACGTCGGTGATCTCGAGCTCGCCGCGCGCCGACGGCTTGACCTGCTTCGCGATAGCGACGATGTCCTTGTCGTAGAAGTAAAGGCCCGTCACGGCAAAGTTCGACTTCGGCGCGGCTGGCTTTTCCTCGAGGCTGACGGCCTCGCCCCGCTCGTCAAACTCGACGACGCCGTAGCGCTCCGGGTCGCTGACGTAGTAGGCGAAGACCGTCGCGCCGTCCGTCTGTGCGGCCGCGCGCTGCATCATCACGGCGAGGTCGGAGCCGTAGAAGATGTTGTCGCCCAGGACGAGCGCACAGCCCTCGCCCGCGAGGAACTCCTCGCCGATCAGGAACGCCTGTGCGAGTCCCTTCGGCTCCGGCTGCACGGCGTACGAGATGGAGATGCCCCACTGCGAGCCGTCGCCGAGCAGCCGCCGGAAGTTCGCATTGTCCTCCGGCGTCGTGATCACGAGGATGTCCCGGATGCCCGCGAGCATCAGCGTCGACAGCGGGTAGTAGATCATCGGCTTGTCGTAGACCGGCATCAGCTGCTTCGACACCGCGATCGTCAGCGGGTAAAGCCGCGTCCCCGAACCGCCCGCCAAGATAATTCCCTTACGTATCATAGTTCAGCCCTCATACACAAAATTCAGCGACGTCGTCACGCGCTCCTTGAGCGTCGGCGCCTTCGTGTCCTTGTCCGACAGGATCACCGGCTCGATTGGCCACGCGACGCCGATGTCCGGGTCATCCCAGCGGATGTTGCCGTCGCACTCCGGCGCGTAGTAATTGTCCGCCTTGTACTGCACCTCGACGTCGTCCGTCAGCGTGATGAAGCCATGCGCAAAGCCGCGCGGGATGAAGAGCTGCTTCTTGTTCTCCGCCGACAACTCCACGCCGACCCACTGGCCGAACTGCGGCGAGCCCTTGCGGATGTCGACCGCCACATCAAAGATCGCCCCGCGCGTCGCGCGCAGCAGCTTCGCCTGGCACATCGGGTTGAGCTGGTAATGCAGCCCGCGCAGTGTCCCCTTCTGAGCCGAGTACGACTGATTGTCCTGCACAAAATCCACCGAGATGCCAGCCGCCTCCATCTTGCGCTTCGACCAGCTCTCCATGAACCACCCGCGCGCATCCCCAAACACCTGCGGCTCCAGCACAAATACACCCTTGAGTTTCGTTTCTGTTACTTTCACGATAAAGGCCCCTTTACAAACATAATGATACCTTATTATAGCACGATGAGCATGGCAATCAAAGGCGCAGTATCAAATCCGCCAGATACGCCTGGAACGGTGCGCCGAGGTCTTTGCGGCGCAGGGCGAATTCGACGGTGGCTTTGAGAAAGCCGAGTTTGTCGCCGAGGTCGTAGCGGATGCCTTCGAAGTCATAGGCGTAGACGGGCTGACGGTTGGCGAGCACCTGCAGGGCGTCGGTCAGCTGGATCTCGCCGCCTTTGCCGGGCAGTGTATGCGCGAGGATGTCAAAGATCGCCGGTGTGATGATGTAACGGCCCAGTACCGCCATGCGGCTCGGCGCATTCTCTACGGCAGGCTTCTCCACCATATCAAGCACCCGCATCGTGCGCGCATCATCCGTCGGCTCTCCCTTGATGATGCCATATGAAGACACCTTGTCCTCCGGTACCGTCTGGCAGCCAAGGACAGATGAACCTGTCGCATTGTAGACATCGATGAGCTGCTTCAGCGCCGGTCGGCCCTCGCCGTTGTAAACGACATCATCGCCGAGCAGCACGGCAAACGGCTCATCCTGCACGAACGCGCGCGCACAGAGAACGGCATCGCCAAGGCCCCGCATATGCTGCTGACGGATGTAATGGATATCGATGGCCCCCGTCTCGCGCACCATCTTCAGGAGCTCGGTTTTCCCCTTCTTCTCGAGCTCCATCTCCAGCGCCGGTGCCGAATCGAAGTGATCCTCGATGGCCCGCTTCGCATGGCCGCTGATGATCAGGATCTCCTCAATCCCGCTCGCCAGAGCCTCCTCCACGATGTACTGGATCGTCGGCTTGTCCACGATCGGCAGCATCTCCTTCGGCGTCGCCTTCGTCGCCGGTAAAAATCGCGTGCCAAAGCCAGCTGCCGGAATGACTGCCTTACGAATCCTCTGCATAATAAATTTCCCTCACCTTCTAAAACACGATATTCTCTTGTACTTGTAATTGTCACAAATCAAACACATGCTCAAAATTTTTCCGGATAACGGCAAACTTCTTTTTTGCCGCCGCCTCGTTCTTCTCGACAAGCGAGCAGTACATCTTGAGCTTCGGCTCGGTGCCGGACGGGCGGATGGCGATCCAGGAGCCGTTCTTCATCTTGTACTTGAGCAGGTTCGTCGCCTGGAGACCTGCGATGC
>UMHV01064400.1_pt1 | contig 23079 bp, 20 predicted proteins | sample 1965621 | NCBI WGS metagenome assembly UMHV01 (sample SAMEA4836108, study PRJEB28245) | human gut metagenome | biome: gut microbiome; material: fecal sample | place: Denmark | collected 2008 | reverse complement strand
CCACCGCCGACGCCTTCCAGCAGGAGAGCCAGAAGCGCATCCGCGAGCTTTATATGTACGATGTCCTCCGCGCCGACCGCTGCATCTCCTCCAACAGCATTGAGGCCCGTGTGCCCTTCGGTGATCTGGACTTCGTCCGCTACGTGATGGCCATTGACCCCGAAAAGAAGCTGAACAGCTACGGCAAGGGCAAGTACCTGCTGCGCAAAGCCTTCGAGGGCGACTGGCTGCCGCCGGAGATCCTGTGGCGTGAAAAGGCCGCCTTCTCTGACGCCGTGGGCCACAGCATGGTAGACGACATCAAGGAGTATACCGAGAGCCTTTACACCGACGAGGAGTTCCAGCTCCGCCGGGCAAACTATTCGGCCCACTGCATGCCGTTCACCAAGGAGAGCCTGTTCTACCGCGAGATCTTCGAGAAATACTACCACGACCAGAGCCGCACCATCGTCGATTTCTGGATGCCCAACAAGGCATGGCCCGGCTGCAACGTCAACGACCCCTCCGCCCGTGTGCTGGCAAACTACGGCGCATCGGGGGTGTGATTTTTATTTTCGCTCTAGATGCAACAATTTTGCATCTAGAGTTTTTTGTGCAAACAAATAAGTTCAAAGAATTTTAGCAAATTCTAACAAGATTGATTTCAAAAAACAGCGGCCGCTTTCCAATTTGGAAAACTGCCGCTGTTTTGCTTTTTCTGCGTCTTGCACACCCGCCCCCAACATGCTACGCATTGTGCAGAAGGAAGCAGTCCCCAGCACTTTGCTGGAACGTCAAGTCGTTTTTTGTTGTGCTAAGGTGTCCCGGAATTCCTTCCATAGGCCGCTGCGCCCGGTCAAACGGTCCGCTGTTTCCTCGCCGAAGGTGAGTTTCAGCTTTTGATAGGCTTCCCGCAGATTGACCGGCCGGGACGTGGTGTTATGTGCATCCGATGCTACCACATCAATGACACCGCTGCTCAGCCAGCGTTCCACCCGCCGCCGCTTCCAAAAGCTACCCGGCTCCAGCACCGTGGAACCGTTCATCTGGCAGGCCACAGGATACCGGGCCTTCAGCTTTTCCAGAAGGCCCCGCGATTCCAGGCAGCGGTAGCGCTCCACATGGGCCATCAGAATGGAGTAGCCGCACACAGCCACTTCTTCCAGCCCGTTTTCCAGCTCTTTGGCGGAAGTCTGCGGTAAAAACTCCATCAGCACCCAGTCTGTACCGGCCAGCGTGGGCAGGCCGTTTTCTCTGGCCGCATCCCGCAGCATGGGGTTGTACAGCAGCTCCGCACCGGGGTACAGCCGCAATCCATACCCCTGCTGTTGACAATAGGCCTGCGCTGCATCCAGGTGGCGCTGATAGCGCTCCTGTGGAAACTCCTCCAAGCCCGGTGTCGCGTGGGTGGTGGCCACCAATGTGGTGATGCCGTTGGCAGCAGCTGCGTCCAGCATCGCCCGCATCTGTTCTTCCGTGCGGGCACCATCGTCCACTCCATAGACCACATGCGTATGCAGATCTAAAAACTGTTCTGTCATGGGCTCAGCTCTTCTTTTCTTCTGCCTCTTTTTCGTAGGCCTTGTAATAACTGGAATAATGCGATTTGTAATAATACTTCTTGTTGGCAAAGCCCTCGTAATCCACCTGATTGAGGATGGTGCCGAGGATGGGGCAGCCCGTTTGTTCCAACTGGTTTTTGGCGTCGATCAGCTCCTGCCGGTGGACCTGATTGTAGCTCACCACCAGCAGAATGCCATCGCAGACCTTGGCGATCTCCGCAGCATCAATGACCACGCCCACCGGAGCCGCATCCACGATCACGTAATCGTACTGCTCTGCCAGTCCATCCAGCAGGTTCTGAAACCGCTCAGAGCTCAGCAGCGGGATGGGATTCAGCAGTTCGTGGCCCATAGGGATAAAGTCCATGCCCGGAACGTTGGTGTGGAACAGGACTTCCTCCTTTTCGGCAATGCCGGCCAGATAGTGAGATAGGCCCTGCTTTTTGGAACCCGGCGCAAACTGCACCCCATAAACAGTGGTGATCATGCTCCGCCGCAGGTCCGTATCCACCAGGACCACCCGCTTGCCTCGCTCTGCCAGCTTCCGGCACAGCGTAAGGCTGGTAAAGCTCTTGCCCTCGGATGCGTGGGAACTGGTAAGCATGATCTTTTTGATATCCCGACCCAAAAAGGAGACATTGGTGGAAAGGGTGTTGAAGGCCTCATTGACCGGGTAGCTCAACTGGGGAAGTTTTCGAAATTCAAGTCTGTTCACAGCGTTTTCCCTCCCGGCAGCTTCAGGCCGATCTGCTTGTCTGCCCTCTGGTGTTTTGGCTCATCGCCCTTTTCCAGCGGGATCACCGCCATCGTCACCAGGCCGGTGTATTTCTTGATGTCATCCGCCGTCTTGTAGGTGTCATCCAGCAATGTCATCACAACAACGACACCTGCACTGGCCACAAAGCCCAGCAATGCTCCCAGCAGGATGCTTTTGGTCTTGTTCGGGCTGACCGGCTCCGTAGGAACCAGTGCTGTGGACATGATAGAGATCTTGCCCGTTGCCATCTTTTTGGCAATGTAGTCCTGCACCACGGTAACATACTCATTGGCGATGTCTGCTGCTTCCTGCGCAGACTCCGACGTCACGGTGATCTCCACCATCCGGGTGTTGGAGGCATTGGTCACAGAGAGCATCTTATCCAGCTGGCTGTAGGTATAGGGCAGGTCCAGGTTGGAGATCACCTTCTCCTGTACCTCCCACATATGAAAGACCTGGATATAGTCATCGGTCAGGGCCGTGCCGATCTGGAGATCGGACATGTTGATGTCCGAGTCTTTCTGGCTGATGACGTAAATGGTGGACGACGCCTGATACTTGGGCGTCACAAAAAACAGCACCCCAATGGCTGCGATCAGGGCGCAGGCCACGGTTGCTGCTGCGATCTCCCGCCACTTTCCCAGCAGCGCATAAAGCAGCTCCAGGAGGTCAATGGTCTCCTCGTCTCCATTGCCGGGCTGGGGCGAATTCACCTTATTGGGGGGTGGCATTTGGTATTCTGACATAGTTTTGTTCTCCCTTTGATTTATTCTGAAGCAGAAAGAAAGCAGTGGCAGCAAATGCCACTGCCTTCTGTAAACCTACAAAAGGTACTTTCTCAAACTCAGACCTTTGCAGTCTTCTTGGTCGCGACCACGGAACGCCTCCTGACGTTCCATGCGGCTGGCGTTGGTCCCATCTCCGACCGTCATCCGGCTGCGGACAAAGGTCTCGGCCTGATCTCCATGCAGCGTCAGGGTCGTGCCCTTGGTCATTGCAGGGTCTATGGAGGAGAAATCATCCTCCAATGTCACAGTGACACCGCCTGCCAGATCGTTCAGCTCCGAGATGCCATCCATGTTCATGGCCACGTAAAAATCAATGGATTCTCCCAGCAGAAGACCTTCCACTGCCTCACGGGCATACTCGCAGCTTTCCTCCTTGCCATCGCCGAAGCCATGCGCAAGGCTGATCTGCATCTCTTTGGTGCCGATGGGGCTGCCAAGGTAGCCCAGCACGGTGCATTCTGTCATGGTATCCCGGTCGATCTTCAGTTGACGGATGACCTGGCGTTCCGGATCGATGACGATCAGCCGCTGGAAATCTCCCTGGCCGCCCTGGTAAGCGCCCTCGCTCTCCACAGCACTGTCATGGTCCACGCCCATCACGAGGATGGAGGTCAGCCCCTCCCGGCGCTGGTATGTGACGCCGTTGTATTCCTGCGTTTCCACCGCTTCCGTCTGGGTCAGATCCCCGCGTGCTTCTTCAACGCTCCTGGTCTCCAGCCAGCGTCCCCCTGCATACAGGATCACACCCAGCAGAAGGATACCTGCCGCAATGACCAGGATCAGCCACTTTGCTTTTCCTGCCTGGTCATATCGTTTCAAAAAGTTTTTCCCCTCCTCAGGGCACAATGACATCCGAGGTATAAAGCCTCATTCATAGAATATCACCTTTTTTAGCTATTTGTCAATGTTTTCCTCCATGTTTTTTCATTTTTTCCTACCCCCCCCCGAAAATATGAAACGCATACAAAAAATCATTTTCTTTATGATTTATATCCGTCATTCTGCGTTTTCTGCATTGGAGTTTCATATGAAATGCTGTTCCCGGCACAACGAGGAGCGCCCCCGCACAAAACAGTTTCTGTGCGGAGGCGCTCCCATTTATTACCTTATTGATTGCTCAGGCATCCGAGCGGGAGAAGGCATTCTTCATATTGCAGCTCAGTTCAAAGAGGACCTTATCCAGCGTATCGGCGGCGCGGGCCTTCAGCTCTCTGGCGATGGCCTCGTTGGCCTCCGTGCGCAGGGCGGCACGGCGGGCCGGGTCGGCCTCCTGGGCCTGTTTTTCGTCGTAGGCGTTCAACAGAGCGCGTGTGGCGGAGAGGACGCCTTCCTCGTAGCGCTCGACATGGAAGATGGACTTGCCGTAAGCGGCATCGGCCATGGCAGCGATCATCCGGCTGACCCAGTAAAAGCTCTCGGTGGAGACTTCGCCGGTGGTGCAGGCGAGGTAGGCCGGGGTGGTGTCCACATTGGCATAGAACGGCACCATCGTGTTGAAGGCATTGGACGCATAGGCGATCCACTCCACCGTGCGGAACTCCTCCGGCAGATCCGGGCGCATCTGGGTCAGCGCCATGAAGCTGTTGCGGTTGATGCCGATCGTACGGTAGGCACCCTTGCTCTTCGGGTCGCCATAGGCGGCATACGGGTCATACGGGGTGCCCTGATAGTGCGAAGACAGCAGGTATTTCACGTCTTCCGGTGTGATCTTCCGCTCCGGGACCATGCACCAGGGCAGGTCGTCCGAATGCGGGGTATAGTCTGCATCGGGGCCTTCCCAGACCCAGGTGTTGGGGTTCAGATGCCGCAGCATGAACCAGGCGCGCGGTGTGTTATACACATGATCGGCGTCGTCGTGGCTGCCGAAGGCATCGCGCGGGTTGAAGCTGCCGTCCAGCGAGAGGTCGAGGTGGTGCTTGTCCACAAAGGCCTTCAGGTCATCCGAGCACATGTAGTTTTCCTGTGCGCCGCAGGCGTCGGCAAAGTCGAAGCTGTCGATGCCGAGCTGGTTGGGCATCACGACATAGCTGTCGTCCGGCACACGGCGGGCCATCCAGTGGTGGCCGCCGATGGTCTCCAGCCACCAGATCTCGTTCACATCCTGAAACGCGATGCCGTTCATCTCATAGGTGCCGTACGTCCGGAGCAGCTCGCCCAGGCGCACCACGCCCTCGCGGGCCGAGCGGATATAGGGCAGCACGAGGCAGACGATGTCCTCCTCGCCAATGCCGCCGGGCACTTCCGGCCGTTCCCCTTTGGCGGGCTGATACACCACCAACGGGTCTGCACCCAAAACGCGCGGGTTGGACGTGATGGTCTCGGTGGCCGTCATGCCCACATGGGCCGCATTGACACCCGCTGCCGCCCAGATGCCCTCACCTTCCACGGCGTTGGGCATAGCCGTCATCCGCAGCGCATGGCCGGGCAGCGGCACCTCCACATGGGAGATCACCGACCGATAGACGGCCGGGTGTTCCTCCGGCTGCACGACCACGAACTTTTTGGCCGTGAAATGCCCCGAACCCGAATCGTCGTTGCGGGCGACCATGGTGGAGCCATCGTATGATGCGTTTTTGCCGACTAAGATTGTAGTACAAGCCATTGTTCTGTCCTCCGAAATTGTTTCCTTATCTTTTCGGTTTGCCGAGGCTATTGTAAGCCTTTTTTGGGGAAAAGGCAAGATTTTTTGAGAAGGAAGCGTGGAAGTACGATTTATGGGACACAGCAGAATTTATACTGAAATTATAGGAAGGATGCCAATTGACAACAACTTCCATTTCTCGTATGGTAACGGTATCCTATCGTTCAGGAGGGATCTCTTATGAAGCTGCTCGCGCACATCAGTGATGACAAGACCCGCACACAGACCATCGAAGAACACCTGACCAGCACGGCTGCACTGGCCGGAAACTTTGCCGCAGCGTTTGGCGCACAAGCAGAAGCAGCGTATACCGCCCTGCTTCATGACATCGGAAAATATAGCGCTGGTTTCCAGCAACGCTTGCAGGGCGGCCCGCCCGTTGACCACTCCACTGCTGGAGCCAAGGCCGCGATCCAGGACGGAAACATTCCCGCCGCGCTGGCCATTGCCGGACATCACAGTGGCATCCCCGACCTCGGAAATCCGCATGACACTGCCGACGAAAGCACGTTGGTCGGCCGCTCCAAGCGGCGGATCGAAGATTGCTCCCAGTGGAAACAGGAGATTTCCCCTGCCAAAGCCGCTCTGCCGCCGTGGCTGCTCCGCCAGCCGGACAACCTGACCATGGCCTTTTTCACCCGGATGCTCTACTCCAGCCTGGTCGATGCCGATTTCATCGACACCGAGACCTTCATGGACGGTAAAGCAGCCCCGCGTGGGATGGGGGAACCACTTTCCGCTCTTCTGGAAAAAGTCCGGGCACAGGCCAAACGCTACCTTGACAGCCCTGCCGCTTCCCCTGTCGCGCAGGAGCGGAACAAAGTACTGCGGGCCTGCATGGAACAGGGTGCTCATGCACCACAGGGGCTTTATACGCTCACAGTTCCCACGGGCGGCGGCAAAACCTTCGCGTCCCTCGCCTTTGCGCTGGAACATGCTGTGGCACAAAAGCCGCAGATGGAGCGCATCATTTACGTCATCCCCTACACTTCCATTATCGACCAGACGGCACAGACGTTCGCAGATCTTCTGGGAGAAGACAATGTGCTGGCCCACTTTTCCGGTGTAGACTACAAGCTGACCGAAAAAGACGACCTGACACCTGCTCAGTACCGGAAACTGCTTTCCAGTGAAAACTGGGACGCTCCCATCGTGGTGACGACCGCTGTGCAGTTCTTCGAATCCCTCTACGCCAACCGCAGCAGCCGGTGCCGCAAACTGCACAACATTGCCAACAGCGTCATTCTTTTTGATGAAGCACAGACGTTTCCTACCGATTACCTGAAGCCCTGCGTTTCCGCCATCGCACAGCTGGTCCAGCACTACCACACCACCGCCGTTCTCTGCACCGCAACGCAGCCCGCCTTGACGCCGCTGCTTCAGGAGCTTGCCCCCGGCCTGACCGCAAAAGAACTCAGCCCCGACCCGGCTCACCTCTATGAAGTCCTTCGCCGCGTAACCCGGCAAGATCTGGGCGCCCTCTCCGCTGAGGCCCTCTGCGCACAGCTTTCGTCTGCCGAACAGGTGCTCTGTGTGGTCAACCGGCGCAAGACCGCCCAGGATCTGTTTGCACAGCTCCCCGCCGAAGGCAGCTACTGCCTGACCACCTTCCTCTGTGCCGCTGACCGCCGCCGACAGTTGGACGAGATCCGCCAACGGCTCAAGGCGGGGCTTCCCTGCCGGGTCGTCTCCACCTCTTTGATCGAAGCAGGCGTCGATGTTGATTTTCCGCTTGCTTACCGTGAAGCCGCCGGGCTGGATTCCCTGCTCCAGACCGCCGGGCGCTGCAACCGGGAGGGCAGACGTGACCCGAAAAAAAGCATCGTTGCTTCTTTCCAGCTGGAAGGTCTGGCACCGCTCCCCATGCTTTCGCAGAATGTCAACGCCATGAATGCCACCGAGCGGGCCTACGACCTGCTCGACACACCGGATGCCATTCACAGCTATTTTGAATCCTTCTATCGCACCCGTGCAACGCTTGACAAACAGAACATTCTGGACGCTTTTCAGCATGGTATCAATGGATGTCAGTTTCCCTTTGCACAGGTTGCCGGAAAGTTCCACCTCATTGATAACCACACTTACACGATCTATCTTCCCATTGAGGAAGGTGCCGACCTCTGCGCATCGCTTCGCGGCGGACACATCAGCCGTGCTCAGCTCCGTCGCCTGGGCATTTACAGCGTAGAATGCTATGAAAAGCAGTTCCGTTCGCTGGACGCCGCCGGTGCATTGGAACGTTCTCCGGATTTCCCCGATGATTCCGCCATCCTCGCTGATCCAGACTTGTACAGCCGCAAGACCGGCCTTTCGATGGAGATCGAAGAAGGCAGGGCGATCATCCTCTGAAAAGGAAAAAGCAGCAGAGCACACGACTCCACTGCTTTTCCCCCATTGCTTGAAACAACATCCAACAATTTCAATCCACATTCGTTTTTCTCCGAATGACTCCTTTATTATAGGTTGAATTTGGATTTTATACAAGTAGCATCTTGCATTTCGCAAAAAGTGTGTTATACTAAAGCCACAAGAAGTTTTTGAAATAACATACAACAGAAGTTAACGGCAAAGAGGTGGTTGCAATGGGCAAATTCGATGTTCGCCTGAAAGTCCGACAACCGTTTGAAAGGAGGTGATGCGCATGTCTATGCGCATTGAAGTCTGGGGACCCTATGGATGCTTCTCCCGGCCCGAAATGAAGACCGAACGTGTCAGTTACGACATCATCACGCCGTCGGCCGCAAGAGGGCTCGTTGAAGCGATCTACTGGCACCCTGGCCTGAAGTACCACATTGACCGCATCTACTTGTTGAGTCCCATCCAGTTCACCAACATCCGGCGAAACGAGGTCCGCTCCACCCTGCTGGCTTCCGCAGCACTATCTGCCGCCAAGGGAGGAACGCCGCCGGTGCTCTACACCAGCCAGGACATCCAGCAGCGCGCCGCTATGGTCCTGCAGAACGTCCACTATGTCATCGAGTGTCACTTCACCATGACCGACAAGGCAGCCCCCGGCGACAACCCCGGAAAATTCCAGGATATCCTTCGCCGCCGTTTGAGCAAAGGCCAGTGCTATCATCAGCCCTGCTTTGGCTGCCGCGAGTTCCCTGCCAACTTCCGGGAGTGGCCCGGCGGCGACATTCCTGCACTGGAAGAAGCCACGCAGGACCTCGGATTCATGCTGTATGATCTGGATTATTCTGACCCGGCCAACATCCGCTCGCAGTTCTTCCGGGCAAAGCTGGTCAACGGGGTCATGGATTGCCGGGATGTGGAGGTGTTCACATGATCTTACAGGCATTGACTGCTTATTATGAGCAGCTGCTCCGCACCGGACAGATCTCAGCCCCCGGCTGGGAGAATCAGTTCAAGGTCAGCTACTGGCTCCGCATCAACGCGGAAGGCCAGCTCATCGACCTCGTGGACTGCCGCCAGATGGTTCCGCGCGGTAAAAAAGAAGTGCTCGCCCCGCGGGAAATGGCAGTTCCTGCCCATGTCAAACGAGCTTCCGGCATTGCTGCAAATTTTCTGTGCGACAATTCCACCTATCTGCTGGGTGCAGACGAAAAAGGCAAGCCGGAGCGCTCCATCCAGTGCTTCGAAGCCTGTGCAAAGCTGCACCATGCCATTCTGGATGGGGTTGATTCCCCTGCGGCCAGAGCGGTCCTTGCGTTTTTTGACCATTGGAAGCCCGAAGAGGCATCGGCCCACCCGTTACTGGCTGACCGCTGGAAGGACATCACCGGAAACGCCAACCTTCTGTTCGACTATGAAGGGCCGGAGGGCAGCATCCTGTCCACTGAAGATGAAGCGATCCGAGCGGCATGGCAGCAGCACTACAGCAGCGCTTCGCCCGACACTCCGCTGGTCCAGTGTCTCGTGACCGGCCAGCAGGCCCCAGCCGCCCGGCTGCATCCTTCCATCAAGGGTGTTCCCGGCGCACAGAGCTCCGGAGCCGCGCTCGTTTCCTTCAACGCCCCAGCATTTTGTTCCTATGGGCACGAGCAGGGCGAGAATGCCCCTGTCAGCGAATATGCCGCCTTTGCTTACACCACTGCATTGAACACGCTGCTTGCCGACCGGGATCATTGCCGTATCCTCGGCGATACCGCTGTGGTCTGCTGGGCCGAAAACGCGTCCCCCAGCTATTCCTCCCTCGGCATGATGGCCATGTTCGGCATCCCGGAAAACCATGGTCTTACCGAAGACGACCTGAGCAAAGCGCTGGACAGCCTTGCCAAAGGGCAACCCTGCAGCTGGATGGGCGAAGATCTGCAGCCCGGCCAGCACTTTTATGTGCTGGGGCTCTCACCCAACGCGGCACGTATTTCGGTACGGTTCTTTCTACGTGACACCTTCCAGGTGTTTGCACAGCGGCTGCAGCGGTATGCAGAGGATATCACTGTGATCCACCCCGCTTTTGACAAGCGTGAGACCCTCTCCGTCTGGTCGCTGGTCCAGGAGACTGTCAACCAGAACTCGCGTGATAAAAAGCCTTCGCCGCAGCTTGCAGGTGATGTTCTGCGCTCTATTCTGACGGGCACCCCCTATCCAGCTACACTTCTGAATGGAGCGGAACTGCGGATACGCGCCGAACAAACGATCACACGCGGCCGGGCGGCCATCATCCGGGCTTATTACCGCCGCCATCCCCATCCACAGGTTCCAAAGGAGGTTTTGGATATGCCTGAATTGAATGTAACATGCAACAATATCCCCTATACTCTTGGCCGGATGTTCTCGCTATACGAACAGATCCAGCTGGCTGCGGCCAAGGCAAATTCTTCCAACATCAATGCCACCATCAAGGACCGCTATTTCAATGCGGCTTCTTCGAATCCCAGCCAGGTCTTCAACCTTCTGGGCAAACTTTCCGTCAGCCATCTTCGGGTCCTGCGCCGCAGCAATCCAAAGTTGGCCGGTTCTCTGCAAGGCCAGTTGGAAGAACTTTCCATCCGCGTCGGCACATCCTATCCCCCCCATCTTGACCCCGCCAGCCAGGGCTCGTTCCAGTTGGGTTATTACTATCAGAATCAGGCCCGCTTCCAGAAGAAAGCTCCCGCTGATTCCACTGAGAATGTTTGAATTATAAGGAGGAACTGACATGTCTGAGCCTATCAAAAACCGCTATGATTTTGTGATTCTGTTCGATGTTGAAAACGGCAACCCAAACGGTGACCCCGACGCAGGCAACATGCCCCGCATCGACCCGGAAACCGGCTACGGTCTCGTGACCGATGTCTGCCTGAAGCGGAAGATTCGCAACTATGTGGAGACGGTCAAGGAAAATGACGAAAATTACCGCATTTACATCAAGGATACTGTCCCTCTGAACCGCAGCGATGCCGACGCCATCAAAGCTCTTGGCATCAACGAGGACCTCAAGGCCGCCAAGAAGAGTGACCCGGACATTGACCGCCGTCTGCGCAATTACATGTGTGAGCACTACTACGATATCCGCACCTTTGGTGCTGTTATGACCACGTTTGTCAAAGGTGCTCTCAACTGCGGTCAGGTTCGCGGCCCGGTCCAGCTGAGCTTTGCGCGTTCGGTGGATACCATCATCCCGCAGGAAGTCACGATCACCCGCGTTGCCATCACCACGGAGGCCGATGCTGAGAAAAAGGGCACCGAAATGGGCCGCAAGTACATCGTCCCCTATGCCCTCTACCGTGCAGAAGGTTATGTTTCCGCCAATCTCGCCCGCAAGACCACAGGCTTTTCGGAAGATGACCTGCAGTTGCTGTGGGAAGCCATCCTGAACATGTTCGAGAACGATCACAGCGCTGCGCGCGGTAAAATGGCCGTGCGGGAGCTCATCGTCTTCAAACATTCTTCGGAGCTTGGCAACGCCCCCGCTTACAAGCTGTTCGATGCCGTGACCGTCCAACGAAAAGACCCCACCACCCCGGCGCGCAGCTACCGCGATTACACTGTCACCGTATCCGACGCCCTTCCGGAAGGAGTCACCTGCGAGAGGATGTCCTGATGTCCGCCCCGGACGATTACCTGTTGATGTCCGGCATCCAGCATTTTTGCTTCTGCCGCCGTCAGTGGGCGCTCATCCACCTCGAACAGCAATGGTCTGAGAACCTTTGCACTGCGGAAGGGCGGCTGGAACATACCCGCTGCCATGACACCGCGCAGACCGAGCGGCGGGGCGATCTGCTCATCACACGAGGGATGAAGGTCGTCAGCCACCGCCTGCGGCTCAGCGGAGACTGCGACGTTGTGGAATTCCGGGCGGACCCGGAGGGCATCCCGCTGCAGCACACCGAAGGCCGCTGGCAACCCATGCCGGTGGAGTACAAACATGGCCGCGCCAAGGAGAACGACGCCGACCGGCTGCAGCTCTGTGCGCAGGCCATGGCTCTGGAAGAGATGCTGGCCTGTGATGTCCCGCAGGCCGCGCTCTTCTACGAGGAAACGCGGCGGCGGGAACTCGTCCCGCTGACGGACGCGCTTCGCCAAAAAACGCAGGCCATGGCCGACGAGATGAACCAGTATTTCGCCCGCGGCTACACGCCAAAAGTCAAGCCGGGAACTTTCTGCAACGCCTGCTCCCTCAAAGAGCTTTGCCTGCCCGCACTGTACAAACGCGCCGACCCCAAGGCCTACCTGAAAGCCTATCTGGACGAAGTGCAAGCGGAGGACACGCCATGAGACAGCTATTGACCCAGCTTTACGTCACTTCGGAAGACGCCTATCTTTCGCTCGACGGCGAAAATGTCGTGGTCAGCCGCCAGAAGACCGAGATCGGGCGGGTCCCGCTCCACACGCTGGAAGGGATCGTCTGCTTCAGCCGCTCCGGTGCCAGCCCGGCACTCATGGGCAAATGCGCGGCCAAGGGCATCGACCTCTGCTTTTTCAGCCCCTACGGCCAGTTTTTGGCGCGCACCGTCGGCGAAGAGCGCGGCAATGTCCTGCTGCGGCAGACCCAGTACCGCATCTCCGACAGCGAAGCGCTGAGCTGCCGCTATGCGCGGTACTTCATCCTTGGCAAAGTTTACAACGCCCGCTGGGTACTGGAACGCGCCACCCGCGACCACCCGCAGCGCGTACCCGTAGAGGAATTCAAACGCACGAGTGCCCAGCTTGCGGCGGCGCTCCCGCTCATTGAGCAGTGCGACGATCTCGACCAGCTGCGCGGTCTGGAAGGGGAAGCAGCGCAGCGCTACTTCGATTGCTTCGACTCCCTCATTTTACAGCAGCATGAAGCGTTTCCGTTCGTGTCCCGAAACCGTCGGCCTCCGCTGGACAATGTGAACGCGCTGCTCTCCTTTGCCTATTCTCTGCTGGCCCGCGACTGCGCTTCCGCACTGAGCAGCGTCGGGCTGGACCCGTATGTCGGCTTCCTGCACCGCGCCCGTCCCGGACGCCGCAGTCTGGCGCTGGACCTTATGGAAGAGCTTCGCGCCGTTTCCGCAGACCGGTTCGTGCTGTCCTGCATCAACCAGAAACTGCTGACAGCGAAGCACTTCCAGAAACAGGAGAATGGTGCTGTCCTCCTGACCGACGATGGCCGCCGCGCGTTTCTCAAAGCCTGGCAGACCAAAAAGCAGGAGCAGATCACCCATCCCTTCCTGAAAGAGAAACTGCCCTGGGGACTGGTGCCTTACGTGCAGGCGCTCCTTCTGGCGCGGACTCTGCGCGGTGATCTGGAACTGTATCCGCCGTTCTTCTGGAAGTGAGGGTCGTCTATGCTGGTCCTGATCACCTACGATGTCAACACCGAGACCGCTGCTGGACGCAAACGCCTGCGCAAAGTCGCCAAAAAGTGCGTGGACCACGGGCAGCGGGTGCAGAATTCTGTCTTCGAGTGCCTGCTGGACGCCGCGCAGTTTGCTGTTCTGAAGTCTGAGCTTGCCGCTCTCATCGACCCCGATCTGGACAGTCTGCGGTTTTATCAACTGGGCAACAACTATAAGACCAAGGTCGAGCACATCGGGGTGCATCCCCTGTTTGAATCCGGAGACGTGCTGATCTTCTAGCCTGTTCCCTCGGTGCGAATGGAAAGCGCTCACCCTTTTTCCGTCTCCTTCGCACCATGTTTTCAAGCCGTTCTGTGCAGATCGCAGCTGTCTTTTCGGATGTTTTTAGAAAAGCTCTTCCAAATCTGTGCAGATCGTTTTATAATGAAACAAAAGCGGAGATGTTTTTCTCCGTTTTTGCTGTCGCCCTCCTCGCGGAGGGCGTGGATAGAAATTTTGGGAACGGGCCATTTACGGTGCCTGATTCGGTCGCCCTCCTCGCGGAGGGCGTGGATAGAAATTAACCCACACAACCCGCAAGGCCGACGCACAACGCGTCGCCCTCCTCGCGGAGGGCGTGGATAGAAATCCCTTGCCTGCGGAGCAGAGTGTGGTATTCCAGCAGTCGCCCTCCTCGCGGAGGGCGTGGATAGAAATATGTCCGGGGATCTTTACCCACGCCCAGCGGTTGCGTCGCCCTCCTCGCGGAGGGCGTGGATAGAAATAACAAGGGCGGGCCAGAGGCTCAGGCTGCGATCGGTCGCCCTCCTCGCGGAGGGCGTGGATAGAAATTTGCGTATAGTGGCCGCCAGAGTCCACGCATGTGAGTCGCCCTCCTCGCGGAGGGCGTGGATAGAAATAATGATGTAATGGGCGAGGGTTTCCTCGTTATACGTCGCCCTCCTCGCGGAGGGCGTGGATAGAAATTGCACATGTTCCGGGTGGTTTCCCTATCCATATAGGGTCGCCCTCCTCGCGGAGGGCGTGGATAGAAATAACCTTACTGAACAGGGCAAGATCCTGAAATCCGAGTCGCCCTCCTCGCGGAGGGCGTGGATAGAAATTGGAAGGTGAGGATCTGACCGCCAAGAAGATCACGTCGCCCTCCTCGCGGAGGGCGTGGATAGAAATTTCCACAGGTTAGTGCTTGACCGTGCCGCCGCTGAGTCGCCCTCCTCGCGGAGGGCGTGGATAGAAATTGCCCAGCAAATCCACTTGTACGCGGCCTTTGCCAGTCGCCCTCCTCGCGGAGGGCGTGGATAGAAATTCCTGACCCACGGGAGAGCCGAGAACGTAGTGACGTCGCCCTCCTCGCGGAGGGCGTGGATAGAAATTGAGGATCGGTTTGCCTACGGGCTGCGGACGGACGTCGCCCTCCTCGCGGAGGGCGTGGATAGAAATATCTCCAGCACAATCTGGCGGGCCAGAGTGCTGCGTCGCCCTCCTCGCGGAGGGCGTGGATAGAAATCACGATGCGGTTGATGCAATACTGCTGATACGGAGTCGCCCTCCTCGCGGAGGGCGTGGATAGAAATAGACATAATACCTCAACAACAGAAAAACCGCTGCCGTCGCCCTCCTCGCGGAGGGCGTGGATAGAAATTTGGCCTCCCATCTGCCACCGTCAAGCCCTTGTGTCGCCCTCCTCGCGGAGGGCGTGGATAGAAATCAGATAGCAGCGGCCACGCCGCCGCCCATCATGCCGTCGCCCTCCTCGCGGAGGGCGTGGATAGAAATCTCCGTGTCCGGCCCTTGGATGAACGACAAGACCCGTCGCCCTCCTCGCGGAGGGCGTGGATAGAAATTCCAGCTTGTCGAGCGCATCCTTGCACGGGCCGTTGTCGCCCTCCTCGCGGAGGGCGTGGATAGAAATTCAGGTCGTCGCTGTGCCCTGCGCTCAGTCCTCGGTCGCCCTCCTCGCGGAGGGCGTGGATAGAAATCAGCTGGGATGCCGATGGCGTAGCCTCTCGGCTCGTCGCCCTCCTCGCGGAGGGCGTGGATAGAAATATCTTGAGCAACTTGATGACCAGAGCGTGCTTGGTCGCCCTCCTCGCGGAGGGCGTGGATAGAAATACCCTGTCCCGTCAGGCGTTCATCAACGACGATATGTCGCCCTCCTCGCGGAGGGCGTGGATAGAAATGTCAAGAGGATCATCGCCACCCCGGAGCGCACCAGTCGCCCTCCTCGCGGAGGGCGTGGATAGAAATCAGCCCGCCAGAGGAGTTAGGCATCCTTGTAATCCGTCGCCCTCCTCGCGGAGGGCGTGGATAGAAATTCCTGCAAAATGGCGTAGGAGAAAGCGATCACCTGTCGCCCTCCTCGCGGAGGGCGTGGATAGAAATCATCTTCCCATCTGGGGTCTTGTATCGTCTGTCCTGTCGCCCTCCTCGCGGAGGGCGTGGATAGAAATCGGGTGGATGCCCAGCTGCTGCAGAACATCGGCCTGTCGCCCTCCTCGCGGAGGGCGTGGATAGAAATCGTTACCTCCTGAAAATAAATAAGGCCGTTGTCGAGTCGCCCTCCTCGCGGAGGGCGTGGATAGAAATCTTGTACTTTTTTTCGAAGTTGGAGACCATGCGGGTCGCCCTCCTCGCGGAGGGCGTGGATAGAAATTTGCCGTCGTAGATGGCGGGGTTGCCCATCAGGATGTCGCCCTCCTCGCGGAGGGCGTGGATAGAAATATACGAACTTGTTTGCCTTTCTGCGGGGAGCGTGGTCGCCCTCCTCGCGGAGGGCGTGGATAGAAATTTTGAAAATTCCGGCCATTGTGGTACCTCCTGTCAAAGTCGCCCTCCTCGCGGAGGGCGTGGATAGAAATTCACGCACCGGGCGATGTCCTCCAGCTCGGTGCTGTGTCGCCCTCCTCGCGGAGGGCGTGGATAGAAATTCCAAAGCCTATGCCGACTACGCTCTGCGCTCCAAGTCGCCCTCCTCGCGGAGGGCGTGGATAGAAATCGTATACCGCCGAAGAACTGACCCGTCTTGCGGCTGTCGCCCTCCTCGCGGAGGGCGTGGATAGAAATTCCATGCCGGAGCCGATAAGGTCAACGCAAAGCTGGTCGCCCTCCTCGCGGAGGGCGTGGATAGAAATTCGTTATTTGTTTTTCCAGTAGCTGGCCTTCTGCAGGTCGCCCTCCTCGCGGAGGGCGTGGATAGAAATCTCCCATTTTCCCAATCTCGATACAAGAGGGCATGGTCGCCCTCCTCGCGGAGGGCGTGGATAGAAATATCATGCACCCCCGTGGTATTGCATGGCAGAATCGTCGCCCTCCTCGCGGAGGGCGTGGATAGAAATAGCATAAAAAGACCTTTGCACCTGATGACCTGACCGTCGCCCTCCTCGCGGAGGGCGTGGATAGAAATGATGCAAACGTCATCAAAGCCGGGTATGCCATCGTCGCCCTCCTCGCGGAGGGCGTGGATAGAAATCATGTTACAGGGATGTTACATCATTTGTTACACAGTCGCCCTCCTCGCGGAGGGCGTGGATAGAAATGTTGCGTAGGCGGTTAAACTGCATTAACGGCACAAAGTCGCCCTCCTCGCGGAGGGCGTGGATAGAAATAGCAGATGGAGCTGCATACTGTGCTTCTTGGTCTGTCGCCCTCCTCGCGGAGGGCGTGGATAGAAATCATCCAGTACGACCATATCAAACGGCCATGCCCGCGTCGCCCTCCTCGCGGAGGGCGTGGATAGAAATACTAAGACGCCGGTAACGCCATAAATGCCGGTGCTGTCGCCCTCCTCGCGGAGGGCGTGGATAGAAATGCACTGGCGCGGATAGGCCCAGCAGATGGGCAGGCGTCGCCCTCCTCGCGGAGGGCGTGGATAGAAATATCTGCGCCAGCTGGTCATAGCCCAGAGAGCAGATGTCGCCCTCCTCGCGGAGGGCGTGGATAGAAATAGCTTGTCGGTCAGGTCGGGCACAGTACCAATCGTCGCCCTCCTCGCGGAGGGCGTGGATAGAAATGGCCTATATACCGACGCTGGCGTTGTTCTGTGCAGTCGCCCTCCTCACGGAGGGCGTGGATAGAAATTTTCTGGATGGGGGTCAAGCCTTCCAGCCGCTTGGTCGCCCTCCTCACGGAGGGCGTGGATAGAAATTGCTCCCCATAGTGGGCCACGGAATACACTGGGGTCGCCCTCCTCACGGAGGGCGTGGATAGAAATGACGGATTGACCGAAGAACAGGCCAAGGACGCAATGGTCGCCCTCCTCGCGGAGGGCGTGGATAGAAATATCAATGCCTTTCAGCCGATAACCTATCGCCGTCCGGTCGCCCTCCTCGCGGAGGGCGTGGATAGAAATATTTTTGCATCGAAAGAATCTTTCGGCCCTGACATGTCGCCCTCCTCGCGGAGGGCGTGGATAGAAATGTCGTATCTGTGGCCTTGATAGTCTCGGTGGACAGTCGCCCTCCTCGCGGAGGACGTGGATAGAAATCCGCGTGATCTGCTCTGTGGACGGAGCGCTCATTGTCGCCCTCCTCGCGGAGGGCGTGGATAGAAATTTCATGTCTGGGGTGCAACAAACTAAGTATAACACGTCGCCCTCCTCGCGGAGGGCGTGGATAGAAATACCTGATGATAGCGGTGAACAGCCGGTTGCTGAAAGTCGCCCTCCTCGCGGAGGGCGTGGATAGAAATGTCGGCATCAGTGCCGCGAGTATGTGCCCCATCTGGGTCGCCCTCCTCACGGAGGGCGTGGATAGAAATACCACAGCCATGCGCACCGGCCCAAAATCAAACTGTCGCCCTCCTCACGGAGGGCGTGGATAGAAATATGGAGTGCATAACGTCTGCGATAATGGAGGCGAGTCGCCCTCCTCGCGGAGGGCGTGGATAGAAATGCCTTGCCCCAGCTAACGGCGTATTCTGCCCTGCATCCCGGCATCGCCAACCTTTCCCCCATTGGCCTCATCGTGCGCGGTGCAAAACAAAAGCAACAGGCGGCATGACCCGTTGTATGGGCCACGCCGCCTGTTGCTTGTCCTATTATAAAAATCTGAAGTCCGATTGGTAATGTTTCGGCATCATTTTTATCAAACTTCCTGCTTTATGGAAACACCGCAGTGTTCCGCCCGGCCCGCGTCAGGGCTCGTTTGCCTGCAGCACACAGGCACAATACCCCGGTTCGGGCTGATAGCAGTGGATGGTCAGGTATTTGTCCACCTCCGGGCTGTAATCATGGAGGGTATGCTTCGTACCGTTCAGCGCCACATCTGCATAGGACACCAGCCACTTTTTGTCCCCATTGGGGAACACCTTGTAAAACGAGCGGTCCAGCATTTCCTCCACCGGCACACCCTCGATATTGGCCATTTCCGCATTGCAATAGCGGAAGATGAAATCCACGCCGTGTCCATCTTCATTGAAGACCAGCTCGATGACACAGAACGCCAGCGGCATATCGTCCAGCAGGCTGCATTTTTCCAGCAGGCTCATGCTCATGGGGCGAGGCTTCGTGTCGGACAGCCCGATCTCCATGCGCAGGCGGCGGTGGCTGCTCAGGCCGCGCTTGCGTCCCTGAAACGTGCGGCCGTCCGACATGGTATAAACGCCATCGTTGCCGATGTTTACGATCTGGCTGCGGTTCACTGCGATTCCCTTGCTGATGTTCAGGAACTGATCTTCCGGCAGAACAGACAGGACGCCGTGCATCGGCGCATACAGCGCGGCTTCCCCGCCGTCCATGCGGTGAAGGACCGTTTTCCGGTCGCTGCGGTAAAGATATAAAATGTTTTCCGGGCAGAGATTGTGTTTTTGCATCCATCTATTCAGGTCGCTCATCGCAGTGCTCCTTTGTCAGTTGATGACTTTAGTATAACATACTGCCGTGCAGCCGACAAGGAGGATTCGTGAAAAAGCGCAATTCAATGGAGCTTTCAACAATAATCCGAGGTATTTTTTGTTAAAACTTACGTTTTTGCGTGTCTCGCATAGAAACTATTGACTTTCCAGCATTCTTTTCGTATGATGAACACAGAACACCGAATGGTTTTTCCCATAAAGCGCATACGCATAAAGCAAAAAGCATAACAGGAGGTTTCATGTTATGAAAATGACCCGCCGGGAATTTCTGAACATTTCCACTGCGGCTGCGGTGGTCTGCGCAGCTACACTTTTGCCCGTAGAGAAAGCCGCCGCAGCACAGCAGACGATGGCGGCGCAGGAACTTCTGGAACAGGCGTATCTGTACGCCTTTCCACTGGTTCTGATGGATGCGACCCGAAAGGTTTCAACCAACACAGAAACACCGAACGATACCCGTGCGCCGATCAACCAGTTCATCCATGCGAAAAAGCTGGCAGACGCCGCATCTCGCGCAGTCGTCACGCCGAATGTGGATACCATCTATACGCAGGCATTTCTCGATGTCAGCGCAGAACCGATGCTTTACGGTGTACCGCAGACGGACCGATTTTTCAATGTACAGGTGCTGGATGCGTGGACAAATACCGTTACAGTGCTGGAAGCACCGGGCCTTTACGCGATCACCCGCTCGGACTGGCAGGGCAAACTGCCGGAAGGGGTGCAGCGGATCAATGTGCCGACCAATATGGTCTGGACCATTGCCCGCATCGTGCTCTCCGGGCAGGAAGATCTGTCCAACGTCCGGGCCATTCAGGATAGGATGCAGTTGATGCCGCTTTCCGCCTATCAGGCGGGTGGATGGACCGCCCCAACAGGCAGCTATGACCCTGCCAATGACTTTGTGCCGGTAAAGCACGTTCTTGCTATGGACGCAAAGGAATTCTTTGATACCGCTAACCAGCTGATGGAAACCAACCCGCCCGCTGCGGCAGATGCGCCGGTACTCCGGGAGCTTGCAGCACTGCATGTCGGCCCCGGTGAGAAGTTCGATGACAAGGCGCTGGGTCTGTTCAGCGGGCTGCGCTGGAAGCTGATGCTGCTCCAGCTGAAGAAAAAGCTGCTGAGCGAATCGAAGGGCTATACGCGCCAGATGGGTCAGTGGACCTATTTCGGCGACCCCATCGGCAACTTTGGCACAGCATATACCTACCGTGCCATGGTTGCGCTGCGGGGTCTGGGTGCCAACACCACCGATGTTGCCATCTACCCTAAAACAGATGTGGACAGCACCGGCACAGTCCTGACCGGCAAAAAGACCTATACGCTGCATATCGAGGCAGATCCTCCCACACTGGAAAAGGGCTTCTGGTCGGTGACCGCCTACGGGGAGAACGATTTCCTCATTGAAAACCCCATTGACCGCTACTGCGTCAACGACCGCTCCGGTCTGCACCGTAATCCGGACGGCTCGATCGATATCACCCTTTCCAAAGAGGCACCGGCGGACACGACCAACTGGCTGCCGGTAGGAGAGGGAGATTTCCACCTCTTCCTTCGTATCTATAAACCGGATGCCGCCGCACTGACAGACTGGCAGCCGCCGGTCGTCCGCACAAACTGATCCGTAATAAGGAGGATCCTGCTATGAAAATGACCCGTCGGAATTTTATTTCAGCTTCGGCTGCTGCAATGCTGGCGTGCGGCGCATCTCTGTCTGCCCATGCTGCGGAAAATACCACAGAAAACGGCCTGAATTTTATCACAGACATTTTCAAGGATCCCACCCAGCCGGGCGAGACCGAAGGCGCAACGACCATCACAGCAGAGGCCAACGCCGAATGGTATGAAAAGCTGGATTTTTCTGACCGGCGGGAGTTTGCCAACGCCGAGCGCGGCTGGCTGGACAACGCGGAAGGCAGGATCATCGATGGTGATGATAACAGATCTGCATGGGATCTGCAGAGCTACGGCGATTTGAACCGGGATGCTCCAGACACTGTAAACCCCAGCCTGTGGCGGAATACCCAACTCAACGCCAAAGCTGGTCTGTTTGAAGTGTGCGACGGCATTTATCAGGTGCGCGGCTTTGATATGGCCAATACGACCTTTATCCGCACCGACCACGGCTGGATCGTGTTTGATGTGCTGATGTGCAAGGAAAACATGAAGGCTGCCAAGGAGCTGATGGAGAACCGCTTCGGCCCGCTGGACATCAAGGCGGTGCTGTACAGCCACTCTCATGTGGATCACTTCGGCGGCGTGGAGGGCGTTATTACCCGGGAGCAGGTAGCGGATGCAAAGCTCTCGCTTAAAAAGCAGCTGGCTTCCGGCAAGACCCTTGTGCTTGCGCCGGCGGGCTTTCTGAAGCACGCCATCAGCGAAAATGTCTATGCAGGCATCGCCATGGCACGGCGCGCACAGTTCCAGTACGGCACGGTGCTTGACAAGGGCGAAAAGGGTGCGCTGAGCGTGGGCATCGGCATGGGACAGTCCACCGGTACGGTGGCCCTCATCGCTCCTACTTACGAGATCGGGGAAGATGTTCCGAAGCTGACCATCGACGGGCTGGAGATCGAATTCCAGCTGACCCCCGGCACCGAAGCCCCTGCCGAGATGAACGCCTATTTCCCGAAATACCGTGCCCTCTGGATGGCGGAAAACTGCACCGGCACGCTGCATAATCTGTACACCCTGCGCGGCGCAGAGGTGCGCGATGCCAACGATTGGGCAAAGTACATCATCGAGGCAGACCAGCGCTTCTGCAACAAGACCGATGTGGTGTTCCAGAGCCACAACTGGCCGCACTGGGGCGAGGAGATCCATGATTATCTGCTGAATACGGCAGCCATCTATAAGTTTATCCACGACCAGACCCTGCATTACATGAATCAGGGCTATACCTCCACTGAGGTCGCCGCCATGCTCACCCTGCCCGAAAAGCTGGAAAAGGTCTGGTACACCCGGCCGTATTACGGCACACTGGCGCACAACGCCAAGGCGGTCTACCAGAAGTATCTGGGTTGGTACGATGCAAACCCGGTCAACCTGAACCCGCTCCCGCCCAGCGATACCGCCAAGAAGCTGGTAGAATATCTGGGCAGCACGGATGCCGTTCTGCGCAAGGCACGGAAGGATTTTGAAAAGGGCGATTATCAGTGGGTGGCGCAGATCACCAAGGAGTTGGTCTTTGCAGACCCGTCCAACCAGAAGGCGCGCAACCTGTGCGCCGATGCGCTGGAGCAGCTGGGCTATCAGGCAGAGTCCGGCGCATGGCGCAACGCCTACCTGATGGGCGCTGCCGAGCTGCGCAAGGGCAACCTGTCCGGTCTGGCACGCACCGCCAATGGTCTGGGCTCCGCCATGAAGGAGATGACCGTGGATATGCTGCTGGATTACATTTCCATCCTGACCGACGCCAATGCCGCCCAGAACGACGACGTAACGCTGAACCTGATCGTGACGGATGTGAACGAAAAGTTTTATGTGACCCGAAAAAACGGTATTCTGCTGTTCTATTCGGGAGAGAACCGCCCGGACGCGCAGGCCACCGTCACCTGCAAGCGGCTGCAGCTCCTTGCCCTGATGCAGGGGCAGCAGGCCGGTCAGGTGCAGGTAAGCGGCGATGCCACTGCCCTGAAGCGTCTGCTGGCGTATGCGTCCAAGTTTGAAAAGACCTTCAATGTGATCGAGCCGTAAAAACGATTCCAATACAGCAGGGCTGAGCACCTGAATCACAGCATAAAAGGGATACCGGAACATCTGCGGATGCTCCGGTATCCCTTTTGGT
>UMHV01005231.1_pt1 | contig 23166 bp, 18 predicted proteins | sample 1965621 | NCBI WGS metagenome assembly UMHV01 (sample SAMEA4836108, study PRJEB28245) | human gut metagenome | biome: gut microbiome; material: fecal sample | place: Denmark | collected 2008 | reverse complement strand
CATCTTTTCTTTGAGGCGAATCGTTCAAGATTCGCCTCTTTTTATTTGTCATGTTATCGGAAACCATAAAAAAATGGCTTGCAGATGAAAAAACCTGCAAGCCACTTTTTTATTTTGTTGATTTTAAGATGTTACTGTTTTTTCGGTTCTTGATGGCATTCTGCTAAATTTTCCTTTGGTGTTCCAAGGCTCAGCAGTGTTTTTGCAATGCCATTTCCATAGTGATTAATGGTTGTAATTGCAACATAAAAAATCTTTTGAATCTGCTCATAAGTCGGAACGGTTGCACCGCAGAACTGTGCCATCTTATAGCGGATTTCTCCGTCTTCAAAGTCCATATCAAAACAGCCGAGGTTGATTTCATAGTTTGCCCGTGTCAGAAATTCAGCAATTGCCGGACGAGCTTTTTCTTCTGCATGCAGCGGAAAAACAGAAATCATGCTGTAACCGTCTTTCCGGATGTCCATATAAATATCGACTCTGTGAATCTGAGAAGAAAGCATCATTCCGCTGCGAATGACACCATTTTCATTGCAAGGGATATAGTTTAATTCCTCTTTTGTGAAAAATTCCTCTACTGCTTTTACGATTTCCGGGGAATAACTTTTTGCCATTGGCGTATGCTCCTTTTTATTGTAACTTTATGAATTTTCGCATTCCTTAATGACTTCTGCTGGTGTTCCAATACCAAACATTATTTTTGCGATCCCGTTACCATATCGTTCAACTATTTTAACATTATAATAAAGGGCATCTTGAATTTGCTGGTCAGTTGGAATAGTATCTGCACAGTTATGGAACGATCTGCAGCGAATTTCACCATCATCAAAATCCATTTCAAAATTACAGGGTCTTAAGTTGTAGTTAGCTCTGGTTAAAAATTCTGCCATGTCCTTTCGAACATCTTCGTCTACTGTCATTGGAAAAATGGTAAGAATACGAAAAGCATCATCATCAATACCAATATAAATGTCTGCTCGTTTGAATTTGCAGTTCAGTGTAATGCCCATACGGATTACACCATTGTCATTGCATGGTTGATAATGCCAGTCATCTTTGCTCAGGAAGTTTTAAATCGCATTTGCAATTTCTAAAGAAAATTTTCTTGCCATAATAGACTCTCCTTTTAAGTAAAAATAGGTTAAAATACCATCCAACAAGTTAAATTCTCCTTGCTTGTGCATATTATACCATATTCACAGAAAAATGTCAACCTATTTTTCACTTTTGCAAAAAATCTTGCAATTCCGGAAAAATCGAAACACTTCGCCGCAAAATCCCATGTACATAGGCAATCAATGTTCCATAGTTGGTGAACGGAACGCCAGCTTTCGCCGCCAACTCTTTTCGATACTGAATCACACGTGGCTGCAACATACATCCGCCACAGTGAACAATCAGCCGATATGGGGTTAAATCATCCGGAAACGCATTCCCAGAAGTCCATGTGAAATCCAGCGTTTTTCCTGTGTATGTTTGTATCCAGTTCGGCAGCTTGACCGTTCCGATGTCGTTGCACTGTCGGTGATGCGTGCAGCCTTCAGAAATCAAAATTTGGTCGTGGTTCTGCAAACATTCCAGCGTAGCGGCGGCAGTCGCTGCCTCTTGCAGTACATCGTGATAATGTGCATATAAGATAGAAAATGAAGTCAGGGCGATTTCTGGCGGAACAATCTGGTTGACCTGTTGAAATGCTTGACTGTCCGTCACAACCAATTTCGGTGGCTGTTTTAATAGCGAAAGCGTTCGTTGTAATTGCTGCGGCTGAACAACCAAACAAATGGCTTCTTCATCTAAAATGGAGCGAATCGCCTGCACCTGTGGCAGAATCATCCGTCCCTTTGGAGCGGATTCATCAATCGGTGTGACCAATAAAATGATGTCGTCCTGCTGGACAAAATTTCCCAGTAGGGAACGGCTTGCTTTTGGTGCTTGTTTCTGATAGCAGGCAGCCATTTTTTCTTTGAGTTTCGAAATGTGGAATCCAGTTTTTGCACTGACTGCAATTGCTCTATCTGGCAATTGTTCTGGCATGTGCAGGTCGCATTGATTGTAGACCTCCAAAAAGGGAATCTGCTGTTGCTGCAAATCTGCTTCCAATTTTGTTTCCAGTTCTGTCTTTCCAATGGTGCTGTTGATGACAATGACAGCCAAATCCGTGCGTTGCAAAATTTCTTTCGTCTTTTGCATCCGCAGGCTGCCCAAAGTTCCTTCATCATCTAGACCCGGCGTGTCAATGATGACAACAGCCCCCAGCGGGAGCAGTTCCATTGCCTTGCGAACGGGGTCAGTCGTTGTTCCTTGAATTTCTGACACAATCGACATGGTTTGATTGGTAATAGCATTCACTAAGCTGGATTTTCCAGCATTTCTTCTGCCGAAAAAGGCAATGTGAATGCGGTCAGCACTGGGTGTTTGCTGTAAACCTGCTTCCATGGAGCATCCTCCTTATAATAAATGAACGTCGCATCAGCATGGCATCTACAATGGTGATTTGTTGGTCATCGTTCCAGTCGGCACGATTGCCCTGTTCTGTGGTGAGCGATTCCAACCGCAGCAAATACCGATTCAGCAGAACCAAATCTGAAACCGTGGCAGTTCCATCTCCGTCCAAATCGCCCTTTGTGGAATCTGTTGTAGTTTCTGGAATGAGCCAGTTTCCTGTTACAGAAATCATGCACAGTATGCGGATGGTGTCACCGAAATAAACATCTGTGCCATAGTCGGCAAGCGTGTCCCATAATGCCTGTTCCCAAGAAGATGTGGAATCTTCGCAGGCAGCAGCTACCAAGAACGGAGCAGTGAAACAGAGGTCGTCATAATCCTGTGTCGGCGTGCCATTCAGTTCATAGCCAGCAACGATATTTTCCGGATCGCTATTGGTTTCCGTCTGAATCCAGCTGTTCAGCTTGTGAATAACGGTCTTTACGGTATCATTTGCATCCTTTTCGGAAGGGTAGAGCAAATCCATTCCCAATCGCCACGGAGTCCGGCAGCTGTTATAGGCATATGTGCCATCTGTGACATCTTCCAAGAAGTTTTCCGGAGCTGGAACAAATTTCCCCGCTGCATTTTTTACGATGAAATCCGGCAGCAGTCCCGTGGATTGTTCAGCGGTGATGCTTTCTATTACTGCACATGTTCCATCATATAATTTTCCCCAGCGTTCATCGCCAGTAACCGCTTCAAAAACTGGAAAATATTGCAAAATAAAGTCAGAAGAACGGGTTGCGGAATAGTAAGAATCGCTCGGGTCACATTCATGCACCCAGTCGCCCAGCTGCAACAGCCAGTCATCTTGATTGACTTCATAGTCCATAATATCTTGAATCATGGCAAGAGCCGTTTCCCGATAAGGGGTTTCCTCGCTAGAGCCCCAACGCTGGTCGGCTAACAGCAGCGAATAGGCAATATCCAAATCGCCATCTGTTGCAGAGTCTGCATCTCCGCCTTGCATTGCTCCATCGGTTGCCCCATCAATCAGAGCAGAACCATTGTCGCATTGCTGCCAGGACATCAGATTTTCACCAATATCGCTGAGATGTGCCCGATAATAGCGGTACATTCCATCGAATGTATCTTTTGCCTGTGCATCATAGTCCGCCATGCAAACCGTAATCAGCATGCCGTAGCCGTGTGCTTCTGAAACAGTGACTGGAACAGAAACACCATCTCCAGCATAGCGATTTTCTTCATAGGAAACATAATACTGTGGCTTGCCAGAGGAAATATAAGTGTCCTCGGTCACATAAGATTTCTTCCATTGTTGATAAGTGTCTTGTAAGACTTGTTTCCGGTCAGCGTTAGCAGCCTGCACGGAAGTGAGCAGCGGACAGGCGGAAAGGGAAAATAATCCTGCCGAAAAAGCGGCGATCCATTTTTTTGCAGTGTTCATGGTGCATCTCCTTGTCTTTGAGGTGCAGTAGAATTAGAAACGGAAATCTCGTTTTCCAGCAGCCATTTCTGCAATGTGTTCGGCTGCAATTGCCCGTACTTTTTCGTTTGGAATGTTCAGCAGTTCCTTTTGAATCAGGGCTTTTCCGATGGCACGAGTTTCCGGTTTTGCATAATCCTCCAAATATTCGTTTAATGTCATGAGGGCATTCGGGTGACAGCAGTTTTGAATCTGACCGCTCTTGCAGAGGGACATGAACCGGTCGCCGGTTCTGCCAGCCCGATAGCAGGCGGTGCAAAAGCTGGGGATGTATCCCAGTTCCATCAGCCAGCGGACAACTTCATCTAGAGTACGGCGGTCGCTGACATCAAATTGAGCAGAATTTTCGGATTCTGGTTCTGGCGTATCGTATCCGCCAACACTGGTACAGGATGCACCGCTGACTTGTGAAATACCCAGCTGCAACGCCCGTTCCCGAACGGCTTTTCCCTCTCGAGTTGACATAATCATACCCGTATATGGAACAGCAATCCGAATAACGGTGCAGATTTTTGCAAAGGTTTCATCGTCAATGCTGTTATCGAATGCATTCGGGTCAATATCATCTGCATGCTTGATGCGGGGAACACTAATCGTGTGTGGACCTACTCCATAAGTTGCCTCCAGATGTTCTGCATGCATCAGCAAGCCAGCAAGTTCATACGGATATGTTTGCAGCCCGAACAGAACGCCCAACCCGACATCATCGATTCCACCCTGCATGGCTCTGTCCATGGCTTCGGTGTGGTAATCATAATTGTGTTTTGGCCCTGCCGGATGCAGTTTTTCGTATTGCTCCTTGTGATAGGTTTCTTGGAACAAGATGTATGTTCCAATTCCAGCGTCATGCAATTTCCGGTAATTTTCCACTGTAGTTGCAGCGATATTCACATTGACTCGGCGAATTGCTCCGTTTTTGTGCTGAATGTGATAAACTGTGTCAATGGATTCCAGAATGTATTCAATGGGGTTGTGCAGGGGGTCTTCTCCAGCCTCCAGAGCCAGCCGTTTGTGTCCCATATCTTGCAACGCAATGACTTCTCGTTTGATTTCCTCTTGTGTCAGTTTTTTTCGGCAGATATGCTTGTTTTTCACATGATACGGGCAGTAAACGCAGCTATTCACGCAGTAGTTAGAAAGATAGAGTGGAGCAAATAATACAATTCGTTTTCCATAGTAGTCCAGTTTAATGGCTTCTGCTAATTGGTAGAGTTCTTCCCAGACGGTTTCCGATGGACAGGCAAGCAAAACAGAGGCTTCCCGGTGCGTCAACCCTTTTTGTAAGCGGGCTTTGGCTAAGATTTCCTGAATCATTGGAAGATTGTTTTTGTTTTCCTGTGCATAAGCAAGCGTCTGCATCACTTCTTCGTGGCAGAGAAATTCTGCTGCTTTTGTGGAGTTTGGAAGATACATCGTTCTCTCGTCACCTTTTTTCCATAAAGTGCAGCCGAAAGCGGCTGTCTGATGTTATTATACCATGCAGCAGATGCTTTGTCAATGAATCGAATTCGCAATTGCTAATAAATGGAAATTAAAATCCAAGTTTGCATAAAAAGATATATAACTTTTGTGATGATTCACCTTGACATTTTGTATAAATTATGGTATCCTTATAGTAATATCATTCATATTCGATGTGAAAAACAGAAGGGATGGAAGAAAACATGAAGAAACAGGGAAAGAAAAACCGGATATTTGCCGGAATTGCCGCAGCGGTGATGGCAGTGAGTGCAACTGCAGTCGGCGTGCGTTCTTATTCTGCCAATGCAGCAGATTTGGAACTGGACAACTATGCAAAACTGCTGCAATATTCGCTGTATTTCTATGATGCAAATATGTGCGGCGACAAGGTAGGGGAAACTTCTGCATTCTCTTGGAGAGATAATTGCCACACCGGAGATGTCGCATTGGGCGGCTTCCACGATGCCGGCGATGCAATTAAATGCGGACAGACTGCCGGATTTACCGCTTCTACCTTGGGCTGGGCATATTATGAATACAAAGACCAGTTCCAGAAGACCGGAACGACTGCACACTTTAAGGTGATCAGCGATGAATTCAACGAATTCTTTAAGAGATGCACAACGCTATCTGGTGACACTGTAACATCGTTCATCTATGAAGTTGGCGAAGATGGATCAGACCATGCGAAATGGTGGGCTCCGGAACAGATGTGGGATCACGGCAGCAGCGAAACCTATTCCACGACGGATGGGGCAAGCGATATTGCTGCACAGTATGCCGCTTCTCTGGCACAGAGCTATTTGAATTTCGGCAACGAAGAAGATTTAAAATATGCGGTTGCTCTGTACAATTTTGCGACCAAATACCGGAAAATCACTTATGAACAGAACACCTATGCCAGCGGTGCAAAGGACGTGCAGGATGATATTTCCTGGGCAGCAGGCTGGCTGTATCTGGCAACTGGCGAAGAACCATATCTGACCGAAAACAGCAAGTATACACAAGTTAAAAACGACTGGACACAGGATTACTGCTATGCAAACTCTCAGTTGGGTGCAGCCATCATCAACGCTGAAATCACTGGAAACTGGAGTTTTGCAACCAACTATATTGGGCAGAAAGTCAACGCAAACCAGAATCAGTTCTATGTCATGAACAGCTGGGGCAGTGCAAGATATGATGTTTTGATGCAGTACTGTGCGTTGGTCACTTCCAAATATGAACAGTCTGGCGTAGACTATACCGAATGGGCAAAAAAGCAGATGAACTATATTTTAGGTGACAACAATGCAAATGTTTGTCTGGTTGTTGGCTATAATGATGTTTCTGCAACCTCTCCGCACCACCGTGCAGCATCGAACTTGAAAGTAAGCGATGACTGGCATGAATGGAACTCTTGGGATGGAAAGTATTCCTCCAGCAATGGACATGTATTGTATGGTGCATTGGTTGGCGGCCCGACCAGCACGGACTTTACGACCTATAAAGACAATGCAACAGATGCCACTTCCAACGAAGTTGCAATTGACTATCAGGTCGGCTTAGTTGCAGCAGCAGCAGGTTTATATGACAAGTATCAGACCGGCAGTGTTGTTGCACAGATTGGCGACGAAGTAACTGTATATCCGGATGAAGTAGCAGTTGCAAACGGCGGCGAAGTTACCACTACTACCACAACCGAAACCACAACCACTACCACAGAAACAACGACTACAACGGAAGAAACTACCACCACAACCGAAGAAACCACAACGACACCAGAAGAAACGACTACCACACTGGAAGAAACCACCACCACAACAACAGAAGAAACAACTACCACACCGGAAGAAACCACGACTACAACAACCGAAGAAACGACAGTTACAGAAGAAACAACAACAGTTTCCGAAGAAACTACAACCGAAGAAACCACCACAACAACTTCCGCAAGCGTTCTGCCGGGTAAAAATGTTGGGGATGTCAACTTGGATGGAAAGGTAGACCTGCTGGATGCAATCCATTTGAATAAGTATCTGGCACAGCTGATTACTTTGACACCAGTTGCAGTTGCAAATGCAAACTGCGACCAGAAAGATGGAACAGAAACAATCGATGATAAGGATACATCTGTTTTGATGAAGTTTATTTTGGGCAGCGAAGATGTTAAGAATCTTCCATATGTTGGATAATTTCTTTTTTCATTTTTTCCTCTAAGCGAAACGTGTTCGACAATGATTGTCGGGCACGTTTCTCGTTTTTTCGGAGCGGAACATTTACAATTTTTTCTTTACATTTTCCTATTTATCTTGTATAATAAAAAGAGAAGGGATGCTTTTTGTGAAGGGAGAAAGCTTTATGAAAAAAATTTTGAGAAAAGGAATTTCATGTATATTATCCATGCTGGTATTGCTGCAAGGTTGGCTGTTCGTGCCGAATGGTGCAGCAGCGTTGGAAGAGGACTGGAGTCCGGAAACCACCACCGCAGCGACTACAGAAAACGTGGGACAAGTGCAGGAATGGGAGCAGTTTCAGTATCAGGTATCTGAAAATGAAGTTACGATTGTCGGGTATGTAGGGACGATTGAGGGCACTTTAGAAATCCCTGCAGAGATTGACGGCTTGCCTGTCACACGAGTGGAAGATGATGCATTTATCAAACAAAATCAATTGGTGGAAGTTGTGATTCCAGCCAGTGTGATTGAAATCGGCAGCACAGCGTTTCATGATTGTGAGAACTTGCAGGTTTTCACCGTTGCCGAAGAAAATCCAGTGTATTGTGTTAAAAATGGGCTGCTGTTGGATAAGGGCGAAAAAGTTTTGATTCGCTGCCCCAGCGGACGTTATGGAGAAGTAACTGATATTCCAAATACGGTTTTTTTAATTTCAGATGCAGCGTTTGCAGATTGTTCTTCCCTGTCCAAAATTGAATTGCCCATATCGGTTCTTTCAATTGGAGCAATGGCATTTTCTAATTGTACTGCCTTGTATGACATCACACTGCCAAAGGACTTGCAGACAATTGGAGATGGTGCATTTATGAATTGTACCGCCATTCAGCGAATGATATTGCCGGAGAATCTGCGTCGAATCGGCATGATGGCATTTTCCAACTGTCAGTCTTTGTCAGAAGTAATCGTTCCATCAGGGGTGCAGACTTTGCCGGATTCTGCCTTTGCAGACTGCATTGCCTTGCAGCGAGTGACATTATCAGAAGGATTGACGAATATTTCTGTTGCTGCTTTTAAAAATTGTACGGCTTTGCAGGAAGTGCAGCTGCCAGATACTTTAGAAAGTATCAAATCCAATGCGTTTGAAAATTGCAGTTCCTTGCAGAGAATGCACTTGCCGGCAGCTGTTTCAGAACTCTCAGCCAATGCATTTTCGGGCTGTATTTCGTTGTCAGAAGTGACAGTTGCAGCAGAAAATCCATATTATACGGCAGTTGATGGGGTCTTGATGACAGCTGACCAAGCAACATTGGTTTACTATCCGCCGTGCAGTTCACAATCCGATTATACCATTCCGGAAACAGTAAAGACCATTGATAGCTATGCATTTCAAGATGCCATGCAGCTGCAATTTTTGACCGTTCCGGAAACAGTTGAAACGATAGAGCCGTATGCTTGTTATGATGCCAATTCTTTGAAAGAAGTGATGTTGAACGGTGCATCTGTTATTTCGGCATATGCATTTCAGTCTTGTGACCAGTTGGAAGCAGTTGTATTCGGCGATGGCGTGCAGGAAGTGCAGACGGGTGCATTTTTGGATTGTCCGTCTTTGAAAAGCATTATTTTGCCGAAAACAATTACAACAATTGAAGACTATGCATTTGGCTATCAAACAGATTCTGCGGAAGCAGGTACGTATTCTATGGTAAAAGGCTTTTTTATCTGCTTTTATAAATATACAGCTGGTGCATACTATGCAGCTTTGAACGGATTCGATTCACTTTCATTGGATGATGTGATTACGACCACAACCACAGCTGTTTCTGCGAATGTTACTACAACAACTGAAACCAAAACCGAAACAACAGCAAGCAATCAGACAACAGCAGCCGTTACAACAGCAGCACTTGAAACGACAAGCAAATTAGAAACAAGTCAAGCAACAGCGACAAAAGCAGAAACAACGGCAGTTGTCACCACCACAACAATCGCTGCAACCACAAATCGACCAGAAACCAGCATTGTTTCAACAACAACACCACAGTTTGGCACAACAACGACCACCACAACCCATCAGCACGGCGGAACGGCTACCACTGTAACGACAGGTGTAACAACGCAGACAACAGCGGTTACAGGGCAGACAACGCAAGTTACAACGGAACTGAAAGGTGACTTGAATTTAGATGGACGACTTTCCATCGTAGATGCGATTCGGGTATTGACCTATTATGCAAAAATGGCATCCGGACAAGCAGCATATTTGTATTCAGAAGACCCTGATGTAGAAGAAGCTGCAAAAAGACGGGTGGATATGGATGGAAATGGAAGAATTGATACGACAGATGCTGTTGAGATTTTAATTATTTATGCAAAGACTGCAGCTGGACAATTATAAAATAAAAATAGAACAAAATCTGATTTTTCTAAAAAAACGGATACACCAACCAGATTTTTTGGTTAGAATCCTGGTAAAATTGCAAAAAATAAATTGACTTTTGATGCAAGTTGCTGTATAATAAAAGCAGTTCATCCGTTTTTTATGAGATCAAATGATACAGAAAGGAAAATCAGAATGAAACAGAAAAAACATGTTGGAAAACGTCTGCTTGCAGGATTGTTGGGAGCAGTATTGTTGCAGACAGCAGTCAGTATTCCATCCGGATTACAGGCATCTGCTGTGGACGAAGTGGAGTATAATTATGCGAAAGCATTGCAGTATTCCATTTATTTCTATGATGGCAATATGTGCGGAACAGAAGTTGCCGAAAATAATCGCTATCAGTGGCGTGGCAACTGTCACACCTATGACGCACAAGTGCCGTTGCAGCCAATGGGAGAAGATAAAGTCGGCACGAACTTGTCGCAATCGTTCATCGACCAGTATCGGGACATTCTTGATCCGGATGGTGATGGCTATGTAGATGTTTCCGGCGGATTCCATGACGCTGGCGACCATGTAAAGTTTGGTATGCCGGAAAACTATGCCGCTTCTACCTTGGGCTGGGGCTATTATGAATTTCGGGATTCCTACAAAAAGACAGGACAGGATGACCATATTGAAACAATCTTGCGGTATTTTAACGATTATCTGATGAAGTGCACGTTCCGAGATGAAAATGGCGAAGTCGTTGCACATTGTTATCAGGTGGGTGATGGCGATATTGACCACGCTTATTGGAACTCTCCGGAAGTGGATACCATGGCAAGACCTGCCTTTTTCCTGACAGGCGACAAACCGCAAACCGATTATGTTGCCTCAGCAGCTGCTTCGCTGGCAATCAACTATTTGAACTTTAAGGATACTGACCCAGACTATGCAGCACAGTCTTTGGACTATGCAAAAGCACTGTTCCAGTTCGCAAAGAGCCATGAAAAGCAGCTGAGTGACAATGCAGACGGCCCGAAATCCTATTATGTATCTTCCAAGTGGGAAGATGATTACTGCTGGGCAGCAGCATGGCTGTTTAAAATCACTGGCGATGAAAGCTATTTGCAGGAAATTTATCCATACTATGATTACTATGCAGCACCGTGCTATGTATATTGCTGGAATGATATGTGGAACGGTGTGCAGTGTATTTTAGGCGAAATTTCAGAGGATAAGCCTGCCAAGGAAGGCGAGCACGTTTATCCGCAGTTTATTGAAAAGTACAAGGAAGCTGCTGAAAAATCGCCGTATGAAGAAATGGATTGCTGGGCATCCGTTGCAAAGGCAATCACCACTTATATGACAGGTGGGGTCGGAACGATTACACCGGCAGGCTATTTCTGGCTGAATACCTGGGGCTCTGCCCGATATAATACTGCTGCACAGCTGTGTGCACTGGTTTATGACAAGTACAACAACAATGGAAAACCATCCGAATACAGCGAATGGGCAAAAGAACAGATGCAATATCTGATGGGCAACAATCCGATGAATCGGGCTTATATTGTCGGATATAGCGAGAATGCTGCAAAGTATCCGCATCACCGTGCAGCTTCCGGCTTAACCAGAGCAGAAGATACCAGAGAGCAGCGTCATGTTTTGTATGGTGCATTGGTTGGTGGGCCGGATGCCTCCGACAAGCACAATGATATTACCGCAGACTGGATTTATAACGAAGTAACCATTGACTATAACGCAGCCTTTGTCGGTGCAAGTGCGGGATTGTATGCATATTTCGGCGATGACTCCATGCAGGTAACGCCAGATTTCCCACCGAAGGAAGAAAACAACGGAGAAGAAGGCGGCGGCAATAACTACTGGGTTGAAGCATTTGCAGTCAATAACCCGTGTGCAGGCGGAGCAGGAACAACAAAGATTTCTATGAAAGTCATGACCGATTCCATTACGCCGAGAACAGATGTTACGGTTCGTTATTTCTTCAATACAAAGGAAATGACCGATCCAAGTTCGGTACAAGCAACAGAATTGTATGACCAGGCTGCAACGGAAGCAGCACCAGCAGACGGCGTAATTTCTGGGCCGTTCCAGTATGATGCATCCTATGACCCGAATATCTATTATTTTGAAGTGGCATGGGATGGCTATACCATTGCAAATTCCAACAAGAAATATCAGTGCTCGGTTGGCTTGTACTATGGCGATCAGTGGGATGCCTCCAACGACTGGAGCTATCAGGATTTGCCAGTATTGACCGATTCGGAAATGTTCGGCGATGGCAATGAAGTGAAGAGCGATTATATTTGTGTTTACGCTGGCGGTGAACTGGTTGGCGGTACAGAGCCGAATGGCAGCACACCAAAACCAGCAGAAACAACAACAACATCCACAACAACAGCTACCACTACAACAACCACAACCACGACTGTAACAAATGCAACAACCACAGAATCTGAAGTTTCTACAACTTCTGCAACAGAAGTTACCACTACAGAATCCAAGCCAGCTACTACAACATCTCTGACAAAAGCAACTACTACAGAATCCACAACCACAGCGACAACAGAAGCAGGTGCTGAAATTTATTATGGAGATGTGAATCAGGATGGCGTTGTCGATTTGGCGGATGCAATTGTTATGAATAAGGCATTGGCAAATGTCATTACATTGTCAGAATCCGCCGCAAAATGTGCAGATTGCTATGATGATGGCATCCTTGATGATAAAGATGCAACCATTTTGATGCGGTTTGTCATTGGGAAAATCAACGATGTGCCATCTAAAGAATTGTAAGATTTCGAATTTTGCAATTCATCGCAAAAAAGAAGGGAATTATTCAACATGAAATCAGAACATCTGACAGAAGTCAAGCAAATTTTAAAGCAACATCAATTCAAAAAGTTATTTTCCGGTGATACAGAAAATACGTTTATCCAATTTTTCCGGTATTGTTTTGTTGGCGGTTTCGCAACGGTAGTAGACTGGGCATTGTCCTCGCTGCTGTTTTATCTGGCCTTTTCCGGTTCTGGCTATGCAGCCCTCTGCAATGGCTTGTCATTCGTTGCCGGATTGCTGGTCAACTATTTTCTTAGTACATTCTGGATTTTCAAGCAATCCAAAATGCAGAACCGCTTTTTAGAGTTTCTCTCGTTTGCGGCGATTGGCGTTGTGGGATTGCTGCTGACCATCGGCATTACAAAGGGGTTTGCTTGGGCGTTGGCAGATGTGACAAGCTTGTATCAGATTTTGAGCAAGGTAGTTTCCACAGCAGTGGCATTCTTCTGGAATTTCTTCGCAAGAAAGTACCTGCTGTATACAAAGAAAGAAGCATAAGAATCTATATTTTTTAAAATTGACGGAAAGAAAGGTGTGAAGCGATATGAAACTGTTGTTTATTGGTGCGACCCATGAAGTCACCGGCAGCTGTACCTATCTGGAGGCGTGTGGAAAACGCATCTTGATTGACTATGGCATGGAGCAGGGAAGAGATGTCTATGAGAACATCCGTGTTCCCTGTGCTCCGGCGGAAATTGACTATGTATTCTTGACCCATGCCCACATTGACCACTCTGGCTTGCTGCCGCTGTTGTATGCAGGCGGATTCCGTGGGGAGATTCATGCCACACAGGCAACCGTTTCGCTTTGCCAGATTATGCTGCGAGATAGTGCCCACATTCAGGAATTTGAAGCAGAGTGGCGAAATCGAAAGGCAAAACGCAGCGGTGGCGATATCTATACACCGCTTTACACCATGCAGGAAGCGTTAGGGTCGCTGGAACACTTCGTTCCGCATCCTTATGGAGAGAAAATTTCCATTGCAGATGGCATTACGATCCGGTTTTTGGATGCGGGGCATCTGCTCGGATCGTCCAGTATTGAAATTTGGCTGGAGGAAAACGGCATCAGTAAAAAGCTGCTCTTCTCTGGCGATATCGGGAACTTCCATCAGCCCTTGATTCGTGACCCACAGTATGCCGATACTGCGGATTATGTTATCATGGAATCCACCTATGGCAATCGCCTGCACGAAAAGCCAAAGAATTATATTCAGGATTTCGTGCAAATTCTGCTGGAAACCTTCCAGCGGGGCGGAAGCGTCATTATTCCATCGTTTGCCGTGGGCAGAACGCAGGAACTGCTGTATTTTCTAAAGCAAATCAAAGACCAGAATTTGCTTGGGAAGTATCAGGATGTCCCGATTTATGTAGATAGTCCGCTTGCCATTGAGGCGACAGAAATCTTTCAGCGAAATAAGGAGAGCTGCTTTGATGAAGAAGCCCTTGCCTATGTGCAGCGTGGAGAAAATCCCATTGGGGTATCTGGGTTGCGGACGGCGGTCACCAGTGAAGCCTCTATGGCAATCAATGCAGATACTCGCAGTAAGATTGTGATTTCTGCGAGCGGTATGTGTGAAGCAGGACGGATTAAGCATCACTTGAAGCACAACCTCTGGAAGCCGGAAAATACGATTTTGTTTGTCGGCTATCAGGCTGTCGGCACATTGGGACGGCGATTGCTGGAGGGTGCGAACTATGTGACACTGTTCGGCGAATCGGTAAAAGTTGCCGCACAGATTCGACAGTTGCAGGGTATGAGTGGCCATGCTGACCAGAAAGGGCTGGAACTTTGGATTCAGCACGTACAGCAAGTGAAGAAAGTCTTTGTCATTCACGGAGAAACAACCGCTGCGGATACATTCACGGAATTGCTGAATGAGCAGGGTATTTCTGCCTATGCACCCTATAGCGGAACAGAATTTGATGTGGCAAGTGGGCAGTTCTTGCATGAAGCAGAGCCGGTTTATCTGGAAAAGCCGAAGTCTGTAAAGGCATCTGCAACCTACGACCGCCTGCAAATTGCATTGGATCGTGTCACTGCTTATATTCAGAATGCACGTGGCTACTCCAACAAGGAATTGGCAAAGATGGCAGACCAGTTGACTCAGCTGTGCAACAAGTGGGAACAATAACAGGCTGTAATTGAATTTTGATACACGCAACACCGCATATTTTTGTGCGGTGTTGTTGATTTGATAAGAAAATAGGAGGACAAATACCATGGAACAGACGATGTTAGAAGCAATGATGAGCAGAAAGAGCGTTCGGAGTTATACTGACCAAATGGTATCCGATGCGGATATTGAGAAAGTGTTAAAGGCTGGACAGTATGCTGCAAACGGCAGAGGTCGGATGGCAACGAAGTTTGTTGTTGTCAAGAATCGGGAGATTCGGGATGAACTTTCCAAGATGAACGCTGATATTATGGGCACAACCAGCGACCCATTTTATGGAGCACCAGTTGTTATTTGGGTGTTGGCTGACCGGAATGTGCATACTTATGTAGAAGATGGCAGCCTTGCCATTGGCAATATGCTGTTGGAAGCACATGCATTGGGACTGGGTGCTTGCTGGATTCATCGGGCAAAGGAAATGAGCGAATTGCCGGAGGGCAGAGCATTGCTGCAAAAATGGGGCGTTTCTGATGATGAAATCGGTGTTGGATGCTGCATTTTGGGCTATGCAAAGGGCGAACAGCCAGAAAAGAAGCCAAGAAGAAACGACCAAATTATCGTTGTAGAATAACGTAATTTTTTTCACGCCGTAGGCGAACTGCGGTCGAGCTGGCTCAGCTCGGCGAGGTGGTTTGTTAAGGAGGGCAAGCTGCCCTCCTTAACGAAGGTTTTGATGAAACGCAACGGAAACCTAAGAAAAATCGAAATAGAATCGCAATTGCCTTCATAATCAGAAGGTTGTAATGAGATACAAGGTTTCAGGGGCAATTGCGATTCCATAGGCAAGCTGGGGATGTGCCCCAGCCTTGCCGAACCGTACGCAGGAGGTTTTCCGAAGAGCAAAGCAGATTATTTTCCCCAGAGCACCCCTATCACATATAGTAAAATCATGAAAAAAACGTAAAAAAATATCGAATCTCTTGACAACCACCATCAAAAGTAGTATAATAAGATTCCATGATGTGATGTCATGCTTTCAGAAAATAACAGGACTACTGTCTGCCTCAAGGCGGATGGGCTGCTGTATTTTATTGCGATTCTTCGGAATCGGTAAAAACAACAGAAAGAGGTGAAACTACATGAAAAAGGGACTGCACCCGACTTTTGAAAAGACCACCATCACTTGTCACTGCGGCAACGTAATGGAAACCATGTCCACCAAGAAGGACATCAAGGTTGAAATCTGTGCAAAGTGCCACCCGTTCTTTACCGGTAAACAGAAGCTGGTAGATACTGGCGGACGTGTTGACCGTTTCAAGAAGCGGTTTAATCTGGACAAGTAAGCGAACAGATCTTCTTCCCTGCGAAGAAACAGATGGTACGAAAACGGTATCTCATCTGTACGCAAACAGACCAACGGAGCAGGACGGTAAGGCATATGATTCTTACCGTCCTGTTTGTCTACATAAAACGATTGGAGGCGTTCCATGGGATACCGAACCATTGCACAGGCAGTGACTGCCTCTTTTATCGAAAAAAAATCAGAATTTATTGCAACATTGGTGCCGGTACAGACAGCAGACGCTGCCATTGCCTGTATTGAAGAAGTTCGCAAGGCGAACCGCAAAGCCCGACACAATGTTTATGCTTATATCTTGCGGGAAAACCATATGACCCGTTATTCCGATGACGGCGAGCCGCAGGGAACGGCTGGCGTTCCCGTCCTGAATGTCCTGCAAAAACAGAATCTCACCGATGTCTGTTGTGTGGTCACCCGTTATTTTGGCGGCATTCTGCTGGGCGGCGGCGGTTTAGTACGGGCGTATTCCCACAGTGCTGCACTGGCAGTGGAAGCAGCACAGATTCAGACAAAAATTTCCTGTCATCCAGTGACCTTAAAAATGGCATACTCTCTCTATGGAAAGGTATCCTATCAACTGCCGCAGCTGCCCATTTTGCAGCAGAATGCGGATTTCGGCGATACGGTAACCTTGTCATTGCTTGTACCAGCTGGCTTAACAGCGTCGTTCCAAGCAGATATGATTGAACTGACAAACGGAGAAATTTCCATTCAGGTCGGGGAACAATTGGATGCAGATTTTGCGGAGGTTGCAGACCGGTTGCCGCCGGAACTGCTGTGATTCGTAGGAAAACAACCACAAGAACGCCTTGTATGCGGAGAACGATGGAAGGCAGGTGACAGCAGATGGTTTCTGATGTGTTTCTGGAACAGCTGCGGAATGCGTGTCCGCTGGAAGAAATCGCACGCACTTATGTGGATTTGAAACGGCGTGGCAGAACCTACGTCTGCAATTGTCCGTTTCATTCGGAAAAAACACCGTCTTTTACGGTATTTCCCGATACGCAAAGCTTTTATTGTTTCGGCTGTGGGGCTGGCGGTGATGTCATCACCTTTATTCAGCAGATTGAAAATCTGGATTTTATGGATGCGGTGAAACTGCTGGCACAAAATAGTGGTATGACCGTTCCCGAACAGGGGGCAGATGAAAAACAATCCCGTATGCGAAAGCGGATTCTCGCTGTAAATCGAGCCACTGCCAATTTCTATTACCGAATGCTGACTGGCAGCGATAAACGGGGACTGCAATATTTCATTCAGCGACGTTTAACTACGACCACTATTAAAAAGTACGGGCTGGGCTTTGCTCCGGAAACTTGGGATGCTTTGAGCCGGTATCTGCTACAGCAGGGATTTACGGAAGAGGAACTGTTGCTGGCAGATGTTTCCCGTCGCTCCCGAAGAGGAACGCTCATTGATACGTTCCGAAACCGTGTGATATTTCCCATTGTTGATTTGCGTGGAAATGTGATTGGATTCGGCGGACGGGTGTTGGATGACAGCCAACCAAAATATTTGAATACTGCACAAACGCCGGTATTTGACAAGGGGAAGAACTTGTTTTCCCTGCAATTTGCCAAAAATTCTGTAACCACAACGCTGATTTTGGCGGAAGGTTATATGGATGTCATCGCCGTTCATCAGGCAGGGTTTGAAAATGTTGTGGCGACGCTGGGAACTGCCATTACACCCGACCAGGCAAGAAAAATTTCCCAGTATGCAAAAACAGTGATTATTGCCTATGATAGCGATGCAGCCGGGCAGGCAGCAACGCAAAAGGCGATGCGGCATTTTAGTGAAGTGGGGATTGAAACCAAAATCTTACGGATGCAAGGTGCAAAAGACCCCGATGAATATATTCGGAAATTTGGGGCAGAACGATTTCGGATGCTCTTAGAGGGTTCGGAGGATGCCATCAATTTCCAACTAGACCGCTGTGAAATGGGGCTGGATTTACAGACGGAAAACGGCAGGGCAACGCTGTTGCGGCGTGCCACAGAAGTTTTGATTCAGATTCCAGACCCTGTGACAAGAGAAGTTTACCTGATGCGAACTGCAGAAAAATGTCATATATCGGCAGATGTTTTGCGTGTGAGCGTCAATCGAAAGCAGAAAAATCGGCAGAAGATGCAGAAGAAAAAGGAATTCAGCAATCTGGTTGCACATACGGTAACGGCACAGCAAACCGCAGCAGATGCCAGCGGAATGGCAGGCAGTTCCCGAACGGTGCGAGCACAGGAACGATTGCTCTGTTATTTCCTGTCACAGCCGGAGCAGATTTCCAAACTGGCAGACCATTTGCAGCCGGAACAGTTTACCGTTCCATTTTATCAGAAGCTGTTTCAACTGTTGCTGGAGCACCAGCAACAGGAATCAGATGGCTGGATTTCCGCTCTGGGAATGCAGCTGACACCGCAGGAAATGGGAACGGTGAGCCGTCTGCTCAATTTAAAACAGACTTGTCCAATCAGTCCGCAGGAGGTGCAGGATTGTATTCAGCTGCTGCAAACCCATTTGGTGCAGGCGTTGGATTCAGATGCAGCCCTTTTGGAACTGGTTGCACAGAAAAAGAAGAAGAATCAAGCATGGCAATGATGCGGCATTGTCCGCCTTGGAAAGGAACGAGGAATCATGGAAGGAAAAACGACCATTGAAAAACTGATGGAACGGGGAAAGGCAACCGGAGAACTGACCACAAAGGAAATCAGTGATGCACTGGAAGAACTGGATTTCGATGTCGATCAGCTGAACTCTTTTTATGACACCTGTGACCGTTTGAACATCAAGATTATTGACGATACTGCACCAGAAATTTCCGGAAAAGGCGGAGATGCGGATTTGGTGGATGATTTAGAAATGGCACTTTCCACCGAAGGCATTGCGATTGATGACCCAGTAAAGGTTTATCTGAAAGAAATTGGACGTGTGCCGCTGTTGTCCTCCGATGAGGAAACGGAACTTGCCAAGCGGATGGCGGAAGGCGATACCAAGGCAAAAAATCGCTTGTCAGAAGCCAACTTGCGTCTGGTTGTCAGCATTGCAAAGAAGTATGTCGGCAGAGGCATGCAGTTCCTGGATTTGATTCAGGAAGGCAATCTGGGCTTGCTGAAGGCAGTTGAAAAGTTTGACTATACCAAGGGCTTTAAGTTCTCCACCTATGCAACGTGGTGGATTCGGCAGGCAATTACCCGTGCAATCGCCGACCAAGCAAGAACCATCCGGATTCCGGTGCATATGGTAGAAACGATTTCCAAGGTCAAGAAAGTTTCCAGCCAGCTGCTGCATGAAACGGGTCACGACCCATCTGCGGAAGAGATTGCAGAAAAGTTGAACATGCCAGCGGAACGGGTACGGGAAATCATGCGGATTGCACAAGACCCAGTTTCTCTGGAAACCCCAATCGGCGAAGAAGAAGATAGCCATCTGGGCGACTTTATTCCGGACGATGATGCACCAGCTCCGGCAGATGCAGCCTCTTTGATGCTGTTGAAAGAGCAGCTGAATGATGTGTTATCGACTTTGACTGACCGAGAAGCAAAGGTATTGAAGTTGCGGTTTGGTCTGGAGGACGGACGTTCTCGGACACTGGAAGAAGTGGGCAAGGAATTTGACGTCACCAGAGAACGGATTCGGCAGATTGAAGCAAAGGCACTGCGGAAGCTGCGGCATCCGAGCAGAAGCAAAAAGGTAAAAGATTTTCTGGATTGAGGCAGTCCGTTACATAGGGATGTTGTCACCAGATGAGAGAATCAGTCCTGCGAAAGCAGGGCTGATTTTTTTATGTGTGTTTGCAAAGTTCCCGTTGTTTCGCTGCTGCCTGCAACAAAAGCAGCGTTGCCCCAACTAAAAACAACGATGCAATGGGTGTTGTACGGCTATACTGCACCGCCGGAGCAGAAACGGAACAGATTTCCGGTGAAACAACGGCATTTGGGAACACCTGACAGCCAATCCAACAGAATCCGGCAGCCAATCCTCCAGCCAACACTCGCAAGGACAGCATCCAGCACAGGGAAAGCCGTCCGCCCGTGATGGTGAAAATCTGTAAATGTACGCAAATACCGCCGAAGGCGAGCAGAGCTGCAAAAAGTGCCAGTAATATGGGCGTATTTGGAACAAGCTGCGTCAGAGCAGTAATTTCCAGACCAGCAGACAGCAATCCCTCGGCGGTATTTTTCGGAAATCCCCATTGCAGCGGAACGGTGAGCAGGTCATACAGTCCGGAAGCCTGTGCAACGGTCATCAGACAGCGGAAAAATAAAATCATCGCACACATTTGCAACAAAGCTGCACCAGATTGCGTGACAGTTTCCACGAGCGTTTTCGCCTGTAGGCGTTGGAGGGAAACGGTTGGCAAGTTGGGCAGCTTTAAAAATCGGCAGGCAATTATAAATAAGCTGAAATTTGCAAGCAAAATTGACCCGAACAGCAGCCAACAGCCAGACGTTCCAGCCTGAGCGGAGAGCGTTCCGAAGAGAAAGGCAGGACCGCTGCCAAAGCAAATACCGGAGAGAATGGCTGCTTGTTTGGGGCGAAGTGTTCCGTTTTGCAGTTCGTTGTCCAGTAATTTTGCACCGATGGGATAGCCGCCAATCTGACTGAGCAGAAAAATTGCAAGGCATACATCCGGAATCCGCAGTACATTTTGTGTGAAGCGGTGCAGCGGTTTCAGTAATAGCATATGGGCATTTGTACGGATGAGCAGCTGTGCTGCAATCATCATCGCATAGAGCGAGGGCAGAATGACTTGCAGACAGAGAAAAACACCCTCTGCAAGTGCTGTATGAATCGGAGCAGCATAGACCAGACAGCCAACGGTCAATAATAATAGAAGGATGCAAGTGCCAGCGGTCAAAAAAATCCCTCTTTTCTGTGAAATGGAGTGGGGCTTGATGATGCAGGTTCTATGTTATCATAGCGATTTTTCGTGAAAAATATGCCAAATGATTCAAGTACTTTTTTCTTTCTGCATCGCATATAGTGCAGTGAGGTGATGGCGGTTGTTGGAACGCTGGACAGAATGGGGGCGGAAATGGTTTCATTTACAGCCCATGTTGCATGTTGCTGGCAATCAGGAACTTCGGATTGAGAATTGCCGGCACATTTTAGAATATAATGATATTCGGATTGTCATTCAGACGCAGGATTTGCAGATTTCCGTCTGGGGCAAGTCGTTGCAAGTGGATACTTACGCAACCGATGGCGTTTTGATTCACGGAACGCTGCAAAGCATTGAATTGGAACAGAGGGGAGGACGCTGCAAATGAAACGCCAAGCCGCAGAAAAACGGGGACTGTGGGGGCAGGTGTTCGGCGTTGTCCGAATTGCTGCACAGGGGAAAAAGGGAACAGCATTTTTCGATGCTCTGCGTGCAAAGCATATTCGCTGTTTTGGGCAGCAGATAGAAAAAGATACCGTGCAAGGCGTGATATATGCCAAAGACTGCAAGAAAATGCGAAAGCTGGCGGAACAATATGGAATGGTTGTGACAGAAACACCTTGCAAAACGTTGCAATTTTTCCTCTGGCGGCATCGGCTGCGATTTGGAATCCCCATTGGAATGATACTGGCAAGCTGTTTTCTGATTTATTGCTGCAATGTCGTGATGCTGATTGAAGTGCAGGGAAATACGACCATTTCCGATGAAAAGATTTGTGCGGTGCTGGAGGAATGCGGCGTAAAAAGGGGTTCGTTTATGGGGACAGTACCATTTCGCCGCTGTGAACATCAGCTGCGGGCAGCAATTCCGGAATTGTGTCGGGTTGCCATGCGGCATACTGGAAATCGGTTGGTAGTGGAAGTGACAGAAACGCCGGAAGAAGTTGCACCGCTAGAAAAGCGAGTACCCTGTAATATCGTGTCTGCGTATGATGCAGAAATCACGAGCGTTACAGTGCGGAGCGGACAACTTCTTTGTGCAGTAAAAGAACCTGTGCAAAAGGGAACATTGCTGGTCAGTGGCGTGCAAATAGATGAAGAAGGAAACATCCGCTTACGCCATGCGATGGCGGATATTGAGGGTATTTATCAGATAGAAGAAACCTTTTCCTGTGCGTATGAACAGACGATTCGTACTAGTTCCGGACGAGAGCAGACAAAGACGAGTTTGGATTTTTTCACGTTGGAGTTGCCACTTTCCAAATCGCAAAAGCCTTATGCTTACGGGCAGACGATGACGGAACGAACGCCGTTGACGATTTTTGGAAAGTCATTGCCAATTGCCATTTGTCAGGAAACCAATCGAGAATATACAGAGACGATCTTGCAATTTACACCAGAAGAAGCAAAACAGGACTTGGAACAGCAGATTCAGCGATACGAGCGAAATTTTTTGACGGATGTAGAAATTTTAGAGAAACAGGTGACGGATACAAAAAAAGAAACGGTACTATGCAGCACCGTTTCTTATACGCTCAAGGGAGAGATTGGTATTTCTAAAGAAATTTTTGCAAAGACAGAACATTAAAAGATAAACCAATTAAAATTGTTAAACATCCTGTTTCAGCAAGAACCGATTCAAGGAAATCAAGTCGGTTAAATCGACCGTGTTGTTTTCGTTCCAGTCTGCATTCTCTGTGACAAGAATGGTTTTCGGGTTTAACAGATACCGCCGAATCAGCATAGAGTCTAAAATATTGGTCATTTCATCTCCGTTTGCATCGCCCTTGATGGGGGATTCTGTCGGGGTTGTAGGGTCTGTTGGGTTGGTAGAACCATAATAGTCGCCTAAAGAAATGCCATTTGCTCCTAAAGCAGTCTGATGGTCTAAGCTGATGAATTTTCCGCTATCTGTCTGCCAGAGAGCAGGCTCTACAAGAGCATATTTATCTTCATCCCATTTTCCAAAGTTGTCATAGACTAGTCCACCGGTATCGCCAGAGTTTTCATTGAAGCACCAGAATGTGTGGTGAATATGAT
>UMHV01022460.1_pt1 | contig 23514 bp, 15 predicted proteins | sample 1965621 | NCBI WGS metagenome assembly UMHV01 (sample SAMEA4836108, study PRJEB28245) | human gut metagenome | biome: gut microbiome; material: fecal sample | place: Denmark | collected 2008 | reverse complement strand
TGGAGCTGACTGTTACTAATAGGTCGAGGGCTTGATTAAAAAAGCGGTTGAATCTGTATGAAGTTTTGAAAGTACAAACATTTCATGAATAAGAAGTTAGCAGCGTACTTGTCTACGTTGTTTTCTCATATAGGGGATTGGTCAAATGGTATGATAGGGGTCTCCAAAACCTTTGGTGGGAGTTCGATTCTCTCATCCCCTGCTCTTTAAAAACACCTGTTTAGGTGTTTTTTTATTTATAGTAATTTAAATTAAATTTTTATAGAGGAGAATTATATGAAAAAAACAAATAACAGCGTGCTTTCGCAATATCGGGGTGCGTTAATGGGAATATCCATCATATTGATTATAGTTTTTCATTTTACGGATGACTGTCATTATTACTCCTATCATTTTAGTGGCTGGATTTCCTTCTTTTGGAGATATATTTCATCATCAAGTGTGGATGCATTTTTATTCTTTTCTGGTCTGGGGTTATATTATTCCATGAAAAAAAGATCAGATGTTAGAAGTTTTTACATAAGAAGATTAAAAAGAATTCTGATTCCTTATTGCATCGTAGCCGTACCCTCTTATATTTTACTGGATGTCTGTGTAGATAAAACAGGATGGGGAGAAGCCATAAAAGACTTCACATTTATCACATTTTTCAGTGATGGAGACAGGCTTTACTGGTATATTGGACTTATGCTGTTATGCTATCTGATTTATCCCTATATCTTTCAGATTGTGGATAGCGCACGGGACGCAATAGATGGAGAGATCCGGCTGATTTCCATGGTAAGTGCTGTTACCGTATTGGCACTTGTAATTGCATTATATGAGAAAGAGGTGTTTGGAAATGTAAATATTGCTTTGCTTCGTCTGCCTGTTTTTATAGCGGGCTGTTTTTATGGCAGATCCAGCTATGAAAAAAGGGAAAGTTATTGGAAATGGTTGATTCTTTTTGCGTTATCCGGCTATTTGCTCACCATGCTTCCAAGTGGATCTCCTATTTTTGCAAGGTATGTGACTGGAATTTTTAATATCTCATGTTGTGCGGGAATTGCCTGGATCTTTTCCCAGTTATCTATGCGCCCGGTTATAAGAATACTGGAATGGTTTGGTGCTCATTCGCTGGAATTGTATCTGGTACATGTTACCATACGAAAATTTATGAAGGGAGCAGCATTTTATACATGCCGTCTGCGTTACGAACTGGTGTTGGTATGCAGTTCCATTGTGATTGCATGGATACTTCAGATCCTTGTCCGGTATATAACAGATCATTTGCTTAAGGAAAAGAGGTAAGACATATGACCCTACAGCAGTTACATCAGGTAATTACGATTGCAGAAAGCCGTTCCATGAACGAAGCATCCCGAAAATTGTTTGTCTCACAGCCCAATCTGTCTGCGGTTGTGCGCGAACTGGAAGAAGAAGCAGGAATCACCATTTTTATCCGGTCCAACAGGGGAATCGTGCTTACACCAGAGGGAGAGGAATTTATCGGATATGCCAAGCAGGTCGTGGAGCAGTATCATTTACTGGAATCCCGTTATATTTCGTTTGCATCCAAAAAGAAATTTTCCGTGTCGATGCAGCATTATACCTTTGCGGTCAAGGCATTTGTGGAAGTGGTCAAGGCGGTGGGAATGGAAGAATATGAATTTGCCGTGCATGAGACACAGACGAATCAGGTAATCGAAAATGTGCGCAACATGAAAAGTGAGCTGGGGATTCTTTTCCTGAGCAAATTTAATGAAGCAGTACTCCAGAAACTTTTCAAGGAAAATGATGTGATTTTTGAAGAACTGTTTACCTGTGACACCTATGTATATCTGTGGAAAGGACATCCGCTGGCACAAAGGGATGTAATTTCTATGAAAGAACTGCAGGAATATCCATGTCTGGTGTTCGAACAGGGGAAAAATAATTCCTTTTATTTTGCCGAAGAGATGAAAAGTACCTATGAATATAAGAAGATGATCCATGCGGATGACCGGGCGACCATGCTGAATCTGATGGTTGGGCTGAATGGTTATACGCTCTGTTCCGGGATTATCTGTGAAGAATTAAACGGAAATGATTATGCGGCAGTGCCGCTGGCAGAGAGCGAAAAGATGCGGATCGGCTATATCCGGCACAAGGGGATAAAGGTCAGTCCGATCGGAGAATTATATGTGGATATTCTGAAAAAAAGTGGGAAACCACTTTAAAAAAATTAGTTTTCGTCAAAAAATTCCTGTTTTTGTGATTGGAAAGGCAATTTTTTGGAGAAATTGCATAAGATAGCAGGTATAAATATAAATACACGAAAAAAAACGGTAGGAATCTGAGTAAAACGGTTGCGCGTTTACCGTCATTATGCAGGAAAAACCTAAGAAATATAGAGTTTGCGGAACTTTGACAGATGAAAAAAAAAGTGGCATAATCGTTTCTAAACTCGGGGATGATAAAAATAATATCTTGTTTAAAGGTAGAAAGAGGTGTTGGATTATGTATGAAACTGTTAAAGTAATTCGGTTATCAGATATGGATGAAGTTAAGGATTTTGTACGTGCAGCGGGTGGTTGTGATTTTGATATTGATGTAAAATGTGACAGAACATTCATTGATGCAAAGTCATTGCTTGGTATGATTGGACTTGGTGTAAAAAAGAATCTTCAGGTTTGCTACGGTGGAAAGAATGAAAACTTCGAAAACGTAGTTGCTAAATTTGCAGTAGCATAATACAATTATAATATCGTGACTATGGAACTTTAAGTCCCGCTCCGTATTCCGGAGCGGGGCTTTTTATTGTAAAATAATGGAACAAATAAAAACCCGCTTCATACAACAGGAAAATACCCGCGGGAGAAAGGAAGTGTACATGCAGGAATTACATATATCTGTGAGAAATCTGGTAGAGTTTATTTTCCGGGCAGGAGATATCGATAATCGTGCCGGAAAGCTGGCGAGTGCAGAGGCCATGATGGAAGGCAGCCGTATCCACCGGAAAATTCAAAAAAGCATGGACACCTCCTACCAGGCGGAAGTACCGCTGAAAATTGAATGGAAAGCCAACGATTACGTACTGGTCGTGGAAGGACGTGCAGACGGAATCGCCTATGGAAAATTTCAGCCGGATCTGCCGGCTGCGACGGAGTCTGTGCTGCAACCGGAGATGGAGTTTGCGGCGGAAATCCCTCCGGAAGAAGAAATCAGCTTCATCGATGAGATCAAGGGTGTATATAGAAACGTTGCGACAATGGAACAGCCGGTCTACGTGCATAAAGCCCAGGCAATGTGCTATGCGTATATCTATGCGAAACAGAACCGTCTGGAGAGGATCGGCGTGCAGATGACCTACTGCAATCTGGATACGGAAGAAATTCGGTATTTCCGGGAAATTTATACATTTGAGACACTGACCGTGTGGTTTACGCATCTGATCGAAGATTATCGGAAATGGGCAGACTGGCAGATCGCATGGAAAAAACAGCGGCAGGAGAGTATTCATACACTTGAGTTTCCATTTTCCTACCGGCAGGGACAAAAGAAGCTGGTTGCCGATGTTTACCGCACCATTCTGCGGGGAAAGAATCTGTTTATCGAAGCACCGACCGGTGTGGGCAAAACAATTTCCACAATCTTTCCGGCTGTAAAAGCAGTGGGAGAAGGGCTGGCAGACCGGATCTTTTATCTCACGGCAAAGACCATCACAGCAACTGTGGCAAAAGAAACGTTCGCACTGCTGGAAGAACAGGGCTATCGTGCCAAAGTGATCCAGATTACAGCAAAAGAAAAACTCTGCCTGTGTGAAGAGATGGACTGCAACCCGGTAAACTGTCCATATGCAAAGGGACATTTTGACCGGGTGAACGATGCGGTGTTTGATCTCTTGCAGAAATCCAACCTGTTTACCAGAGAGGAAGTTTTAGCGCAGGCGAAAGAATATCAGGTGTGCCCGTTTGAGATGAGTCTGGATGTGGCAACCTGGGCGGACAATATTGTCTGTGATTACAATTACGTATTCGATCCGAATGTATATCTGAAACGCTTTTTTCAGGAGGGGATAAAGGGAGACTATCTGTTCCTGGTGGATGAGGCACATAACCTCGTGGATCGCAGCAGGGAGATGTACAGTGCCGATCTGTACAAAGAAGACGTGCTTGCAGTGAAGCGGATCATGAAAGCGCACAGCCGTACGATCTGCCGTATCCTGGACAAATGCAACAAAGCCATGCTGGAAATGAAACGTGAGTGTGAGCACTACCAGATTCTGGACAGTGTGGGAACGTTGACCTTCCACCTTATGCGGCTGGCCTCCCAGATGGATGAATTTTGGGAAAAACCGCGGGAATTTCCGGAGAAGAAAACGGTGCTGGATTTTTACTTTGCGCTGCGCAATTTCCTGAATATCTATGATCTGGTGGATGACCATTACGTGATCTACAGCCAGATGACGGAGGAAGGCCAGTTCCGGATCCGGCTCTTTTGCGTAGATCCGTCGGTCAATCTGCAGAAATGCATCGATAAAAGCAATTCCACGATCTTTTTCTCCGCAACGCTCCTGCCGATCGGATACTACAAGCGGCTACTTTCCACGGACGAGGATAACTATGCCATTTATGCGCAGAGTACGTTTGCCCAGACACAGAGACTTCTCGCATTTGGCCGGGATGTGAGCACAAAATATACGCGGAGGAACAGAAAAGAATACGAAAAAATCGCGGACTATATCGGTGCAGTCACAGAAGCACAGCAGGGAAATTACATGGTGTTTTTCCCGTCTTACCGGCTGATGCAGGATGTATATGAGGTCTTTGCCGGGAAGGCGGCCGATTCGTGCGAGATTCTGATGCAGCATAGTAATATGAAAGAACACGAAAGAGAAGCGTTTTTGGAAGAATTTGAAAAAGAGCGCCAGGGGACACTCGTTGCGTTCTGTGTGATGGGTGGAATTTTCGGGGAAGGCATTGATCTGAAAAACGACCGGCTGATCGGTGCCATCATCGTGGGAACCGGACTTCCGCAGGTCAGCGATGAACGTGAAATTTTAAAGAATTATTATGATGAGCGGGGATTGTCCGGATTTGACTATGCGTTCCGCTATCCGGGAATGAACAAAGTCCTGCAGGCAGCAGGGCGCGTGATCAGGACCAGCGAGGACCGCGGCGTGATCCTTCTGCTGGATGAACGTTTCCTGCAGCGCGAATACGGAGCGCTTTTTCCGAGAGAATGGGAAAAGAGAAGCGTCTGTGGTCTGCCGCAGCTGCGGGAAGAAGTGAGCCGGTTCTGGTCAGACGTCCGGGAGGAGCTTTAAAAACTCTTCGGTGGAGGCAGAAACCGGAAGGGTAGGGTTTAACGAAGCCACCAGCTGCCGCTGCGGGATCGTTTCCTGCGTGCGGACGAGAAAGAGATCCTCCGGCTTGTGTTTCAGACAAAAATCCGGGATAAAAGCAATTCCAAGACCGATGCGGGCCATGTCAATAAGCAGATCGTTGCTGCTGAGCTCTACCTGAGGCAGCAGTTCCAGCTGATGCTGCAGGAAAATGTGGTGCAGAAACTCACTCGTTGTGCTCTTGCGGTCTAACATCATGAGCGGATAGGTGCCAAGCTCCGAGAAAGGAACGATGCGGTCCGCCAGATCAAAATATGCCGGATTGGCGACGAACACATCCGAGAAAGAGCCAACCGTTTTCTGAATATAGGAAGGATTCAGATGCGGGTTTGGAAAATTTGTGATAATCAGATCTACCCGGCGCTGCTCTAACAGGTCTACACAGCCCATCGAGCTGGCATTGGTGATTTTAATCGGAACATCCGGGAATTTCCGATGGAATTTCTGCAGATACGGCAGAAGAAAATAGCGGCAGATCGTGTCGCTGGCACCGATATGCAGCTGTCCCAGGCCCAGAGAGCCGGATTCTAAAAGCTGGCTTTCCCCACGGGAAATCAGATTCATGGCAGGCTCCACATGTTTTAGCAGCAGAGCACCGGCAGGAGTCAGCTGCACTTTTTTTGTGCTGCGGATAAAAAGCGGCTGTCCCAGCTTGCGTTCCAGTGTTTTGATAGACTGGCTTACCGCTGACTGGGAGATAAAAAGCTTCTTACTTGCATCCGAAAATGAGAGAGAGCTTGCAACATAATAGAAAACCTTGTATAATTCATAATTGATATCCATCGATCATATCCTCAGTAGTATAGTATAGTATAGTATAGGATATATTATATACCTTTCACAAAGGAGAGAAAAGGAGATTATCATGAAAAAGGGAATTTTGAAAACTTTATGCGGATTGATGGCGGCACTCATGCTGCTTGTGTTCGCAGGAACACCCGTTACAACTCAGGCAGCAAAACTGCCATATTACATTAAAATCAATCGTCAGCAGAACTGTGTGACCGTATATGCACTTGATTCCAAAGGCAAATATACCAAACCGGTCAAAGCATTTGCCTGCTCGGTCGGTGTCAACAATGCCACCCCGACAGGAACATTTTCGATTCCGGCAAAATACCGCTGGCATACACTTATGGGCGGTGTGTACGGACAGTATTGCAGCCGTATTCACGGTGGTGTGCTGTTCCACTCTGTGTTTTACAGTTCACAGGACCCGAGCAAGCTGGCATACAATTCTTATAACCGTCTGGGACAGACGGCATCCCACGGATGTGTTCGTCTGAATGTGGAAGATGCCAAGTGGATCTATGACAACTGCCCGGTAGGAACCAAAGTAACCATCTATGACAGCAAAGATCCGGGACCGCTGGGCAAACCTACCCCGATCCGTATTGATGTAAACAGTCCGTACCGCGGATGGGATCCGACCGATCCGGATCCGAGAAATCCATGGCTGAAACTCCGTCCGACGATTAAGGGAATCGCGAATAAAACCATCGAGAGAACCAATCGTAAAGTAGACCTCAAAAAGGGAGTGAAAGCTTCTGATTACAGAGGAAAGACCCTTAAATTTACCGTTTCCGGAAAAGTCAATGCGGCAAAGACCGGAAAATATAAGATTACATACACCGCAAAAGATGCCAAAGGAAGCAAGACCAAAAAGAGCATCATAATTACCGTAAAAGATACGAAAGCACCATCCATCAGCCTGAAGCGAAAGACACTGACCTACAATAAAGCCGTTTCCAAAGAAAAACTGGTTTCTGCAATTAAGGCAGATGTAGTGGCAAAAGATCTGGGCAAAAAACTTGCGTCAAAATATGTTTTCGTGGATGCCAGAGAAGCACATAAGGCAGTTACCGCTATGGAAAGAGGAACCTATGGAACTTATAGCGTGACCGTATATGCCAAAGATACGGCAGGAAATAAATCCAGAAAGCTGAAAGTAAAGATTAATTTTGTAAATCCAAACCCGGGTACCGATCAGCCGGATCAGCCGGAACCGGACACTCCGGGCGTTGTAACGGACAGTGCAATTACCGTACAGTAATTTCATAAGAACAGGTAATAGATATCGTAAGCGATATTAATTTTACTTAATTGTCAACCCATGATACAATAACATAAAGATCAATAGAATGCCCCCGAATACAGGGGGCATTCCGTTTCGCAAAAGAAGGAGGTAAATCCAATGGGCAATGTACGTCGTGTGTACGTAGAAAAGAAACCGGATTTTGCCGTAAAGGCAAAAGAATTAAAACATGAGGTAAAGCATTATCTCGGAATCGCTGCAGATCAGGTGCGTGTTCTGATCCGTTATGATGTGGAAAATGTATCGGATGCCACTTACCAGAAGGCATTGCAGACGGTATTTTCCGAGCCGCCAGTGGATGATATTTATGAGGAGAACTTTGACGCAGAAGGCGGAAACGTATTTTCCGTAGAATTCCTGCCGGGACAGTTCGACCAGAGAGCGGATTCCGCAGAGCAGTGCGTGAAGCTTTTAAATGAGGATGAGGAGCCGATCATCCGCAGCGCGACGACCTATGTGATCAAGGGTGACATCACAGAGGATGAGTTAGAGGCGATCAAAAAGTATTGTATCAATCCGGTAGATTCCCGTGAGACCGGTATGGACAAGCCGGATACCCTCGTACAGAATTTCGATGAGCCGGCAGACGTGGCAGTTTTCGACGGATTTATCGACATGGCAGAAGCACACTTAAAGGAACTGTACAGTTCTTTAAATCTTGCCATGACCTTTAAGGATTTCTTACATATCCAGAATTACTTCAAAAATACCGAGAAGCGGAATCCGTCCGTGACAGAGATCCGCGTGCTTGATACTTACTGGAGTGACCATTGCCGTCATACCACCTTCTCGACAGAACTTAAAAATGTGAAGTTTGATGAAGGATTTTACCAGGCACCAATCAAAAAGACTTACGAAGAATATCTGGATACCCACAAGAAACTGTATGCGGGACGCGATGACAAGTTTGTCTGCCTGATGGATCTGGCACTGCTTGCCATGAAACGTCTGAAAAAAGAAGGAAAACTTGCAGACCAGGAAGAATCTGACGAGATCAATGCATGTTCCATCGTGGTACCGGTAGAGGTAGATGGAAAGACCGAAGAGTGGCTTGTAAACTTTAAGAATGAGACACATAACCATCCGACCGAGATTGAGCCGTTCGGTGGTGCTGCTACCTGTTTAGGCGGAGCCATCCGTGATCCGCTTTCCGGAAGAACTTATGTGTATCAGGCAATGCGTGTGACCGGAGCCGCAGATCCGACCGTATCCGTAAAAGATACGATTGCGGGCAAGCTGCCACAGAAGAAGATCGTGCGTGAGGCAGCCAGAGGTTACAGCTCTTATGGAAACCAGATCGGACTGGCAACCGGATATGTCAAAGAAGTTTACCATCCGGATTATGTAGCAAAACGTATGGAGATTGGTGCTGTCATGGGCGCCGCACCGAGACGTGCCGTACAGAGACTGACCTCTGATCCGGGAGATAAGATTATCCTTCTGGGCGGACGTACCGGACGTGACGGTATCGGTGGAGCAACCGGATCTTCCAAGGCACATAACACACAGTCTACGTCTGTATGTGGTGCCGAGGTACAGAAAGGTAATGCACCGACTGAGCGTAAACTGCAGCGCCTGTTCCGCAGAGAAGAAGTCAGCCATATTATCAAAAAATGTAACGATTTCGGTGCCGGCGGTGTATCTGTAGCCATCGGTGAGCTTGCAGACGGACTGCGCGTGAATCTGGATAAAGTACCGAAGAAATATGCTGGTCTGGATGGAACGGAGATTGCAATCTCCGAGTCCCAGGAGCGTATGGCAGTGGTTGTCGCTCCGCAGGATGTCGAGCAGTTCCTTGCCTATGCAAAAGAAGAAAACCTTGAGGCAATCGAGGTGGCAGTTGTTACCGAGGAGCCGAGACTGATCTTAGAGTGGAGAGGAAAAGACATTGTCAATATTTCCCGTGCATTCCTCGATACCAACGGTGCGCATCAGGAAGCAGATGTCGAAGTCGAGATGCCAAAAGAGGAAGACAACTTCTTTAAAAAGATCGAACTTCCGAAAGTTGCAGATGCATTACAGAAAAACGACAACAAATCAGCATGGCTTGCCATGCTTGCGGATCTTAATGTATGTTCCCAGAAGGGACTTGTCGAGATGTTTGACGGTTCCATCGGTGCGGGAAGTGTCTACATGCCATACGGCGGCCGCTATCAGCTGACCGAGACACAGAGCATGGTTGCCAAACTTCCGGTTCTGAAAGGAAAATGCGATACCGTAACCATGATGTCCTACGGATTTGATCCGTACTTATCCTCCTGGAGTCCATACCACGGATCGGTATATGCCGTACTGGAATCCCTTTCCCGTATCGTGACCGCCGGTGGTGACTACAAGAAAGTACGCTTCACCTTCCAGGAGTATTTCCGCAGAATGAGTGAAGATCCAAAGAGATGGAGTCAGCCGTTTGCAGCACTGCTCGGTGCATTTGATGCACAGATCGGTTTTGGTCTGCCGTCCATCGGTGGAAAAGATTCCATGTCCGGAACCTTCAACGATATTGATGTACCGCCGACACTCGTTTCTTTCGCAGTCGATGTGGCAAGAGAAAAAGATGTCATCACACCGGAACTGAAAGAAGCAGGAGATAAGCTGGTACTCTTTACGATCGAAAAGAACGCGTATGATCTGCCGGTATATGAGCAGGTGATGAAACTGTATGACAAGATTCATGAGCTGATCGGCAAGGGAGCAATCCGCAGTGCCTATGCACTTGACGGAAAAGGTCTGGCAGCAGCAGTCAGCAAGATGGCATTCGGTAACAAACTGGGTGTGACCATCGCCGATGATGTCACTGCAGAAACCTTATTTGCACCGGGATTCGGTAATATTGTTGCAGAAGTAAAAGAAGAGTTTCTTCCTATTATAAAAGAAGCATCCGCAATCGTTATCGGAGAAGTGAACGACGCACAGAAATTCGTATACAAAGACATGGCTCTTTCCATGGATGAAGCACTGGATGCATGGCAGGGAACACTCGAGCGTGTATTCCCAACCCGCGCAACCGAGGATAAAGAAAAAGTACAGAGTGACGTATACGATACAAAGAATATTTATGTATGCAAAAACAAAGTCGCAAAACCAACCGTATTTATTCCGGTATTTCCTGGAACAAACTGCGAGTACGACAGTGCGAAAGCGTTTGAGCGTGCAGGTGCCAATACAATTGTAAAAGTATTCAAGAATCTGAGTGCAGCAGACATCCGTGATTCTGTCGATGAATTTGTCAAGGCAATCAACCAGTCACAGATCATCATGTTCCCGGGTGGATTCTCCGCAGGAGATGAGCCGGAAGGATCTGCAAAGTTCTTTGCAACAGCATTCCGAAATGCAAAGATGACAGAGGCAGTAGGCAAACTGCTGTCAGAACGTGACGGACTGGCACTTGGTATCTGCAACGGATTCCAGGCGCTGATCAAACTGGGACTTGTTCCTTACGGACAGATCCAGGCACAGAGTGCGGATTCCCCGACACTGACCTACAACACCATCAACCGCCACATCAGCAAGATGGTATATACCAAGGTTGTGACAAACAAATCCCCATGGCTGCAGCAGGCAAAGCTTGGTGCAACATACTGCAACCCGGCATCCCATGGAGAGGGACGTTTCGTAGCTCCGAAGGAATGGCTGGACAAGCTTTTTGCAAATGGACAGGTTGCCACCCAGTATGTCAATGAAGCCGGCGAGCCAACCATGGATGAAGAGTGGAACGTCAATGGTTCGTACATGGCGATCGAGGGTATCACCAGTCCGGATGGACGTGTACTCGGAAAGATGGCACACAGCGAGCGCCGCGGTGAGGCCGTTGCCATGAACATCTACGGAGAGCAGGATATGAAGATCTTCGAATCCGGAGTTGCTTACTTTAAATAGAATTGTTTATCTTCACGCGTAGTTTCACTCGAACTACGCGTGAAATAGTTTTAATAATAGAAAAAAGTGAAAAAACTCTTAAATGCTTAAGAAAATATTAAAGAATTTTTTCAATAAAATGTAATTTTGGTGTTGCAAAGATACAATACTTGGTGTATGATTGTCACGTAGAGTAGTTAAAAGAGTACTATAAATAGTACGACAAGTGATGAACTACTATCGAGGCTATGGAAACTGGAAGTTATTCCAGACAGACCTTACAATTGCAGATACATATTAGAAATATAAGTCATCGGAACCTCAGCTTGCTGATCTTGATGCTGGACAATCAACGTTGATATCACACTCTACGCCGACGTCTGATGCACGAAAGTTTCTGGTCAATTTTGATTTATGTGTCTGTAGATGAAACTGACGATGGACTTAACAGTAAGACCGAGGAAGGTCAGTGGAGGCAATTAGCGAGAACATTGGATTGGAAGAATCGTCCGCAGCGGTTTGGAAGAGAAGATGAAGGAACTTAAACATGCAGGGTTAAACGAGTAGATGAGATGGAAGTTGGTCAAAAAGAAAGAGAGGAAAAAACATGAAATCAAGCAAAAAAGTGTTAGCTTTTGCTCTCGCTGCAGCTATGGTTGTAACAGCAGTTCCTGCTACAAACGCACAGGCAGCTTCTACAGCAAAGCTTAGCGCAAAAAAAGCCACAGTTTATTCTGCTGGTTACAAGACCGTTACAGTTACAACTCCAAAGTCTTGGAAGTCTGTTAAAGTAACTGCAACAAGCAACAAGAAGTCTGTTGCAACTGTTAAGAAGACAGCAGCAAAGAAGATCAAGGTTACAGGTGTTAAGCCAGGTACCGCTAAAGTTACGGTTAAGGTAACTTACAAGACTTCTACAAAGAAGAGTGCTAAGGCAAAGACAAAGAAACTTACTTACACAATGAAAGTTGCTAAGGTAGGCGTTGCTTTATCTGGAGATTCAGTAGTAGCTATTGGAAGCACAACTAAGTTAACAAATACTAAGAAAAATTCTTCAAGAGCTAAGATTACTTACACATCAAGCGATGATTCTATCGCAACAGTAGCAGCTGACGGTACAGTAACTGGTGTTAAGGCTGGTAAGGCAACAATCACAGCTAAGATTACCGTTGGTAAGGATTCAGCTACAACTACTAAGGATGTAGAAGTTAAGAACTATGTTCTTTCTACTGTAGCACAGAACAAGTTGACAGAGCTTACAGCTACTGTTACTGGTAATACAAAGAATCTTAAGCCTACTGATTTCGTAGTAAAGAACGAGACAACAAACGTTGTTTATCCAGTATCTAAGGTATCTGTTGATTCTAAGGATGCTTCTAAGGTTACATTAACACTGTTCAGTGAATTAAAGGATGCTGCTACATATGATGTAACTCTTGATGGAATCACAAAGACATTCGTAGCTTCTGACGGAAAGGTTGCTTCTATCGCACTTGATACAGCAACAATCCCATACGCTACTGAGACAGAAGTTAAGTTAGTTTCCAAGGATGCTAACGGAGTTATTGTAAAAGAAATGAAGTTAGATGAAACAGATGCTAACTATAGCTTTACAATTGACCCTAAGGGCAACGGATATACAAATGGCTCTAAGTTATACTTGAACAAGATTGGTGATACTGCCGAAGCAACTATCGAATACAAAACTGGAAAATATGATCAGAATGGAAAGCCAGAAGGAAATATTGGACCAAATAAGGTTACAATTACTGCCGCTGATCAGGCTACTGTAAATGGCTTTGCTGTAAGAATTGATGCTGCTGGTAAAAAATTTGATAAGGCAAAAGATACCAATAAAATTGCCAAAGGCGAAACAAAGGTTGCTTATATCAAGATTACTGATGCAAATGGAAAAGAGGTTTCTGATTACAATAATTATTCAGTAGAATCTTCTGATAAGGCATCACTGATGGTCTCTGGTTCACTTGCCGCTGATCCTCATTGCGTTCATATTACAGCAGTAAAAAATGGTGCTGCATATCTTCTGATTAAGAAAGATAATAAAATTGTTGGCTCTGTAGCTATCGACATTGTTGCTGAAAGAACCGTTGCTACACTTGAACTTGATAAATATAGTGTAACGGTTTCTACATCTACTGATTTAAAGAATGCCATTCCTGTAAAGGCTACGGTAAAAGATCAGTATGGTGATGACATTGCTGCTACTCTTACAGTAGAGTGCTTATCTACAGATGTAAGTGGTTTAAGTGCAACTGCTGTTAATGCTGACAAGAAAAACACATATTTCACATATGACGGTGATAAAACTGTAAAATTTAATTACACTGCAAAGCCTGGTAATTATGTATACAAGATTTCATATAAGAAAGATGGTAAAGAAGTAGTTGCCAAGACAGTTTCAGTTGTTGTAAAAAATGCAGATACAACCAATGTAAATGGTTGGAGAATTGATGTCAGCAATGTAGACTTAAAAGTTGACAAGGACAATAAGGCAGCCAAAGATGTTGTACTTAAGGTTATTGGAACAAACAACGGTGTAGACGCTAAAGAAGTAAAGGCTGATTCATGGGAAGTAAAAGATAAAGATGGTAAAGTAGTTACAACAACTCCAAGTGGTTCAGCTATTAAGATTACTGCTGTTGAAGAAAACAGCACTGTAAGTGGTGGTGCCATTACTGCGCTTGAGAAAAAACTGGCTGTTGGAACATACTCTGTAAAAGCAATTGTAAAAGTTGACGGAAAAGATGTTGTTCTTACAACTTCATTTACTGTAAGTGATTCACAGTCTGCTACATCTGTAGGCGTGGAAAAGGAAACTGTTGCTGCTGATGGTAAAACAGTAGAAGATGCATTACAGAAAGCCATTACTGTAACATATGGTGATAAAACATATGGAAAAGCTGGTAACGCTAAGAATGATGATATTATCATTACAAAAGTAACTGGTATCAGTAATATTCAGGGTGCATTTGATACTTCTGATAAAACAAAAGCACCAAAGAATCTTACAAAAGGTGAATATTTCACAGATACTAAAGTTACAGTATGTGTTGAAGTCGAAGCTGGTGTTTATATGTTAACAGAAGTTTCTGTACCAGGATCTATTACTATCGAGTAGTTTAATATTTGATTAGTAATTATTCAAAAAGAGGGTCACAAATGTGGCTCTCTTTTTGGTAATACAATATTTTAATGAAATAAATTGTTTCGTTAAAATCTGTTACCTAAAATATAACATATTTTGTATTTTTTACGAGGAGGCCTTTAAGTGAAGTACAAAGATAGAATCAAGTGTGAATGTTGTAAACATGATATAACAATGCCACACGCTGTAATAGAGTGGGGATATGACAGAATCGGATCAATGCATGTATGTTGTCATAAATGTGCGTTTGGAAATAATCCATCAAATATCATCAGTGATATGATTCTGGATCAACCTCTATACGATGCAGATACCGTTTATGACAGACTAAATGGTGGAATCGTCAGAGATTACGGTCAAAAATATGAACAAGCGTGTATTCGGATTAGAAATATAATATTTGAATAAAACAACTATGTAATTTAAACTATAGATAAAAAAGCCTTTGGACGAGAAATTGCTCAGAGGTTTTTTAAAGAAAATTTTTGTGTATATTAATTGAAAAAAATACTCCATTCGAAAATAGAATTATTGCATATTTCTAAGCAATAAAATACTTTTATAAATAACTAGAAAAATACTCTGAGAAACATAAATCCTCGAAGCACTTTATCTATAGTCTGAAACACATTAGTTTTGATGCATTTTTATTGATTAGAAAATATGTACGGTATGTGCATCGGTATACTTTTTAATATCTTTTTCGGCACTAATTTTCCATGTTTCATCCTCTGTGAAATACTCATCTTCAGGCAAAGTGGTCGGAAATTTCACGTTCCATTTTCTCTTTAATATTGTTTGAAACACTTGGAATTATTTCAGCGATTTCTATTGAAACTAAGCGACATACTCCCAATACATTTGCACGATCTTCACAATATTTTGCATTGACAGATAAAATATTATATTGCGTATTATTATATACATAACTCATAGAAAAATATCTCCTTTACATAAATATTGATTTTCAAATTTAAAAGTTTATATTTTTTATTTACCTGTTAAAATATGGGATACTAGACCTACATTAAAAATGTAATTCCAAATGCCAACTCACATTTTGCTATTTTAAAACAACAACCTATTATAATCATCAAAAAACCTATTATTACAATTATTTTTTGATAAAACGCTAACTTTCGAAAAGTAATGGTTGATTTTAACTGTTTATGTTTCTTCTTGTAACTAAGCATAAACGTACTGAATCTCATGTTGTGTCCACCTCATAAAAAAAAGAGGTTGCTTCGACAGCCTCTTTTTATAAAATGTAATTATTTTAATGTAATTGCCCGAGAATTAGAGTTTCCGGGTTTATGGGGTCAGCCCCATAAATTCTAAACTTACATGGTCTTATTTTAAAATTAGGTGATATCCCTCCTGAAATAAGACTACAACTTCGTGCGGTCGCGCTGCTGAGAATCTGCAGTTAATTCCGATTCGGCACAATCGGGTAGACGGATACATCAAAAATAAAATGCGGTTAGCACCTACCACAATGTGCCGTTGAACCAAAATTTACCTTATACATTCAATTTTACGCCTCTACAGGGATTTGATATCCGGCCGCAGACATTTCTTTTTCAAATTCTTCTACGGAAAGATTCAGTTTCTGAGCTCCCCGCACAACTCCATAATCACCTTCCTGTACGGACATAAATACTTCTTTTTTACGACCTTCTGCAAGTCCTTCCTCCCGGCCTTCCTCGCGGAGAACATCTTCATATTTCTTTTCATCAAATTCAGTAAGACACATATCACACACCTCCCTGCGATGCTGTTCCAAAAAATCTCTGAGAATATTTTCCTCTATGCATTCCCTGACGGCAAGATCAATGGCTTCTTTTAATTCCATGGACTCCCGGTATCTTTTGATCTTTGCAACAAAGACCGCGTATTCATATAAAACGTGGCAGCTGTCCATGATGGACTGATTTTTCCCGCTGTTTATGTTGATCATTGTGGCTGTCCATTCATATTCACCAGCTCCGGTATCTGTTTCAAAGGCATCCGATAACCGCAGAGTCCTTCGTTCTTCCGCCATGTCCTTTTCGCTTCCATTGTAAAATACAATGTAGTGGGGGCGTGGGATTTTCAACAGATGCTTGCTGTACAGCCGCTCGGAACGGTGAATCAGTTTCCGGTACAGATCCGCATAATACAAAAATCCCCGGAGCGGCATATTCGGGTTATAGGAACTCTGATGTTCGTAAAGGCTCAATGTTTTGTCAATCAGAAATGAAACATCATTTTTGTATTTCATGTAAATGACATCTTCCAGAGTTGTGTACTCCAGATCATCCGGATCGGTATATGAGGTATGATTTACCGCATTATACAGACTCAGGGCATTTTCCCTGTTTTCGCCAAACAGTTTCCGAAATACGGTATCCTTGTATTTTTTATTTACATGAATGTCATCATTTGTTTTTCCATGTTTTTTCAGAATTCCTTCCTTTATAATCTTTGGTCTATATAAAACATGGGTTATTACGGATTACAGAAGGTTTCTTAGCATGATAGCAGAATCCACAGATTCTTTCTCCATTCCATCTTCAACTAATTGTTCTGGAGTTTTTCCCTCTTTCAACTTTTGAACGATTTCAAGCAAGGTTTTCCGTTCTTCAGATCGACCTTCTTCTCGACCTTCCTCCCGGCCTTCCTCCCTGAGAACATCTTCATATTTCTTTTCATCAAATTCCGTAAGACACATATCACACACCTCCCTGCGATGCTGTTCCAAAAAATCTCTGAGTATATTTTCCTCGATGCATTCCCTGACGGTAAGATCAATGGCTTCTTTTAATTCCATGGAATCCCGGTATCTTTTGATCTTTGCAACAAAGACCGCGTATTCATATAAAACGTGGCAGCTGTCCATGATGGACTCATTTTTCCCGCTGTTTATGTTAATCATTGTGGCTGTCCATTCATATTCACCAGCTCCGGTATCTGTTTCAAAGGCATCCGATAACCGCAGAGTCCTTCTTTCTTCTTCCATATCTTTTTCGCTTCCGTTGTAAAATACAATGTAATGAGGACGCGGAATTTTCAACAGATGCTTGCTATACAGCCGCTCGGATCGGTGAATCAGTTTCCGGTACAGATCCGCATAATACAAAAATCCCCGGAGCGGCATATTCGGGTTATAGGAACTCTGATGTTCGTAAAGGCTCAATGTTTTGTCAATCAGAAATGAAACATCATTTTTGTATTTCATGTAAATGACATCTTCCAGAGTTGTATACTCCAGATCATCCGGATTGGTATATGAGGTATGGTTTACCGCATTATACAGACTCAGGGCATTTTCTTTGTTTTCGCCAAACAGTTTCCGGAATACGGTGTCCTTATATTTTTTATTTACATGAATGTCATCATTTGTTTTTGTCATTGACTGTCGGGATTCCTTTCGTTAAAATCCTTTGTTTATCTACCTATATTATAGCATATGGCACAAGGATTACAACTGAAACAATTTGTCACTTATCTGTCTCTTATGTGTTAATTGTGTGTTACTTGTAGTGCTAATATTGCATTAAACCTTTTTCACAAATCCAGTATTTCCAACACTTCCACGCAAAATACCATCCATATTTCCGGTTAAGGTAACTTACAAGACTTCTACAAAGAAGAATGCTAAGACTCAGACAAAGAAGCTTACTTACACAATGAAAGTTGCTAAGGCAAGCGTTGCTTTATCTGGAGAGTCAGCAGTAGCAGTTGGAAGCACAACTAAGTTAACAACAACTAAGAAGGCTTCTTCAAGAGCTAAGATCACTTACACATCCAGTGATGAGACAATCGCAACAGTTTCTGAAGACGGAACTGTAAAGGGTGTTAAGGCTGGTAAGGCTACAATCAAAGCTACACTTAAGATTGGTAAAGATACAGCTACCGCTACTCAGGAAGTAGAAGTAAAGAACTATGTTCTTTCTACCGTAGCACAGAACAAGTTAACAGAGCTTAAAGCTACTGTTACTGGCGATACAAAGAACCTGAAACCAACTGACTTCACAGTAAAGAATGAGACAACAAACGTTGTTTATCCTGTATCTAAGGTGGCAGTTGATTCTAAGGATGCTTCTCAGGTTACATTAACTCTGTTCAGCGAAGCAAAAGATGCAGCTACTTATGATGTGACTCTTGATGGAATTACAAAGACATTCGTAGCTTCTGATGGAAAGGTAGCTTCTGTTGCACTTAACACTCTGACAGTTCCTTATGCAACTGAGACAGAAATCGGTTTAGTTTCTAAGGATGCCAATGGTGTTATTATTAATGAGTCTGCTTATGGAAAGCAGGATGCTTCCAAGTATGATTTCACTCTTACAACAAATAATGGATATGTAAACGGAACTAAATTATATCTGAATAAGATTGGTGATACAGCTACAGCTGAGATTACATACAAGTCTGGTAAGTATGATCAGAATGGTAAGGCAGAAGGAAATGTTACTTCTGGTAAGCTTACAATTACTGCTGTAGATCAGTCTGCTATCAATAACTTTGATGTAAGAATTGATGATAGTAACAAGTCTTATGACAAGGCTAAGGATGAGAAGAAGATTGCTGCTAAAGATACAAAGGTAGCTTACTTCATGATTAAGAATGCTGATGGAAAAGAAATTTCTGATTACAGTAAGTATTCTGTAGTATCTTCTGATCCTACAACATTAATGGTAGGTACTAACAGCAATATCAATGCAAAATCTGTTACTGTTACTGGTGTAAAAGAAGGTACCGCATATCTTCTTATCAAGAAAGATGACAAAGTAGTCGGATCTGTTGCTATTACAGTTGTTGCAGAGAAGGCTGTTGCTACATTGGAATTAGACAAATATAGTGTTACTATTTCTAAAGTACTTGGTAGATCTGCAGATGTTAACGTTACATTAAAAGATCAGTATGGTAATGATGTGACAGATAAAGAAAAAGCAGGAATCAATGTAGAGTGTTTAACAAAACCTGATAAAGCAGTTGGATCAGGCTTCGTTAAGAATGGTAAGAAAATTACTTTTAACACTAATGATGTAGCTGGTGATTACACATTTAAAATTTCTTATAAGAAAGATGGAAAAGAAGTTGTTGCTAGAACAATTTCTGTATCTGTTAAGAATACTACAACTGCAAATGCTAATTCTTGGAAGTTAAATATCACAAATGATAATGTTGATATCAAGGCTGATAAGGATAACAAGGATGATAAAGTTGTAACTGCTGAAATTATTGGATCTGCAGATTATACTGATCTTTATAGCCTTACAAATGTAAACTATGTTGTAAAGAAAGCAGACGGAACTGTTCTTTTCAGCACTGTTGCTGGAACAACTCCTGCAAAAGCTCCAAAGGCTGGAGTATTCACGGTTTCAAACGGTGCATTGAGCATTAAAGTTTCAGAACAGTCTGATACTTGGACAGATAATGGAAAAACCAATTATGAAGTTACTAAAAATCTTGAGGCAGGTACTTACACTGTATATGCTGAAGGTGTAGATAACAATAATCCTAAATTTACACCAAAGATTACAACAACGTTTACTGTAAAGGATTCACAGGCTAAGGCTACAGCAGAAGTTAAAACTAATAGTGTTGATGCAAGAGCAACTACTGGTTCTGCAGTAGAAGCTGTTTTAGCCGATTCTGTAGTTGCAAAATATGGTGATTACACCTATACTAACTTTAAAGATTATACAGATGCACATGATACATTTGAAGTTTGCACTGTTGAAGGAAAAAAGAATGATGGTACTGACATTTCATGGGATACAGTAATTGGTAAGGGTGAAGGATTCACCGTTACAAAGGTTACTGTTTGGGTAAATGTTGGTACAGATGATGTACCAGTATGGCTCGCAGTAGAAGATTCTGACATTACCGGATACTTCTCAGTCAAATAATCCGTATTGATTATTTGAAAAGTTTATTTTAAAAAGGGGCTGTCGCACTAACCTAGTTAGTGCGATGCCCTTTTCTTTTGAAAAAATTTATAATCCAATTATAATTTTACTCGTTCACCGGAAATCTCAATATTCGTATTTCTTAAATCCGCCTTTCCACCAGAAATAGAATTTTTCTTAATGGTAATTGAATATTCTTTTACAGAGTGTTTTGGAACATTTACTTTAAAAGAATTATTGGAATAAGAAGCTATTCCTTTATTTTTTTGATTGATTACAGAAACATGAAATTTCGGAATAGCGGTGATTTTTTTATTCGTACCGTTGGCAATTCTAAATTTTATAATCATATTTCCATTTGCTTGATAAGCTGCATGATATGCACGAATTGTATATTCATTGATTCCGGAATCCTCTATGGTAATTTTCTTACCTGAGTACTCATTTGCTTTGATTGTGACTTTACATTTTAAGGATTTTCCGTCACTTAAGTGTGCAGTAACCGTTGTTGTTCCAATTTTTTTACCAGTAATTTTTCCTTTCCTATTTACAGAAGCAACTGAAGAATTGCTTGAAGTCCAGGAGGTAGCAACTCCATTGTTTACTTTAAGTGTTTTAACAAATCCTTTAGTGATGGATAATTTATTGCTGCTTAAACTGACATTATTCGAAAGTTGTACAATTTTGGCATCAAATTTAGTTTCCTGATCAAATACATACTCAACAGAGTAACTTTCTTTTTTTAATTGATTAACGACGTACTTGTATGTATACCATCCACGTCCATCTAATATCCATGAGTCATCATAATTTGTTAATACCATAGGGTTTCCAACTACTTTTCCGGAGCTGTTTTTTACAGTGTAGGTAACCCCAACCGGCGATGGAACATAAAGATTAATTTCAAGATCGGAAGTTGTATTAATTTTAAATTTATATTTATATGCATCAAAAGCGTTTGCCGTGATGGATTGTTCATGAACCAGTGTTTTTGCAGACACATTAATTGGAAATATTATTGTAAAAATTAATATAACTCCAAGGACAAAAGCAAGGGCTATGCCTGCAGATTTTTCATAGTTTTTTTTACTCATAGTATTCTACTCCCTAAAAAACAAGACCGGAACATAAGTCCCGGTCCTGTGTGAAATTTACTTGTTAAGGACAAATAAATTATTTTGTAAATGCTGTGTTAATATCACAATCAACAGTAAGTAATGTGTTATCATTATTAATCTTTACATTAACTTTTGCAGACTTGATATAAATAACATTACCATTTTCCTTGGAATCAACACTTACAATATCAAGATTCTGCTTAACACCCTCATAGCTGTATTCTAATACAGATGTAAGAATATCTTTAGCGGTGCTGCCAGACTGATTCTTCTTATCAATCTTGGCAATAGCTTTACTCTGAGTATTCTCAACAACAAATGTAGTACTGAAAGTTACATCCTTGCCGTTATTGTTGATGATAGTAGCCTCAACTTTATAAGTTCCTGTCTTGATATTATCTGCAAGTGTGATTGCACTGCCACTTGTTGCTGTATAGAAGTTAATCGCACCATTAGTACTTACGGTTGTACCGTCTGGATTCTTAATTGTAATCTCATCCTGAATATCAGCCTGAACCTTAGCACCCTTAATATACTTATCAACAGTAGCAGTTACCTGCTTACCAAGAATATCAGATTCAGATGTTCCGTATGCAACAGCAAGATCTGTCTTAGCAGTTGAAACATTAAGCTTGTATGAAGCAGCATCTTTAGTTGTGTCTACAGATACAACTTTGATATTTACGATACGTGAAACCTTGACATTCTTATCGCAGTTAGAATCAACTGTAGAAGCTTCGATCTTAACAGAGTATGTTCCCTCTTTTAAATTAGAAGCATCTACTTGGTATTTATCATGTCCAACAAGAGTTACGAAAGCATTTGCTGACTTACCCTTAGTATTTGTTGTATCCTTGCTTGGAGCACTTACGATTGTTGTATCAATAGAAGAAATATCGGTTTTCTTTCCATACTGATCATATGCTTCAAACTTTGCAGAATCTTCATTGTTAACACCTACTGTATTTGTTACAGTGATGTCATCACACTTAACAGTTGTAAGTTTTCTGATATCCTGAACAACAACTGGTAAAGATTTAATAACTTTTCCATCTGCATTTAATACATTGATGTAAGCGCTTCCTGCCTTCACGCCAGTAACTTCTACACCAGTAGATCCCTTGAAATCGCCAGATGACTGAAGATCCTGTTTTGCAAGAAGTAATACACTGTTATCGCTTGATTCAACCTTATACTGAGAAGTTACATCATCTCCATTAGAATTCTTGATGTAAATGAACGCGTATGCAGTATCACCATATGCAAGTTTATTGTTTGTCTTAACTTCATTGTTCCAGTTAACAAGTGTAGCTTTGTCGTTAATGGTATAATTGAAGTCAGATAATGTTGCATCGTCTTCAACTGCTGTAACTGTAATTTTCTTTGTGATCTTACCAGTTTCAGCACCTGTTGTCTGATCATACTTCAATGTGTGATATGTTACTTCCGCAGTAGCAGTATCGCCAGTATTTAATAACACAAGCTTATCACCGTCTGTATAACCTTTGTTTTCAGTAAAGCTGTAATCAACACTTCCCTCACTCTTAGCATCTGAAAGAGTAAATTCTTTAACAACAATATTGTTTTTGTCTAAGAACTGAGCCTTAACAACAGAACCAGCAGATCCCTTAACAATTGTTATTTTATCAAGGGCTACATCAGCAACAACGCCATCTGTAGCAGTAAATTTAACTTCCGTTCCGTCATACTTTACAGAATATTCCTTGGCATCATTCATTTCAGAGAAAGTGTCAATAGTTACAGTCTTCTTGTCAGCAGCAACGCTGATTGCCTTTACAGGATATACAACATTGTTAGCTGTATTTGTAATAGTGATATCCTTCTTATCAAGTTTAGAAGTATCACCAGCGAATGTTGCTACAATCTGTGAAGCCTTCTTCTGAGCAGCGGACTTTAAAATAACATTCTTTACTTCTACATCCTTAGTAGTTTCAGCAGAATCCTTACCAACGGCAATCTTAGCTGTGATTGTTGCCTTACCAGCCTTAACACCAGTT
>UMHV01062359.1_pt1 | contig 24913 bp, 24 predicted proteins | sample 1965621 | NCBI WGS metagenome assembly UMHV01 (sample SAMEA4836108, study PRJEB28245) | human gut metagenome | biome: gut microbiome; material: fecal sample | place: Denmark | collected 2008 | reverse complement strand
AAAATAAATATAATTATCAGGAACCGTTTCATTAATAATGACTATTGATGGTGGAAAACCTATAGCTAAAAATAAGACATGGAGTAACATTGAAGGTACCAAAATATAGGACAACCATTTTGCTATAGTTACATATACTCTCTCTCCATAAGTTTTGTTGCTTACTATGGCTAACATTGGTAAAAAAGAGCAAATCTGATATATCCGTTCATTAATTGTATGTGAATCTACATTTAACAAAGTACTCACAAACAACAATGTGAATCCTAAGCCATATCTAGAACGTATGTTAAGTTTCAGCTTATTTTTCTTCAAATAAACAAACGTGACTATAGTACATAATACAAACAAATAGTTAGTATTAATATTCCAGAAAAACCACGGATATGCTCCACTTATCATCTCTAAAAATACTGCTAATGAAAACAGTTTTAAATATTTTGGACTATGCATAACCTAATATTTTTTTCACTAACCTTTTTATTTTACTTAATAAATCCTGCATCTGTTCTTTTTTGGTCTTCTGGCAATATTTCAAATAGACATACTCAAAACCTTTCTTTATATATTCCCTTTCAAATTGTTCACGCTTTGGATGAATTTCAGATGGATGAACCATATTCGGCTGTAAACAATCATTCAAATTAGCAGGAAAAGTATTCATATTATCTTTCACTGCTTCAAAAAGTTTACGACCTTTCTCTGTATTGAGTAATACTAATGAACAACCTTTGTCATCGGCATTAATTCTTGGATTGGTCTTTTCCCATCCCCAAAAATCTGCAATCGTTATATCGCTTGGACGATGAAGGTTGGTAAAATGACACTTTCCGCATGACTTGCGGAACATTATATGCTTATAGAATAGAAATGTAAAGCTCATTTTGCCCCCCCGTTTTTAAATTTAAACGTTTCATGGTGGGCTGCCCATCCATACTTTTGCTTATCTCTAAAATTTACCCATACTATTGGCGCACCTTGTTTTTTCTCCAAGTATGCAATGTAATCACGCCACATATATGGACTTGGTACACCATGGCAAACTATATCCACCAAAAACAAATTTTCTCGTAATCGCTTGCCTACGTAGGAATTAAGCCCAGAGGTTTGGCAAGGCGTTCCTGAGAATAATACTGTTAACCCATCACGTAAATCATTCTTCACTTGGCGGAACACAGTGTTCATATCACTCTGAACGTATTTACTACCTTTGAATTCATTTCGCTCTTCCTTGGTAGTCGCACGCTTATGAACCACTCGGAAATGTTCTGTATATCCAGCACCGTAGACTACGCCTCCTTGTTCCAATATATAATCAGATATGGCAATAAAAGCTGCACCACTACGACTGGTTTCAACTTCATTCATATCTTTATGGCGAGCACCATAAGCCAAAGGCTTTTCGAGATTCAAACTAGTATCATAATGATCATTGAAGGCACAAACCTTCTCACACAAGCCACAATCCACACACTTATCCTTATCCACTTCGGGATATAAAAAGCCAAGTGCATCTGGCTTCATTATTATAGCATCATGAGCGCATATACTAGCACAAGCCGTACAACCGCAACAATCTGCAGGATTATTTATCTGTATCATTTCTTTATTACTTTATTCTTTAGATTTTTAATCTTATCTACAACAAACTCACGCTCCTTACTATTACAACCAACATAGAATACTACTATTATCGTACAAACTATAGCGACCAAAGATAAGAAAACAAATGAGAGGAATGATTCTTCCATGTATTTACAGAGCAAACCAGGAACAACTATTGCCAATAAGGCAACTATAGTTATATTGAAATAAACTTTCTTTATATATTGAATTGAAGACAGACCTATCAAGCTGCGTAACATATAAAGTCGAGCAGCCAAGCAACTCTGAGAGATAACTATGGCAATAATCAATACACTCTCAGGAATGAAGCCGCATCTAAGGCAAACGTAAGATATCGGCAAGTTCAACATTTGCAATCCACCAACTATGATTTGATAATTTCGTATTTTACCTGTAGCAAGCATTGCTGTTATCAGAGGATTTGAGATTGACTCAGACATGGCGAATATCAATATCAACTGAACAAACAACACAGCATGTTCTGGAACCAATTTCAACCATATCACCAAGATATAATGCGTATTGATTAATACAGGTAATGAAAGCAACAGAAGCATATAAAAGGACAATCGAGCACCTTGAAAGATAAGGGTCATCATATAATCCCTATCCCCAGAAGCATAGGATTTAGTAATCTGAGGATTTAATGCCGTCATAAAATTCTGAACGAATCCTGTTATTGCACTATTCACCTGATTTGCAATTCCTCTTGCCGCATTAACAGAAGGACCAAAGAACATATTAAGTACGATATTGCCACCAGCATCTCTTAATACCGCAGACGAAGCACCGATAAAGTTCCATCCTGCAAATCCAAACATATTTTTCAAAAGTTCTTTATCCCAATGAAAATGATAGTTACATTCTGCAAAATGCTTTGTACAGTAATGGCCATAAGCAAAACGTACCATGATAGCAACAAGACACATAAGAACTGCATAGAAGATTAACTTATCCATCGGCGACCACATGATCAAGAAAGCTATCGCCAACTTACCTACAGCTTCCAAAATACTGATATAGGCGAAAGCAGACATTTTTTCATGTGCTATAATTGCAGCATTATATGGTACACTAATAAGATTGATAACAAATGTGATAATGGAAAATTGCAGGACCCAATTAGCTGCCGTCATTCTTTCCATCGGTATTATCATCTTTGTATTCAAGAACCACACTCCTACAGATTCAATCAATACTACAATAATCAATGACAACAATAATTGTATCGTTACCGAAGCTGAGAATATCCTCTTGAGTTTACTTTGGTCCCCCTTTCCTAACTCATAGGTAATGAATCGGCTTATGGCAGCTGATAACGATCCTGAGATAACGGTGAACATCGCCACAACGCCACCTACTACATTATATATACCAAAATCCTCAACTCCTAATGCATTCAATATGACTCGGCTCGTATATAACGACACCACCATCATAAAGAGCATACGGACATAAAGAAGCAAAGTATTCTTAGCTATCCGCTTGTTATTATCTGATGTTTGATTTGACATTTACTTTTTCTTTTCTATTGATTTTAAAAACTCGTTTCTATCATTCTCCCAAATGGTATCATCCTCAACCTCTGGTAAATGAAAGAACTCTATCAAATGATCCTTCAGCTGATTCAACTTACCGTTTACTCGCTTTGAATCATTCAGTACCACTGCCATCTTTCTAGGATTAACAGCTCCTTTTATCTCTGGTACAGTAAAGCCTGGGCAAACTATGGTTGAATACTTTGCTTTCAGTACCCACGTTGCTCCCATCTCATTCAAGCAGGCTACACTATCATAATAGTTCTTCGACAACAAGAGGATTACGTAAATATCATACTCCATGAACTTTCTAGCAAGTGTATCATAAATATCTTCACCTTCTGGAATATCGTACCCAGGAACAGAACTACAAAACAGGTTCCTTTTATTGAAACCTAATGTTCGCAACATCGTAACTAAAGAGGAAGCTATTACTTCATCAGCTGAAGAATGACTTATAAAGAGCATCGGCTTCTTTGCTTGCAGCTTTTCTTCTTTCTTCTCATTCTTTTCTCGCTGTCTTAAGATTTCTGATCCTTCTTGAATAAGCAGTCGGGTGACATTGGACAATTCATTATCACACAATATGTTTTCCCTAGTATAAGGGTCAAACATTTGGTCTGCATGATTCGCCTCATCAACAGTTTGCTTTATCGTCTTATCTGTTTCATAGATCTCTACTTTCCTGATATTTTGATCACCTATTTTTGCGCCTGCAAAAATGAACAAATCTCCTTTTAAATATGGTAAAATTACATTTTCCAAAACTTGATCTTTTGATTGGAAATCGTACTCAAACAGAGTCCGTATCCCCTTTAACGTTTCATCAAAACAATCTATCCTTATCTGATACATATTCTCTTCCTAAATAGTCATTCAAATTTCTTATATCCGATTACTTTCCCTTGACTCCTTGACAAACGCTCAGCTAATTGCTTCACGTAGTTTTCATCTGCATGGTTACAATCTATCAACTGACATAACTGCAAACCAGCATCTGTCAATGAAAAGCTATCTATACTAATTTCATTTACATCATTATTCAATGCCACTAAATTGAAACCAGATATTTTCATATCGTCCAACCTATATGTAGATGTTCCTTCACTAGAATTTACGATTCCACAATCCATCAATGTCCGTAAATCATTATATAGAAAGAACTCATTGTTCTGAAAAATAAAGACAGGAACAGTTTCTTTTGCAATTAACAATGGAACCAATTCTACAAAATGCTTAGCCTCTATAGACTCCATATTCTTCAATATAGATAAAGTTCTTTTGTAAAACTTACCATGATGAGCGATTTCACCAGCAAGAATTTTTCCCCACAACACTTGTATTTCTTCATCAGATGAGTCTTTTGCAGAATCATAGAAAGCTGTAGCCCAATTAGGGGCTAAATTCTCAAATCCTACTCCAGACAACTTCTTAAGTTCATTGATAGCAAAAGAATAAACTGAAACTATATTTGAAATCTCCCTAACATCCCTTCGTGAATGTATCACCTCATTGATTTCCTTAGCACATTCGTTTTTCAGATAGGCTATGTTAGTTATATCTGTTTGGGCAACCAACAAACGCTGATCCAAATTAACGAACCATTTCTCCAACACATCAAGGTGGTTGCCAGGGCAACTATCCAACAAAGCATTCTTTAGAATATCTAAAGGCTTTCTTATATCTACAATATCATTCATTACTTTATTCAAAATCATTCCGTCCTTCTTTACCATTAAAGATGGCCTTTTTCTACCTCTCCGTCTCTCCTGCAAGGAGAGCTCCACCTTCTCCCCAAGCCCCTCTTCCTCAGGGAGCGGGGATGTAACCGCCCTTTGGTGCTCGGAACCGCTACGCTATAAGGTTGGCGGACCAATCAAAGGTCTCGCCATATTGTACGGGATGGGACCGTCTATCATCATAGAATAACCTGTAGGGACTTTTACTATAGCCGAAGCTGCATTTCCAACATCACATATAATAATCTTCAAATCTGCCATAATCTCAATTTTTTAAAAGAATCATCCTAATTATTTTTAAGCAAGAAAGGCAAATGCATGCGAACCTGCACTTCTGTCATCCACTCTGAATGTTCTATCAGAGCATTTATTTTTTTATCTGTAAGCCCAACCAAATTAGTGCAAACTTTTACGGCAACGGTATGATTCTTGGGAACTCGTTGCAAAAGTTGTTGCCAACCTATATTTTTCTCAACCAATGAAAGTATCTCATTGAAAGCATCTTCATATGTCTGAGCATCTCTTAATTGAGAAAGCATTTCGTTCGATATTCCATGTGCATCAAGAACTTGCTTAGTTATATAACCATCCTTGATGTTTTGAACAAATCGACTAGGAAAGCTCTCATACTCATTCCACATTAAATCATTGTAAGCATACAACACCTTTTTCTTATAGTCTGGTATGTAACTATTGTGTTGTCGTTGGAAATTCTTGATACGCTTCATTAATATCTCAGATGTCATGACCAATGTTCCTATAGGATTAACACACCATTTTGACGATATTTCTGAATTACCAGCATCACTTACAATTGCATAATCTACAGCATAGTGGCTATCGGAACTTTCGAATTTATGTGCACCTTGGTTGTCATAAAGACCTCCATCTACTAATAATGGTTTCTTTAAACTTTTACCTGTTCTATACTTTTTGCCTATCTTTATCGGTGAAAATATTTGTGGAATACATGACGATGCCATCACTGCTCTTGCTAAAGGGAAGCCTGATGTTTTAAACTGTAGATTTTTCTTATAAGGATAACAGGTCATCCTATCCTGTGAGAAAGTAAACTGATTACCAGTAGATAAATCCGTAGAATTAATAGCAAGAACTGGAGAATCTGGCAAGGAGTCTAATTTTGCTTCTTTAAAGAACAACAAGCAATATGCCCATTCTATAAACTTACTTACTGGCAAAACATAATACCATACCAATAAGAGTAATACTATACATCCAACCAAAGACCACACGCCATAACCATCTGGAGAGAATCGAACTATAGCAACGATTGCTCCTATTACCAATAAAAGTTCTATAATGGCTATCCATAAAACATTATGTTTGAGTTTCTCCTTAAAGGATTTCTCAAACGTATCAAATCCTTTATCCTTATTTAGGACATAGTAAGCAGCCGTTATGGAACCTCCCGATACGGACGATATAACATCTACCTTATCAAGGACATTAAGTTTATGGAGAGCTCGTAATGTACCTATATGATAGGCTGCAGCTCTATAGCCTCCACCTGATAGTGCTAATCCTATTCGCTTTTCATTATCGGTCATGTTTTCATCATTTAAATAGGTTCTGCAGTTGAATAATCAGCACGTTCATCTGTGTTACAATGATGCCAGACATTCATTGTATTATGGGTTGAATAGATTTTTGTTCCTGCTTTTTTGAAAGCACCGACTACAGCTTTATCAAGGTAATGCCCATATTTCTCTGTAGAAACATATGCTATCTTAGGTTTTAAATGATTAACCATTTCGTTTGTGACATTATAAGCACTTCCATGATGGGGAAGTTTCAACCAATAAACATTTTTTATTTGTTCCATATCACTTTGGTAAGCAATGTTATCGAAAGCATCACCATCTCCATCACCTGTAAACAGAAACTTCCTACCATCGTTTGGTTTAAACAAAAACATGATGCTACTTTTATTATGTGAAGAAGGGTCTTTACCTACCAATTTCTTACTATAGACTTTTTTTGTTTCAGGAACTTCTATTGCATCATCTTCATCTTCTTTTAAAACATAATCATATGGTTGTAGTTTGTTTCTGAACTGCAAAGCCTGTTTACGATAATATGAAGAGGAAGGAGCTATTATATCTATGAGACCGCCAAATTCACTATTATGGCCATCAGAAAAAGCTTGTTCAGAAACAAGGGTACGACTTTTTTTTACCATAGCGATAAGTTCTAATAAATTCACATCATGACTATCATATACCGTACGAGCTTCTTTTATTACATTATCTCTATTTTCATACCATTTTACATCTTCTTCTGTTATACAATCACCAGGATCATTTACCAGTATTTTCTTAATGTCAACACTTTCCTGAGGATGACTTAGCATTTCTTGTAAAATATAGATAAATCCGCCATAATGATCATCATCACAATGGGTACATATAGCTAAATCTATGATATGCGTTCCATAACGTTTTATAATAAAGTCACAAATATCTTTACCATTGTCATAGTAACCAGCATCAACTAAAATTACATATGGTGTTTCATTCTCATCGAAAAAATGTATCAAGAAGGCGTCAGCTGCTCCAACACCTAACATATCAATCTCATATTTTGTAACCTTCATAATCGATATTATTTATCATGTACATTATATATATTTACTTTCCAGCCTCCTTAAGTCTCTGTTCTTCTTGCAACGAGCAAACAAGCAGTTGTCCATTTTTCTCGGCTACAATATAGCCATCCAAACCTTGAACTACCACCTTGCTTTCATCGGCTGCATGAACCACGCAGTTCTTACATTCATACAAGCGGATGTCCTTGCCTACCTTGGCATTGCCAGCCTCATCCTGTGGAAGCAAGGTACGGAGGCTGCCCCAGCTGCCTAAGTCGCTCCAGCCGAACTCGGCTGGCAAGGTATAGATTTCCTTCGACTTCTCCATTACGGCATAGTCAATGCTTAACAAGAACAACGTTTTATTAATATAAATCCACGTTGATATCAAACGGACTATCGAAGTCCTTCAACATCGCATGCTTCGTATCTTTCTCTGAGAGATTGGCATGCTCTGTTGGGATTTTCCAATCAATACCGAGAGTGTCATCAAGAATAGAAATACCTCCATCTGCCTCTGGATGATAGAAGTTATCACACTTGTATTGGAAGACTGCTGTTTCTGAGAGGACTGCAAAACCATGAGCAAAGCCCTTAGGAATGAAGAACTGGAGATGATTATCTTCTGTCAGTTCTACAGCCACATGCTTACCATAGGTTGGTGAACCTTTGCGAATATCTACTGCTACATCGAGTACTCTACCCTTTACGCAGCGCACCAACTTGCTCTGGGTATAAGGTGGGCGCTGGAAGTGCAAGCCTCGCATCACACCATAGCTGCTCATAGACTCGTTGTCTTGGCAGAAGTGAACACTGTGTCCCAGGATTGGGACAACCTTCTCTTCAAACTCTCGCTCGCTGAAGCTCTCGAAGAAGTATCCACGAGCATCACGGAAGAGGCGTGGCTCTATAATGAGTACGCCATCTATTTCAGTTTTGATTATATTCATCGTTTCTTTATTTTAAGAAAGGCAGGCTCCATACCAAGAGCCGAAAAGTAGCTTATAAAATAAGCCCCAGGCATTTCACCTGCCATAATTATTTCCTGTTAAAATTCTAAATTCTTTTTTAGTGTATGATCTTTCTCTTCAAGTATTGAAAGGAGATACCTGCCATAATCATTCTTCAGCATAGGCTGAGCATTCTCTCTCAACTGTTCTGCGGTAATCCAACCTTGACGGTATGCGATACCTTCCAAGCAAGCTACCTTCAACCCCTGGCGCTTCTCCAGGACTTCAATAAAGGTGGATGCCTCAGAAAGGGAATCATGGGTTCCGGTATCGAGCCAGGCAAATCCTCTTGCCATGGTCTGTACCTTCAGCTGCTTATCCTTCAGGAGCTCCTGGTTCACGGTGGTGATTTCCAACTCACCACGAGCGGATGGCTTGATATGCTTGGCTACTTCCACCACCTTGTTAGGATAGAAGTATAAGCCTACCACTGCATAGTTGCTCTTTGGATGCTGAGGCTTCTCTTCAATGCTCAGGCAATTGCCTTGCTCATCGAACTCAGCCACTCCATATCGCTCAGGATCGCTTACACGATAACCAAATACAGTAGCTTTGTTATTCTGCTCTGCATCCACTACTGCCTGATGTAACATCTGGTTCAATCCTGCACCATAGAAGATATTATCGCCTAATACAAGACAAGCAGAATCATTACCAATGAATTTCTCTCCGATAATGAAAGCTTGGGCTAAGCCATCTGGTGATGGCTGCTCTGCATACTCGAACTTGACTCCGAACTGACTTCCATCGCCTAAGAGGCGTTTGAAACCTGGTAAGTCGAATGGTGTTGATATAATGAGTATCTCACGGATACCTGCCAACATCAATACTGATATTGGGTAATATATCATCGGTTTATCGAAGATTGGTATCAGCTGCTTGCTGATTCCCTTTGTGATAGGGTACAAGCGTGTTCCGCTTCCACCCGCTAATACTATTCCTTTCATAACATTATTATTTATTGATCAATAACATGTTTTCTAAAATCATCCCGTCCTTCTTTACCATTAAAGAAGGTACTTTCGAATCCCTCCGTCTCCCTTTAGCCAAAGGGAGCTCCACCTCTAACCAAGCCTTCCTCCTCAGAAGGAAGGATGTAACCGCCCTACTCGGTGCTCGGAACCGCTACGCTCTAAGGTTGGCGGACCATCAAAGGTCTTCGCCATGGTTGTGCGGGATGGGACCGCCTGGAGCTATAGGTGCTTATATAGAAGAACTGCACCTTTGGGTATCTTCATATTAAATTCTATTCCAACTTTACCATCCTTTACTGTTTGCTTATTCTGACAATCTACTTGAATATTTACGATTTCCACTAAATTCAATCTCTTTCTATCATCTTCAAAGTAAACTTTGTCTCCCACAGATAGGATTGTATCATGCAATTCGATACAAGCTACTTTATTATTTTTAAAATAGCTATATGGTCTACCTATAGATTTAAAGCTTGAGCGAAAATCCACAAGACCATTTTGAAAGAGAGCATTTCTGGCTTCTTCCTTTGATATTATACCTGTCTCTATTTCAAAATACAAGTTGAATAACTGGTAAGTGTAAGCCATTGCTCTATGAGAAAACTCAGCATCTTTGATTTGAGTTTCTGTAAATGGTGGCATCTGCCGTTTTAGAGGTTCTTTTCCCCTTTCATTGTTGACAATGTAGAGAGAATGAACGTTTGAATATTTACGCTCATGTATACGCCGAAGTTCTATTTTGGATATCTGTGAGCATTCGTTATCTTTTGATGTTCCATGAAGACCTTTAACCTCAATTATCAACAATTCATTATTGGCTAAGTGTATCTGCAAATCTTCTTGAAAATCTTCTCCCTCCTTTACCTCTTCATCCATTGACTGCACATTATCAAAACCTAACCATTCCAAATATTGTTTCACATTGTTGACTAAAGAATCACCTGTTTCTGTTAACATCGCATAAAGAAAGTTGTACTTTTTCCGAATCTCGGCAATCGACTTATCTTTTTGCTCTATCGTATTCTCATAGATTTGTCGAGCTTCTTCCTTTTCTTCACAAAGCTGAACAATTTCAGGAAGTTCATATTCTTTCTTAGCCAGCCAAGTATTTTTAGTTTGTAATGGGAACAATTCTGAGAAATTACGATATAAGTAATTCGTAAACAATCGCTCCAACAGAACAACCTTATTCGCTATTTGTGGCAAAACAAATGTGCACGTTTTCTTTTCAAAGTAAACATAGGATATAATGTCACCTTGCTCATTGAGAAGCAATGGAATAAAAAAAGGATTTGGCTCAGTATCATAACTTCCGTTCTTTGGTATAGAAGGATGAAAGAATGTTTGTGAATATGACAATTGATCTTCCAAACCAGAAAAGAGAATTTCAGAAAGACGATATTCATTAACCAATTTTACTCTATCACCGCTTAATGATTTTTGCGTAAAATCCAGTATATTTTGATAGTTTGAGAAAACTCCAATACTATGAATATTATTAGACATTCTTATTCCACTATATGGGACCTCATATTTTGGAGCTTGAAATATAATTTTTATAAGTTCTCCTTTTTTCGTCTCAAAATTGCTCTTTAGCAAAAAACAACAAAATGGTACTGGATCAAAAACATTTATTGGCTTTGCCAAACATAGACTCTTAAAAGAACTATCAGTATCGGCAATCGCTTTTTGCTTATCAATCTGTTCTAAATCATATGATATTGTCTTTCGTTCGAATCCAAGGTCTTCTATGACAACACTATATTCATGTAGGTTGTCAGGAAGATCCTGTTCTAAATATATTGGCAATCTATCCCAACAATAGTCAACATTCCTAGCATCGACAAAGGGTCCAAAAGTACCATCATAGGTTTCGAGATTCTCTTTACGAAGAAAATCCACGACTTCTTGTCCCATATCTATGCTTAGCACTCTCGTTGTTTTACTATTCATATCGGTCACCTTATGATTGTGATTATCATTGCTCTTCATAATCCAATATTATATCCTCGTAATTTTTGCTGCAAATTCAAAGAAATCTGCAACGTTCTTGAAATTATCAAACTGCTAGCAATACATACTGGCATAAGGTTCAGGGAACCTACTGCGTATATCTGCCTTTATCATGCTTGCCAAAACCTCCTTTGTATAGGCTTTTTGCAATTCATTGTATTGTTCCTCGCTCATAATATTCTCTGTTATTTCAACATCCTTGCCATATACATCGCCTCATAAGCTACAATACAACAATCAAGAATAGCATTCGGAAAACGTATTTGTTTTTATGAGATAACATTTTATTTAAAGCCACAAAAAACTTGATATTTACGAAGTTCTTCATGACTTTGCATAATATTCAGCAGAATATCATCAGTTGTTAATTTACTTTTTCCTCCAGAGATTTCTTTTCTTACAATCAACATAAAATTCAAGAAATACTCAATGTAATCTTGATTAGGCTGATTTTGAGAACTATTGCAAAGAAACTCAGTAAAAGCCCTAAAAGCTTTGTCCGAACCATAAACAAAGAGGTCTTCTTTTACTTTCAACATTTCTTGAAATCTATCCGAAGGACCGACTATTGCTCCCTTATTTTTAATTTCTGACATAATTGAATAAAACATATTCACCGCATTATAGTATGCTTTATACTTCTTATCGGAGACATAATTCTCCGATATTTTTCTTAACTCGGTTCGTAATTGCCATTTACAAGTCATTACTGTAACAATAATTGTTACCAATGATGAAGATATTGGAATAATCCAATCTGAGATATTATTCATTCTGTATATTTAAAGTAAGCATCCAACCCCTATGGCAATATAGCTCTGCCTCCAGTGTTTACTGGGTAAAGCATATTTCCAAGAATTGAACTTTTTCGATTTTTACCTATGATTAACATAAGAGAGCCTTCGTCATGTCAGGATAATCTTGTCTTCCCGCCACTACCATGTCAAAGAAACCTCTAAAGAAATCTAGCGGCGGCGAGCCTGTAACTCGCCGTTGAGTTTATCCACTTACTTATTCTTTAGTGGGCAATGTGGAGAAATAGATGGTTACCGCAGAATTTAACGCCCTAATTCTGAAGCACCATAAGTTTATCTGCATGAACTAAAGCCTCACGGTTAATCCTCATATATTCTTGGATTGTAGGTAGGCGATGTTCTTGCTCATATATCTTTCCACATTCCTTTCCAAAGAAATCTGCAATTATTTCTTCTCGAATATATTTGAACTGTTCCTCTGTTACGGTCATGTTCTGCTCATTGAATTCTTTTACGTAAGTATAGAATCTTTTGAGGTCTTGTTCATCTGACAGGAACTTACTGAGTTTTTCCGAAAGATAACTATTGGACTTGACAAACTTCTCATAAAGCTTTTTTGCAGCTACTTTGAATAAATCCCATATAACTCCGTCAATTACTTTTTGACCAAGCCATAGAAGAATTGCAGATGTATCTGGTAAACAAGCATGGGAATAGGAATTATGCTTCTGCTCTGCCTCTATTCGATAATTGTAACCATAACGTACTGCATACTTAACAGTATCAGAATATTCTACATTAAATATCTTCTCTATTTTATCTATATCTTCCATTGAGATTTTCTCTTGCTGTTCCATGTATTTATTAATTATTCCGTTGTTCAACAACATCCCAGTTGACAATCTGCCACATTGCGGCAAGATGGTCAGAACGACGGTTCTGGTAGCCGAGGTTAGTATATCCGCAAGAAAACTAAGTAAGACCACAATTTCCAAGTCCGAAAGCCCATACTCTCAGCTTTTCGTTGCAAATTCGCTTGTACTCAGATTCTTTGATAACTGTTCAAACCTTCCTTTGGAGAGTAAGCACGCTTTACCATCATTCATATCCACAAATCCAAACTCATCGACCTCTGTATCATAGACAAAGTCAAACTTTTCAGAATACTGCAGATATAGGTTCTCATATTCGGTCAGTTGCCCAACAGTTTCTATCTTGCAATCCTTCCACACATGCTTGTGGAACTCTGCAAGTAGTTTTGTCTGTTCTTCATCAGGACAGTACCTGCTTGTGGCGTAGCTTACAAAATCAGTCATTACCGTCCTTCTGCCCTTCAGCACATCCGCAAACGAATTTGTTTTCTTCTTTCCTAAACAGGTTTTCATAATCGTTCATCTCCTAACTAATTACCCTCCCCTGTCTTATTATGAACTTCACGCAAGTTTTTCAATAATTCAATGACAGGGGCTGTCGTTTTCTCCGATTCTGGAATGATGGGGTCATCATCCCACTCCAATGCGTTCCTCGTAGGTTCTTGGGCCGATACTTTCCATGCATCGGTAATGATAACCTTTTTAAGCTCAATGGCCTCGCTAAAACCGGTGTTCATATTTACATGCAGCTGGTCGTCAATTTCAACTGCTACAAGCTGGCACTTACCGAACCGAGAATATATCCGCTCAAAATTGTCCAGATTCGATGTGTCGTTTGGAGTCATCGTACGCTTCCGACACATCACAGCGACATATCGACCTTCTGTAATCTTATCAAAAGGTATCTCTGGAGTAACACAAGCTCTATACCATGAGGGATGCGACTTGTCAATGCCTCTTATCAGATGCAGTTCTATACTTGGTTCACCCTTTGCTATTTTTTCTTTCCATTCATGGATGATTTTTCTGCCAGCCTCCAAGTTCTTGAATGCCAGGCCCACTATAGGTGGAGCAGCGAACCATCGGTCGTACATGAAGCACACACCCGTCCATCCTGCTTCTTCCCACCATTCCATAGTGCTCGAGATGCAAAAAGTCTGTACACCACACTGTTCTGTATGTGAGTTCTGATCTGTATAGGCTTCACCCATTGCATCAGACTTACAAACATAGGATCTGTCATTTGCATTTTGCCATTGACGAACAGAATACTTGAACTTATCGCCAAGCACATTATACACTGAGTTGTTCAGTTCCATCATAGCAGTCACCCTGTCCATCAACTTTTCTTTTTCGTGTCGCTGAGCCACCAACTCTCCAACATCTGTGTTTGATACTGCATTAATGGACATGAAACATGCCATAAAGAAGGCAAAGCAACGCCAATATGTTTCTCCATCAAGAGAGTCGTGGTTCACTTTGAACACATATTTTGTTCCGTTTTCTCCTCTTTCCAGTTCTGATTGTCCATCAGTTAAGACAATTTCCACCTGAATCTCCTGGCTCATCACCACAAGTTCCAGTGTGTCAAAAGTGGCAAGCAGTGTTTCCACAGTTGCTAAAAATGTCTCAGCAACCATTTGGTTCCTAACTGAATTCTCATAACTTACAGTGAAACGACAGCCCTTTGCCAGGGTGCTAATAGAAGTCTGCCCTTCTTCCGCTATATTTAGAGAGTTTAGGAACTGCTTGTGTATAGGTTGCTGCCTAAGCAAACTATTCCAATCATCATTGACAAGATGAATATACTGCTCATCCACAGAGTCTTCGTACCCTAAAGCATACTTCAGATAGTTTTCTGAAATGGGCATATCGCAACGTGCAAAAATATCAGGCAAGATGCAAATAGTTTCTCTCGTAAGGTCTGCTGCCGCAAAATGACAAGCCCAACCTCCATCGAACAGCACATCTCTTTCAACAAATTCTTTACTCTCTATTTCTTGACCATTATGGGCAATGACAAATAGCAGTTCACGCCAGTTGAGATACATCACCAGACGACCTGTCATCAGCTCTATTTCGCACAATTTCCACAGCACAGTAAGCAGCAGGTGGCTGATAGATCCCTTAGTAAAAAACTCCTTGACGAGTATCGACGCTGCCTTAACTAGATATGCCTTTCCACTATATGGAAGTTCAAGATTATAAAGAGCTATGCCCATATAGCCGTATGTTTTAACCAGTTCGGACTCATAGCCTTCTTTCTGAAATGCCTGTACACAGTGCCCTAAATGTTTCACCACAGGCTTGTATTGTTGTTTGTCTATCAAGGTCTGTGCACGATTGAAATGTATTAAGGCACCCTCAACCTCTGATTTGCGCTGAGACGAAATCTCAGAAATCTTGTCGATAAGCTTCTCATATTCATCGTTGTCATCTATAACTCGTCCCATTATCTCTACGATAGTTATCTGAGCATTAAAACTAATGTCTGGATAGTTGGCACATGCCTCAATCAACTCTGATAGTTTCTTTAACTCTGACGTTGGGTCTTGCGTATAGTGTAACAATTGGAGTAACCTATGTTCTGTGAAGAAAAGTTCAAGAAACAGACGGCTCGCCTGCGAAAGATCTTCTCGCTCCTTTATCGTCTTTAAATCCTTAACTTCCTCACAAAACTTTTCGGAATCGAATAAGCCAACGCCCGCCGCATTTTCCAAATTCGTGAGGATATTGGTCATCAGTTCTATAGTATGCACAGTTGTGTGCGTCTTTGTGAATTCCTTTAACTTCAGATAATCTGCATACATGGCATTCACATCGTGGAACCAGAAAAACGATGTCCAAGCATGATTATAGGTTATATTGAACCGCTGCACAGGTGAACCATGTGCCTCTGCTTCTCGCTGCGCACGGTTGAAGCGTCCTTCGGTCTCCATTCGTGGACGTTCCAACCCTCTGCTTAATATGCAGGTCTGGAGCAAATCGTCAATATAGTCAGTATCAAGGCTTTCTACTTGTCGTGACAACAAATCGTTCTCCAACTGCTCCAGTTCTTCTTTCCTGCGCTTATCGTGGGAGCCTTCCTTGATGGTCTTTCTCCTATATTCTTCGGAAAAATTCAGCTTATCGGTTGCAACATCATAACAGTCTTGTTCAAATACGGCAAACGAACACCACTTGCCGTCAAAGATACTAACTGCCACACCATACTGCTTTGACAGTTCATCCTCTACCTCTTGACGTGTACTTGATTTGATTTTCTGGTTAGAGAAGAATATCACCTTCGTATAGCCACGGCCAGTCTCTACTGCTTTCTGGACATCACCCTCTATCTAACTTTTCCAGTTTTTCTGAACACTAATAGCTATCGCCCATTTTTGGTCACCAGTACTTCCTTCAGACACCCACCACCTGTCAGATATTGCTTTGTCAACAGGATATGTCTCGCCATCCACCTTACCATCACCACCACCATCAGGGCCGGTCTGTGGCTTAATGTTGGGTGTCACCAGACGTGCGGCCAGCACCAAGACAAAGTTCTCAAACTCCGACTGTTTCTTGTCCTGCGAGAGCTGTTGCAATTTCAGGTCGAAGAGTTCAGGAGTTAGTTTAGTCTCATACACAACTTCCGTATCTGAGAAGAGATTACTCCTAAGACGACGATAATAAGAGAAAATGTCCTGCTGCTCCGTTAACAGGTCATCTTCACGCTCCTGCGTATTATTTTCTATAGGTTCTTCCATTTTATTAAACTATAAGTGACTCATAGAAGATTCGAACTTCTGCCTTCCCCTTCAGCATAGCCACGATTATGTGCCTATCCTGAAGGGGGATGAACTACCATCTATTCTAATGAGCCGATTATATTGTTTATCGTCAATTCATCGAGTGTGTATCCGTAAAGTGTTCTTATGCAGTTTAACACGTAAGTTTGGAGTCTTTTAGTCCTACCTCCGTGAACGAATCTTTCATATTTTGGAATCAGTTGCTCCCTGTTGTTAAGCACTAACTGCTCCCAATTAATATTGGGTAATAGGCTAATGGTCAGAAGATCTGCAATATTTTTAATATTTGCTGTACACAGTATGAAATCATCAAACGACAACTTTGATTTTTCCTTTGGTTCGCTAAGAGTCGTATAAAAAGCAGCAATAGCTTTCTTGTCGAGAGTTTTATATTCCTTCTCGTAGTTTTGATTCAAGCTATGCGCCACGTCATTACGCAACAACCTGTAATAGTCATACAGTTCTTTCTTGAACTTCTCAATCGAAGGACTTATCCCAATTTGCAAAAGTGCGTCCACAAGTTTATCAAACTTTGAACCATCTATTTTGCTTAACGAGAAAGCTGGATCTATTAAGAACTTTACATCATCAACGAAATCAGTAATGAAATCATCGAAACTTGCATTCGGGAACACAAGATAGCCCTGAATTTGTTTCTCCCTAAAATTTGCAAGACTTATGTTATTTAACCTCACACCTGTAACTATAGAAGTGCGACTGAGAAAGGAGTCAAAGGATTCTTTCTTAGCATCAAAAGTTCCAAGATAATATCTACTGGCAACCTCTTGGTATTCGACCAGAGCGTCATACTGCCCCAATGTCAGCCACAAATTGCGGTTCGATGGTATATCAAACGTTGAATTCCTGTATGTTGAGCGATTCCTTACCATAGGCTACAAAGAATTTCCTGCTTAACTCAGTTTCATAATTCTTCCAGTCCATCTTTCCAACCAGGGAAAGGTGGGTAGTGCATCAACTCGTTGTATATGTCTATCATCGTATTGACAAACTCCCTGTTGATGTAAAGAACCTCCTTGGTAATGGACAACGGAGGAACTACACCACTCATATAAGTGAGGCGATACACAGAGTAGCCATACTTTTCCCGATTCCGGTCAATCTCTCCAATTGGCGAAGTGATGCTCTCATACCCTTCAATTCAATCAAAACCGACCGTTTTGTTTCTTTAGGCAATTGCTGAAAGGCACTGCTATTCGTTACGCCAGTCTTTTCTTTAATCAGTAACATTACCTGATTATCCAAAGGACGACCTTTCGATGTATCTTATATATCAAGGCATGCAACATCATCAGACAAAGAAGTATTCACAAGGTCATTCAGTTTATCCTTAATTCCGCAACACTATTATAAATTAAACTTTTTAAGTTCCTGAGCAACAAAAAGTTGCCCGAGATTTTGTCCTGTCGAAGAATTCACTTATCTTAGTGTTGCAAAATAAGCAAGAGAATTCAACGGTCGAGTAAGTGGAGAGAATTTCACCCTCCCTTCTCTCGGAACCGTGCTTGACAGTCTCCCATCACACGGCTCTTCGTACTTAACTCTTTTGTTTATTAGTTTATATTCTTTATTAACCTAGACGTGGATAGGGTACAAATCCCTTCACCCAGTGTGAAAACTAATTTTTTGCTAACGATGCTTCATCAATGGTTCACTTGCGTTCATCTCCTTGACACATACCTTGCCAACCTTACGAAAGGCTTTCAATTGTCGTTCACTACCCATCTGTTTCCATCAGAGCAGCACAAAGTGGTTTGCAATCAGCACCTGCATGCCGAATACAGTGGGTCTGCCACCATCTCTTTAGAAGTTACGACAGAAATCTATCAAATATAGCCAATATCAGACTTCATTCTGTCTCAGGACACACTTTCACCTGCAAAGGTGCAAAATATTTATAAGACTACCAACTTTTTTATGAACAAAATCTTATCCCGAACTGGAGTATTTTTACGCTAAATCAGAAAACAATAAATCATCTTCTCCTTCAAAAACAAGAGACTCCAAATTGTTTATCATTAGCATCTTTTGAAAGTTATCCTCAAAAGAATTAGATGGCATATCTTTAATCGTATTTTTATATGTGGATATCATACATTCCTTTGCATCCTTCTTAGATTTTCCAGAAAGAAAATCTTTCAAGCCCTGAAGAGCACATTTCAAGAATAACTCTTCGTCAGTTCCTATCATCCATGAGTCTGAGTAACCTACGAAGAATTTAATTCCAATTCTTATTAACTCATCTTTTAAATCTAGACCTGAATAACAAGCTAAAGCGTAAAGTCCTTTGTTGGCAAAATTATAGTTTGTTGTATGGATAGAGATGACTTCTTCGTTATTTTCGTTGATAATCTCACCATTTATGCCATGAGAGACAATAACACAAAGAGAGTTACTCTCCATCTTTCCACAAACTTTATCTGCATTTAAGTTAGGTGGACATACGCTCTCAAATGTTATCTTGTTATCCAAACAAGCTTGTTTCGCTTCATCTGAGCAAGACTCGAAAAAATGATGTAATTCCGTATTACAATCATTGTTGTATGCAATCAAAACACTACTCATTAGCCTCCGAGTTTTCAGTAAATTGATAGATATAGAACTGATTCACCATCTTTTCAAATGATTTCCCAATCGTGGATTGTTTGCGAAGTTCTTCCAATATTTTTTGCCATGTAATCGTTTGGTCAAAAGTCCTAAAAGCAATCTTGTCAGAACATTCGGGATGATTAATGAGCCATTGCTCTAAGATACAATCAAATCTAGTAACCCAATTTTTCTGTATCTTGTCAATCAGCCCAAACGTCACGTCAATGTCTTGGCTGCGATCTAAAAAAAAGAAATTCTCTTCGTTCATCATATCAATAACCGACTGAGCTGGAAATGAGGTTACAGGATTAGCTGACATCATTATCACATATAGTAAAGATGTTTTTTTTCGTATTTCTTTCAGAATGTCTATCCCTTTGGTAGGTAAACCACTAAAGTTCCAGTCAAGAAATACAATCATCCTACTATTTATGTTTTCTAGAACAAAATCTAAGCCCTCTTGCGGATTCTTAAAGACATGACTATAATCAGCATTTTTATAATGCTTTCTGATATTCTGAACGATAGGTTCATTTACGTCTAGATTATCATCAATAAATACTACTTTGAAATCCATACTTTAATGTTTAAAGGGTATAACAATTTTTACCGTAGTCCCAATCTCACCAAATTCACTGTCCTCAATAGACACAGTTCCCTTCAAAGATTCTACTCTGGTCTTAACAATGTATAAGCCAACACCAGCCCCGCCTTTATCTTGAGTGGTAGTATAGTATAGGGCAAATACTTGCTCTCTGCGTTCTACAGGGATTCCAACCCCAGTATCCGAAACCTTAATGACAAGATTATTGGAGAGTGCTTCATAGGACACCTTTAGGATCTTGGTTTTGGCATTTGCCATTGCCTTAATCGAATTGTCAATCAGATTTTGAAGGATGTCTCTAAAGAACTGCTTATTAATTGTCAACTTGAGTTGAACAGGGAAAGAACTATCAACCTTGATGTTTTCTTGATCAAATATATGGCTGTAGTCATTCAAAATTTCTTCGAAAATCTCCTTTAAAACAATTTCTTCAGGATTCAGATTGGACTGCGAGTAACTCAGCATAAAGTCAATCACCCGGTTCAGCACCTTGTATTTTTGGAACATTTCTTTTGCGTATAATTTGAAAAGTTCTTCTTCTTCTGGATCAGGGTAATAACGATAGAAAAATTCAATTCTATCCTTCATCTGATTTAAAGTGGTACGAACGGCATGTGCAATCTGTATGGCATAGTCTTGCAGTGACATGATGCTCATATAGATATTCTCTTTACGCGTAAAGTCCTCTTCTACCTTCTTCTGTTCCTTGATTGCATTTTTTACTGACTGCCCAGTCTTTTTTGCTTGTTTGATAAGAATATCAACCGTGGGCTTTAAACTGGAGTTCTGCTGTGCAAAGTCGGAAATCGTAGTGATGAATTGGTTTATATTTTCAGATGCAGAATTTAGCTCAGTAGAAACTTCTTCTTTCTGTTTCTTACGCATGGTCTCTTTATAGGCTTGTAATGCATTTAGCTGAAGTACGATAAAGTCCTTGAATTTACGATAAGCCTCATTATCAACAAAATCTTGTCTGTTGGTAGCATCAATAATATTTGGGTTTCCATCACGAGTCAATTCGATGGAGCCAAGAAATTCACGCGTACTTATTCTGTTGAAAATATCTTGCCACACACGCTTGTCAATTCCTAAGATATCTCTTTTTTTATCTTGATCCTTGTTTGCCTCGGCAAATGGTGTGGTGATGATGCCATCTCTATAGACTTTGAAACCATCTATCGAATCGTTGGGGTATGCTTTGCGATATTTGGCACGAGCAGGTCCATCAAAGAAATATACTCTCATTTTGATTCCACCAAAGTCTTTATCTATGGGTATATTTCGAGATTTAAAAGAACTACTTTTTTTATCAAAAAATATACTTTCCTGAGTGTTGTTCTTTTCGTTAAAATCGATTGTAAATGAAGCTGTCGCTATATCTGTCTCCTCAATTGTATGAATTGCATTTTGATTGATTCCGAATTCATCGGCTACCACACGAACTTGAAATTCATCATTTTTATTAACAAAAGGAGATCTGATCTTCGATATCTGACGAATGAGTTGTTCTATTTCGCTTTTGGTCCAATACTCTCTGATAGCCGAGATAACCAACTTTGTACCCGATTCTGAGAGTTTGTCTGCGGGAGAATATTGGTAATCGTTTTCAATATCAGTAAACAGCAGTATGTCATTGGTATCATTATGTTCGTAGAAAGACCAATCAATTACAACATTCAGCCATTCCTTTTCACCCGCTGTTTTGGTAATAATGCGAGTCTTGTCACCTAGCTTATCAACAGCAAACCGTCCAATTCCTTTTTCGCCTACGCATCTTCGGTGAAAAGGTTCTGGAGAATAGGGATTTTTACGTTTAGATGACGTTCCAATAACCATCCATTTGTCCCTGATATCTTCAAAAGACATGCCACAGCCATCGTCGATAATTTCTATGACAGCATTTTGTTTGTCAGCCCCCACATTTGTGAATCGAACAGTAACCTGACATGCATTGGCATCATAGCAATTTTTCACCAATTCGAATAGAGCCGTGACTCTATCTGTAATGAGCTCACGACCTATCAAGCGAAAAGTCGAAACATCAAATCGCCATTTTAAGGTTTGATTTTTATCTTTCATTTGGCGTATTTCTAATATGTTGAATAATACTTTCTGCAATTACTTCCCCAAGTCTGGGAGGTACAGCATTCCCGATGTATCTAGAGGCTACACCAATAGATATTGAATCCTCGTTGTCAAAGAAGGCATAAGAACGAGGGAAGGTTTGCAACAGTGCCGCTTCTCTAACAGAAATAGCCCTATCTTGGTCGGGATGACCGAATCTTCCATTTCCCAAACCCGTACATTGCGTGGTCATGGTAGGACTAGGCTTGTCCCATCGCATTCTTCCATATACACTACCAAAACTTTTTCCACCCTTTCTTTTATGACATTCCAAAACCAGCTCTGATGGCCAGTCTTTCCAACTACCTCCTGCTGGAGTCGCCTTGATGCGCTGCAAATTCTTTTCTGATAGGAAACAACATCTGTGTAGGGAGTCAGTGGAGCTAGCCTCGCCAGCTTTTAAAGGAGGCAAGTTTCCAATAGTATCTCGTACTGTTTTATAATTATCGGGGGTACAAGTTTCCTTAATCAAATCTATAGGACCTAGCCGAGATGCCAATAAAACCAACCTCTTTCGCGTCTGAGGAATACCATAATCTGGGCAATATACTACATGATACGAAACGTTATATTTTGCTTCTTTTAGCGTATGTACAAAATCGCCAAAAACATCTTTCTCATTAAAAGTAAGAAGGGATGGTACATTTTCCATTGTTATAATATCTGGCTGAACTTCCTTCACCAATCTACCGAATTCGTATAGTAAATCATACTTATTCGGATCTTTCTCTTTGTTTTTGAATGCATAAGAAGAAAACGGCTGACATGGTGCACAACCAGCCAACACCTTGATGGATTTCTTTGAATAGTATTTGTTTATATCTATTCCATGAACCTCCTTGATATCCTTATAATTGAATTTGGCTTCGTTGTTAGTTTCATATGCATATTTACAAGTTGCATCTAAATCAAATCCAGCAAGAATGGAAAAGCCCTTAGATTTCATTCCAAAACTCAACCCACCAATACCACAAAACAAATCAACCACCTCTATTTTTGGCAGTTTTCCTCTTCGTTTATGTGATTTAATTTCTTTCATTGTTCGTAATTAAATTAATGACTCCACTTTAAAAAGTGTGTTAAATTTGAATTAAATATATGCCTTGGAAAGTTTTTACGCTATCCTTGGCGTTAACTAACTTTGGCGGCAAGTTGGCAAACGACCAGTTTATACAGCGTCAAAAATGCCTCTTATTGCCTAAATATAGTCCCAAAGTTGGGCGATTCGGTCTTTGAACTATTTTGTTGCCATCTGGAGTAAATCACCGTTAGAACGTAACTACTGATTTTCAGTAGTTAGCACATCCAATAATTTTTCAAAAAAAGCATATTATTAATTGGTATTGCCAAAGCTGCCATTTAGGCAGCCTTGACATTCTCCGTATATCACCATTACATCGTACCCACTATATTATAGCGTCAGAAGCATTCCTCAATGCAAGCTAAAGTAACTTTTGCTCTTCTATTACCAACTTACTCAATACCGGCATGAGCTTTTCTATCTTGCGGCACTTCACCTTATTATAATAGAAGTCTATATCATCGAGGAGGTCATAAGCCTGGTCTTCTGGCATATCACCACCATAACCGCCAGCGACTATCGTTATGGCGGCAAGCTTACGAGCATCTAAGTGGATACGGAAATCGTACATGCTTCGAAGGATTACAGGAAGGGTATTGTATATGACGTTACAATAGTGAAGCAGGTCTTTGAAATCTTCTGATTCAGTTAAGTATGCTTCGAGCATCTCTTCCTGATATTGGCGGAGAAGCAATAAGTACTTTTCCTTGCCTACCTTACCTTTGATATTTTGGGTCATAACCCAGAACAGGGCATGGGATAGAACGATTTTATCTTCTGAAGGGTGATAATAGAAGAGGTCGTCTTCTGGGCTATTCGACTTAGCCCATTGTTCTTCTAACTTACCAATCATTTCCTTTCGAAAGGAATTTCTTTCTTCTTTGTTCATTGTATTATATTGTTTTTTCGACTCCCCTGTCCCCCTCTTGCGAAGAGGGGGTCCTTACCCTATACCCAAGCCCTAAATCCCTACCATAGGGATTAGGGATGTAACCGCCCTACAGTGCTATCTGTTCGAAAACCTACCCGTCCTTCCTTACCGTTAAGGAAGGCTCCACCTCTCACCCCGACCCTCTCTCCTCAGGAGCGAGGGAGGAAACCGCCCTACTCGGTGCTCGGAACCGCTACGCTCTAAGGTTGGCGGACCATCAAAGGTCTTCGTCATATTGTGCGGGATGGGACCGCCAGGGGACATCTTGATGATGGGGACCGCCTTACTATAGCTTGCTGATTGGGAACGCATGGGGACGGCTTGCTGGTTGGAATCACCATATTTGTTCCTCATTGCAGTATCGCTCTGCACTGGTCGTCGCTCGAATGAGGAGTTTATTCTTTTTAAGTCCCACAGATTGCACAGATAAACACAGATTTCTTAGACCTGTGCGGTCTGGGGGGATTAAGGGCACGCGGATCTCGCTGATGACGCAGATCTTTTGAGTTGTGCGGAATACGATGGTGTTTAATTTTATTTTGTTCCTCATTGCAGTATCGCTCTGCACTTGTCGCCATTCGAATGGGGAAGAATAGTTTATATGATTCCAAATCTCTTCTTTTCCTTATTAGTAAGAGTTTCGGTT